>Ga0116226_10004481_pt1 | contig 12397 bp, 8 predicted proteins | sample S1TSphfallax_FD_89692 | JGI IMG/M metagenome (GOLD analysis project Ga0116226, IMG submission 89692) | Host-associated microbial communities from peat moss isolated from Minnesota, USA - S1T2_Fa - Sphagnum fallax MG | ecosystem: Host-associated > Plants > Peat moss > Unclassified | place: USA... | reverse complement strand
TCACGCCGAAGGCTGGCTCGGCGATGCGAACGGACGTTTCGGCCTCGTCGCGCAGCCGCTCTTGATCGAGCGGCGCTAGTCCACGCCGAAGCGCGCGCGAAGTTCGCGCGCACCGAGCCGGGTGATGGTCAGCGCGCGGCTTTCATCGTCACGCGTCGGCCAACGTTTGCGTTGGAACGTTCTTCGCCCGCTAAGAGCGCGCTTCGAGTGCGGTGATCCGTGCCTCGTGATTGTCAAGGCGCGCGTCGACTTCGTCGAAGCGGCGTAACATCCGGTGTTCGAGGCGCGCGATATCGTTTCGTACGTCGTGAAATTGCGTTTGCATTTCGGACCGGAGCGCATTGATCCGGCCATCGATCAGGGCGACCATCCGGGCCTCCTGCTGTTCGAATCCCGTTATGATCGCCTGATGCAGCGAGGCGAATCCTTCGAGAATGTCTTCGTCTTTCACGGGCCGATCGTACGACATCGTTGTTGCTCACCGGGCGCCGAAATGTGTCCGGCAGATTGCGCCCCAGCAGGATTCCGCACCTGCCCCGAAACGACGGCGCGCCGACGGCCGAGCGCGAACGGGGACAGCTCCGCGGTGCGCGAATCCTCGTCAGGCTGTGCCGGAATACGTTTATCAAATGCATCGGGTCGGGAAGCTGATCCCGCCCAAGCGTCAGATCCTCAAGGACATCTCGCTGAGTTTCTTCCCGGGCGCGAAAATCGGCGTGCTCGGGACGAACGGCTCGGGGAAATCGTCGTTGCTGCGCATCATGGCGGCCGAGGATACCGAATTCGACGGCACCGCGACGCCGATGCCGAACATCTCGATCGGTTACCTGCCGCAAGAACCGAAGATCGATCCCGAGCGTACCGTGCGCGAAGTGGTCGAGGAAGGGCTCGGCGAGTTGACCTCGGCGCGCAAGCGGCTCGACGAAGTGTACGCCGCCTACGGCGATGAGAACGCCGATTTCGATGCGCTCGCTTCGGAACAAACCAAACTCGAGGCGATCATCGCCGCCGCCGGCGACGATCTCGATCAGCAGCTCGAAATCGCCGCCGATGCGCTGCGCCTGCCGCCGTGGGATGCGAAGATCGGCCCGCTCTCGGGCGGCGAGAAACGGCGCGTCGCGCTCTGTCGCCTGTTGCTCTCGCGGCCGGATATGCTGCTGCTCGACGAGCCGACGAACCATCTCGATGCCGAGAGCGTCGAGTGGCTCGAACAATTTCTCGTGCGCTTCCCGGGCACCGTCGTCGCGGTCACGCACGATCGCTACTTCCTCGATAACGCGGCGGAGTGGATTCTCGAACTCGATCGCGGCCGCGGCATCCCGTGGAAGGGCAACTACAGCTCCTGGCTCGATCAGAAAACGGTCCGGCTCGCCGAGGAAGAAGCGGCTGAATCCGCGCGCCAGAAAGCGCTCAAGCGCGAACTCGAATGGGTGCGCTCGGGGACCAAAGGCCAGCAGACCAAGAGCAAGAGCCGCCTCGCGCGCTTCGAGGAACTCTCGAGCTACGAATATCAGAAACGCAACGAAACGCAAGAGATCTTCATCCCCGTCGCGGAGCGGCTCGGCGATCGCGTGATCGATTTCAGCGGCGTGCGCAAGGCTTACGGCGACCGGCTCTTGATGGACGACGTCAGCTTCAAGATTCCGGCCGGCGCGATCGTCGGCATCATCGGTCCCAACGGCGCCGGCAAGTCGACGCTCTTCCGTATGATCGCCGGCAAAGAACAGCCCGATGCGGGCACGATCGACATCGGCGCGACCGTGAAGCTCGCGGTCGTCGACCAAACGCGCGAATCGCTCGACGACACGAAGACCGTCTTCGACGACGTGAGCGGCGGCCGCGACATCTTGATGGTCGGCCGCTTCGAGATGCCCTCGCGCGCGTATCTCGGCCGCTTCAACTTCAAGGGCGCCGACCAGCAAAAACCGGTGGGCTCGCTCTCCGGCGGCGAGCGCGGCAGATTGCATCTCGCGAAGACGCTGCTGACCGGCGCGAACGTGCTGCTGCTCGACGAACCCTCGAACGACCTCGACGTCGAAACGCTGCGTGCGCTCGAAGATGCGCTCGGCGAATTTGCCGGAACCGTTCTCGTGGTGAGCCACGACCGCTGGTTCCTCGATCGCATCGCGACGCACATCCTCTCATTCGAAGGCGATTCGCGCGTCTTCTTCTTCGCGGGCAACTACCAAGAGTACGAAGCCAACAAACGCGAACGGCTCGGCGAAGAGGCCGCCAAACCCAAACGGATCCGGTACCGACCACTCACGATCTCCTAGCAGGCCCGGAAAACCGAGGTCGTCGCACGCTTGCTGCGTGCCCGCGCACGCCGAGGCGGGAACATGCATGTCATGCAACCGATCGAACCCGGCGACAAAGTCGTCATCAAACGCACGAACGACCGCGGCGAGGTCGAACGAACCGAAGAGGGCCGCGCGGTGATCGTGCTCGACACGCGTTCCGGAAACGAACACGAAGTGACGGCCGATTTCTCGGAACTGGGCCGGATCCACGAGGGGCCGACGTCGAAAACTGAAGAATGACCGACGAAACGCTCGCCATCCTCGTCGGTGGCGGGCCCGCTCCCGGGATCAACGGCGTGATCGCCTCCGCGACGATCGAGGCCATCAACAGCGGCTTGCGCGTGATCGGCCTCTACGACGGCTACCGCCACATCGCAAGCGGCGACACGAGTGCGACGATCGATCTCACGATCGACGCGGTCGCGCGCATCCACACGACCGGCGGCTCGATCCTGCGCACCTCGCGCACGAACCCGGGCAAGGACGACGAGACGCTCGAACGCTGCATTCGCTCGCTTATGCAGCTCGGCGTGCGCTATCTGATCGCCATCGGCGGCGACGACACGACCTACGGGGCGGTGCAAATCGCGGCGCGCACGGCGGGCCGGCTCGGCGTCGCTACCGTTCCGAAGACGATCGACAACGATCTGCCGCTGCCCGACAACGCGCCGACGTTCGGTTTCGAAACGGCGCGCAGCGTCGGGACCACGATCGTCGAGAACTTGATGGAAGATGCGCGCACGGCGTCGCGCTGGTATCTTGCGATCACGATGGGCCGCAAATCCGGTGCGCTCGCGCTTGGTATCTGTCGGGCAGCCGGCGCGACCCTCGCCGTGATCCCCGAAGAATTCGCCGGCCACGAGCCGATCGATCTCGATCGCGTGGCCGACATCATCGTCGGCGCGATCGTGAAGCGCCGCGCGATGGGTCACGAAGACGGCGTCGCCGTAATTGCCGAAGGCATCGTGGAGCGCCTCGATCCGGAGCGGCTTGGCTCACTCGAAGGTGTCGCGCGCGACGCCTACGGCCACGTTCGCATCGCTGACATCCCGTTTGGACTGGTGCTACGCGAGGCCGTTCGCGCACGGCTCGACCAGCTCGCGATCGACACGACCGTCGTCGCCAAAGACATCGGCTACGAACTGCGCTGCGCGAAGCCCGTCCCATTCGACGTCGACTACACGCGCACGCTGGGCTACGGCGCCGTGAAGTATTTGCTGGGCGGCGGCAGCGGCGCGCTCATCGCGATCTCGGGCGGCCGCGTCACACCGGTGACACTCGACGAGCTACGCGATCCGAATTCCGGGCGCGTCCGCGTGCGAATGGTCGACGTCACGACGGAGTCGTACGACGTCGCCCGTTCGTACATGATCCGGCTCGAACCCGAGGACTTCACCGAACCGCGGCTCGCGCGCCTGAGCTTGCAGACCTCGCTGCAGCCGGAAGCGTTCGCGCGTCAGTTTTCGCATCTGACGCCGGAGTCGCCGAGTGCGGCGAGCAGCGGATCGAGCAGCGCGCCGTAGGTCGTCCGGCGGTCGCGCGACGTCCGGTAGATCGGGCGCCGTACCTGCGCCACACTGGCGGTTCGCACGGGCCGATCGGTTTCATAGAATCGCAGGCAGGCAGCGTCCCAGGCGAGTCCGCAGAACGCGACGATCCGGCGCGCTTGCCGGTCGAGATCGTCGACGACGTCTTCGTATCGGACGGTGAGCAACGCCTCCGGCGGCAGCAGCGCGCGCCAGTGTTCTGCAAGCCGTTCGTGGGCGCGCGCATAGCGGCCGAGCTCGGCGAGATCGTACGCCCACGGCTGCTCGCCGGCGAAATGTTGTGAGAAACACGAGACGCAGGTGTCGACGGGGTCCCGCTGCGCGTAGATCATGCGCGCGCGCGGCAACGCCATGCGGATCAATCCGGCATACCGGATATTGGCCGGCATCTTGTCGGTGATCCGCAGCGCGTGCGCCGCGCCCTGCCGCACGTCGGCAACGTACCGCCGGCCGATCTCGCGCAATTCCTCGGCCGTCACGGTGAGCATCCGCGCCATGGTGAGCGGGCCGGACGTCGCGAGCACGCCGTTCGTCGCGTGTTCGAACGACGAGCGTTCGCCCCCGGCGAAAACACCGGGATGGCTGGCGAGAATCTGTTCGATCAAGGTCGTTCCGGACCGCGGCATGCCGAAAATGAAGATCGGCACGCCGGAATCGTCGCCGCCGCCGCGCGCTTCGATGAAGGCCCGAGAAAACGTGCGCGCGATGTGCTCGAATCCCTCGAGGGTCGCGCGCTCGTCGTAAACGATCGACCGGCGCAGAGCTGCATTCGCCGTGGACAAGAGTCGAAACGATCGCTCGTGGGCCCCACGAGCGGCAAGGGCCTTCGCGAGCGCAAAGCCGGCGTCGATGTCGTCCTCCGCGATCCGCTCGAGCGCCGCAACGTCGGTGTCGGTGATCGCTTCGGGAAGCGTATCGGCGAGGTACTGATAATAGATTCCCGTCTGCGGCGCGCGGTCGATGGCTCGGCGCAGCCAGACGACGGCATCGTCGAGGCGCCCGACCTCGGCGAGGGCGATGCCGTAATCCGCGCAGAGCGATGCATCGGCGCCCAGCGCGATCAGTCGTTGGTAGATCGCCAGGGCTTCGCCCGGACGGTCGGCGCCGCGGAAGGCGCGCGCGAGGGCGCGCTGGATTTCGCCGTCGCCCGGCCGCGCTGCAGCGAGCATCTCGTAGTGCGGGATCGCCTGGGCATGATCGCCGGCTTTCGTCAGAAGCCCGGCGAGGTTATAGCGTGCCTCAGCATAGCCCGGCGCAAGATCCAAGGCGCGCAGGAAATACGCTCGCGCCTCGGCGCCGCGCCCGGCGCTGCGGAGCGCCGCGCCATAATTATTGAGGACTTCCGGGCGCCCAGGCGCCCCGGAGGCGGCCCGGGCGAGGTGCGGGATCGCATCGAGCGGCCGGCCCAAAACAAGCAAGAGACTTCCTGCTTCGGCGTGGGCCGAGAGCGAGTCCGGCGCCGCGTCGAGGCGTGCGACGGCGTCGCGCAGGGCGCGCTCATAGCGGGCTTGGGTCGCGTCGCTCATGCCTTCGCCGTTCGTTCTTAACCATACCAATACCGTGATGACGAAGGGGAGCGACCGCCAACCCACCAACGTTAGCGACCGAGGACCAGGATGGCCTTTATTCATCGGGCCGATCACGTTTCGACCCGACGCACGGAGAGCGTATCGTGTCTAGCGGTCTGAGCATCGCCAACAACCTGCTTGCAAATGCCGTTTCGGTCAATTTGGACCGGAACCAAACGGCGCTGCAGACCACCGTCACCCGACTTTCGAGCGGGCTGCGCATCAACACCGCCGCTGACGATCCGTCGGGGCTCGCGATCTCGCAGGCGTTGCAATCGCAAGTGAACGGGTTCGACCAAGCGGTCGGGAACGTCCAGAACGCCAACAATGCGGCCTCGATTGCGGACGGCGCGCTCGCGACAACCACCGATCTGCTGCAGCGCATTCGCTCGCTCGCGGTCGAAGCGTCGTCAGACATTACTTCCACGAGCGACAAGGCCGATCTCCAAACCGAAGTCTCGCAACTGCTGCTCGAGATCAATCGCATCTCGCAGAATACCGAGTTCAACGGCTTGCCGCTGCTCGACGGGTCGCACGCCGGATTCGAGGCCGAGCAAAACGCGTTCCTGACCGTGACGGCGAACGCGGCGCTGGCGAGTAACGGAAACCTCACCGCCGCCGGGATCAATTACGGCTTGCTCATCGCTACGGCCGTCGCATCATATCCGGCCTCGTTCAACACGACGCCGAACGTGAACACGCCGGGCGTGCAGGGATTGGGCGATTCTAGCGGCGAGGGCAACGCCACGGTCGACGGAACGATCGAACTCGAAGTGATCAACACCGGCGTCTCGATCGCGGTTCAAGAGACGTTTTTCGAGAGTGCCACCGGCGTCGCAACCGTCTCGCCGACACTCTTCGGCCCGAGCGGCACGACGACGGCGTTCGGCGGCACATCCAAGGAGATCACGGCCGCGTTCACGAGCAGCGCCTCTGGATTCGATAACGTCGCGATCACGCTTGGGGCACTCTCGACCGCCGACGTCGGCGTCACCGCGTATATCAAGATCAGTCAAAACGTCGCGGCGCTCTCGAATCCGAACGCCCCGGCGTTCAATTTTCAATCGGGCGCCGATGAGGGTGACACGATTCAAGTCGGCTTCGAGGCGACGAACACGCAGACGCTGCGGATCTCGAACATCAACTTGCTGCTCTCGAGCGCGTCATCACCGTCGATCGGTGCCGAAGATGCGATCGGGCAGATCGACAACGCACTGCAGCAAATCCTCACGCAACGCGCCGCGCTCGGCGCGATCCAAGTCCGACTCAATGAAGATCAGGACAACGACAACACCGCCGCGGTGAATCTTCAGGCGTCGGAATCGTCGATCGCCGATCTCAACGTCGGTCAGGAAACGACCAACTTCACCCGGCTGCAGATCCTCGTGCAAGTGGGGACCTCCGTGCTCTCGCAAGCCAACTCGAACGCCTCGACCGTCCTCAACCTCTTCCGCTGAACCCCGGGTGCTCCATCACGAGCGCACAAGGAGACGACCACCATCATGCGCACCCGGTTCGCTGCAGCCGCACTCGTGCTCGGTATCGCCATCTTGTCGGCGTGCAGCGGCGGAGGGTCGAGCGCACCCGCACAGCGAGCGGCGGAGCAGGCGCAGACGCTCGCGCTGCCGACGACGGCCGGCGACCTGAGCGGCACGGTGACCTTCCCGGCCGCGACGAGCGGCTCCGGATCCCCGACGGTGACGCTGAGCGATCCCGGCGGCAATAACTCGGGTGCGGCGGTGGTCACATCGACAACGGTGCTCGGCTCATCGCAAATGACCGTTAACGCACCGGAAACGCTGCCCCAATCGCCGTCGTTTACGCTCACCCTGCAGACCGCGCAGGTCAAAGGCCTCTACTATTTCGCGTCGTTCTACAACGGCAGCTCGTGGCAGACGACGTTCCTCACCGGCAAGATCAGCGGCACGACCGTCACGTTCGCGTCGAACCCGAACCCGCTCACGCTCGTGCCGGGCGTCGTGTACGTCTTCGAGTTCTATTCCACGACCAGCAACACCGGCGCCTCACCCTCACCCGTGGCGATTCCATCACCGTCGCCCTCGCCGCACGCCGCATCGCCGGTTCCGTCGGCATCGCCGTCGCACGCCGCCTCTCCGGTGCCGTCGCCATCGCCGTCACACGCCGCGGCTTCGCCGTCACCCTTCGCTGCGCCGTCAGCCGCGGCGCTCACCGGTCCGCAGACGTACACTAACGGAGCGTGGGGACCGCCGGCGATTGCGGGCGCCTTCCAGTTTCCGGTGCAGAGCGGCTACAACGGATCGGGCGTGACGGTCGGAATCATCATCAGCTCCGACGTCTCGCGAAGCGACATCTCGACGTATCTGGCCTACTTCCAGATCCCCAGCACCTCGCGCACCATAAATACCGAAAACATCGACGGCGCGTCGGGTATTGTGACGGGCGAAGCGGTTGACGAGGCCACGCTTGATGTGGAAACCGTCGCCGGGCTCGCGCCGGGCGCGAACATCATCATCTACGAGATTCCCGCGCTCGAGAACATCTATTTCAACGACGCCGTGGCCAGAGCCGTGAGCGATGGCACGCCAAAAGTCGTCAGCATGTCGTTCGGCGGCTGCGAGAGCCTCTACACCGGTGGCTCCGCCCAGACCGAAGCGAATATGTTTGCAAGTGCATCGAGCGGGATCACGTTCGTGGCATCTTCCGGCGATATCGGCAACCAGTGCACGAACAGCGCCCCCGGCACGGTGGGCGTCAACTACCCGGCGAGCGATCCCAACATCACCGCCGTGGGCGGGAACGAGAGCAGCAGCGGCCCGGTCACGAGGCTCTGGACCCCGACTGCGTGGAACGATAGCGTCGGCGCCACCGGCGGCGGCGTCTCGACGGCGTTCACGCTGCCCTCGTATCAGTCGGGCGCCGGCGGCTCTTCATCCTCGCACCGCAACGTTCCCGACGTCGCGCTACCCGCGGTCAACGACGCCCTCTACATCACCTCCGGCGGCTACAACTGGAGCGCGGTCGCAAACGGCACGTCATGGTCGGCACCGCAAATGGCGGCGATGTTCGCCGAGATCGTCCAGTACTGTAACAACACCAGCCTCGGTTCCGCCAACACGCTGCTCTACCAGGCGCATGCGTCGGCACCTGATTTCTTCGACGTGACGTTCGGCAACAACGATTGGCAGACCACGTCGCCGTTTTACACCGCCGGATCCGGCTACGACAACACGACGGGTCTCGGGATGCCCAAGGGCATTCCGCTCGCCAACACGATCTGCCCCGGCCATGTCCTGAGCGCCGTCGCGCGTCGCGGGCCGGGCACGCTCGCGGTTGCGGGGACGACCCACGACAGCGCCTACACGCTGGATCTGCGACCGCCCCTCGCGACGCACGCGACGGACCTCGGCGAACGCGACGCCTCGGACACGATGCCGATTCAGATCGTCCTCGCCCCGGCAGCCGCGCGCATGGGCCAAGACGCGCCGGTCGTCACGGCGCTCAAGGCCGCGGGACTGACGGTCACCCGCACGTTCTCGAGCCACCTGATCGTCGACGCGAGCGGCACGACGGCGCAAGTCGAAGCCCTCTTCGGCACGACGATCCATCGATACGCGCAGCCGCAACACGGCGAGCGCTACGCCGCATCGTCCTCGGTAACGATTCCGGAGAGTCTGGCCCCGTATATCGGCGGCGTCATCCTCGATAACTTCGTAACGATGCAGGTCGGCCGCCACCACTAGCAGCCGGCTGCGGCCGGCTCTCCCTTCGTAATGCTCGCGCGCGCGCGCGAGCGGTTAGCGGGCGGGCGTCTCCGTGAACGCGGGGGCTGCGGGGGGCTGGCGGCGGCGTGAAGCGTCGTCAGGTTCCGGGCCGAAATCGGGGGCCATCGCGATGTAGACGATCGGCACGAGCAGCAGCGTCAGCAACAGCGAGCTGGAAAGGCCGCCGATGACGACGGTGCCGAGCGAGCGTTCCGCTTGCGCGCCGGCATCGAGCACGAAGGCGAGCGGGATCATCCCCGCGATCATCGCCATCGTCGTCATGATGATCGGGCGGAAGCGTTCGGCGGCGGCTTCGCGCATCGCGCCGATGCGATCCATGCCCTCGCGGCGCCGCATGTTCGCAAAGTCGACGAGCAGGATCCCGTTTTTCGTCACCAGGCCGATGAGCAGCACGGAACCGATGAGCGAGAACAGATTGAGCGTTTGATGCGTGAGGGCGAGCGACCCGAGCGCACCGACGACGGCTACCGGCACGGCGAACATGATGATGAACGGCGTGCGATAGCTGTTATAGAGCGCTACCATCAGCAGATAGACGAGCGCGATGGACAGCAGCAGCGCGATGCTCATCCCGGTAACGGTGTCGGTCACGGATTGCTCGTTCCCGCCCGCTGCGGCTGCGACCGTCACGGACGACGGCAGCTGGAGCGCGTTGAGACGTTTCTGGAAATCGCGCTGGACGTTCGAGAGTGAGGCACCCGGGGCGAGATTCGCTCCGAGATACACGACGTTCTGCCGGTTGATGCGCATGATGAGCGGGGGCGCCGGTGACTGCACGAGATGCGCGATGTCGCCGACGCGAACGATTGATCCGCCGCTTGTCTTGATCGGGATCGCTTCGACCGCGGCGAGCGATCCTTGCGCTGCGAGCGGATAGGTGACGAGCACGTCTTTGAGGCCGTCCGACCCGGTGAACTGGGTCGCGAGATCGCCGCCGAACGCCGCGCGCACGGCGGTCGACGCCGTGCCGATGCTTGCATCGAGCGCCCGCGCCCGGTCGCGATTGAACTCGACGTTCACCTGAGGGGCGAGTTCCGCGGACGATGTCGTCACGTCGATCGCACCCGGCGTTTGCGCCAGCGCCGCCTGCACTTTGGCGGCGTAGGCTTCCGGCGCGCCGTCGAGGCTTGAGACGACCTCGTCAATCGGCTGCGAATTGCCGCCCTGCATGTCGGTCGCGGGCACGGCGACGACCTGCGCGGTCGGCACCAGCTTCGTCGCTTGGCGTTGGAACCGGTCGGCCCAATACGCCGTGGATTGGCTCCGATTTTCTTTGAGAAAGACGTCGAGCTGACCGATCGCGCCGTTGTCGACGTAGCCGGAAATCTGCCCGAGATACGCACCCGCGGTCGCCGATTCGGCTTTGAGATCGGGCGAGGAATCCACCAGCGCTTCGACCTTGAGCGTGCCCTGACGCGTCGTTTCGAGCGGCGTGCCGCTCGGATACGAGAGCGTCACGTAGATCTCGCCGCGATCCACGGGCGGAATGTACTCGAAACCCACCAGACCCAGCGGGATGAGCAGCAGCGCGATCGCGAGCGATGCGAACGAAACGATCACGACGCCGCGGCGGTGCTGCAATCCCCACGGGAAGACCCGGTTGACGTACCAGCTGCGCACGCCCTCGAACCGATCGGTGAAATAGTCGATCGGGCGCCACGGCTTCCAGCGCGAGAGCAGCGCCCAGCGGCCGGCGAGCGACGGCGTCACGGTGAACGAAACGAACAGCGAGGTCAGCGTCGCGACCGTGACCACCAGACCGAATTCGCGCAAGAAGAGTCCGACCGAGCCGGGCAAGAACGAGATTGGCAAGAAAACGACGACGTCGACGAGCGTGATCACGATCGCCGCAACGCCGATCTCGCTACGACCGCTGATCGCCGCATCCTGCGGACCCTCGCCGGCATGGAAATGGCGCTCGACGTTCTCCAAGACGACGATCGAGTCGTCGACCAAGATACCGATGATGAGGGTCATCGCGAGCAGCGAAACGGTATCGAGGGTGAAGTTCGCGAGCTTCATCGCGCCGAGCGTCACCAGCAGCGACGACGGAATCGCGATCATGACGACGATCGCGTTACGCCACGAACGCAGGAAGAACAGCATGACGATGCCGGTGAAGATGACCGCCTCGATCAGGGTGCGCACGACGCCGGTCAGTTGCTCTTCCGTGTACGTCGACTGCACGTCGAGGACGGAGAACTCGACGTCCGGATACGTCCGGTGCAAGCCGGGCAGCGCCTTGAGGACGGCGTTCGAGGTCGTCACTTCGCTGACGCCGGCGCTCTTCTGAATGTCGAGGACGACGGCCGGTTGACCGCTCGAATACGCGAACACGCGCTGCGTCTCGAACGTATCGGTCACGTCGGCGACGTCGCCGATGCTGAAGAGGCGCGTCGCGGTCGCCCAGGCATCCGTCCCCGTCGGTGCGGTTCCGGTCGAGCCGATCAAGAGATTCGCAACCGTCGGCACGTCCTGGATATCGCCGCGCACGTCGAGGTTCGTCTCGCGGTTCGGCGAGTACAAGATGCCGCCGGGTGCGCGGACGTTGTTGTTCGTAATCGCGGTAACGACATCGGGCAAGGTGTAGCCCGAGGCTGCGAGCTTCTGCGGGCTGACGTTAACCTGGATCGAAGGCGTTACCGTCCCGTTTTCCTGGACGTACGAGACGCCTTGAATCTGCTCGAGCGACGGTACGATCTTGTTGATCGTCAGCGACGAGAGGTCGCCGACCGAGAGCGAGCTCGAGCGCAGCACCAGCGAGACGACGACGGCTTCGCTCGGATTGTAGAGCGAAATCTGCGGCGTCGTGACGTCGTTGGGCAGCGAATGCTGTGCGTTCTGGACGCGACCTTGCACTTGAACGAGGTCGTCGTTGGAGCTCGAGTTGAGGGTGAAGACGGCGACGATCGAGGCCGAACCCGGCTGAATTGCGGTTTCGAGGTGGTCGAGCAGCGGCGCGCCCGCGATTTGATCCTCGAGCGGACGCACGATCGCGTCGCGCATTTCGGTCGTCGAGGCACCGGGATAACTCACCAGCACCTGAATCGACGGCACGTCGGTGCTTGGGAACTGCTGCTGCACGAGACCGTTCGCGGCCAAACTGCCGAAGAGCAGCACGAGCGCGAGAAACACCGTCACGAGCGTCGGGCGATGGACGAAGAGGCGCGTCAGCCACATATCAGCGAGACTCCACTTGGGAACGCGACGCCGGCCGG
>Ga0116226_10004480_pt1 | contig 12400 bp, 9 predicted proteins | sample S1TSphfallax_FD_89692 | JGI IMG/M metagenome (GOLD analysis project Ga0116226, IMG submission 89692) | Host-associated microbial communities from peat moss isolated from Minnesota, USA - S1T2_Fa - Sphagnum fallax MG | ecosystem: Host-associated > Plants > Peat moss > Unclassified | place: USA... | reverse complement strand
TTCCTTAAACCTGTAATTGAGTCACCGCAATTTTTCCCGAAAAACAAACATCCACGTCGCTCCCAGGAATGCGATCGCGTTGACTATATTCACCGACATAATAATAATTATCTCCTTCTAGGCGATAATTTAACGCTAGAGGTTTAGTACAAGGTTGGCAAAATACCACTTCTGGATCTGGCGCTTCTGGTGAAAGTGATGGTAGGTTGACATTCCAAAAGCTACCTGGTTTTAGAGGATATGCCCATAATTGAGTCAATAATTGAGATGTCCACCTAGCCGCCAAGTCCCAATTGTAATCAACTTTCGCTCGACGGTATTGGGAGACAGCAATTCCCCCAATCCCATGTATTGCTGCTTCTCTAGCTGCGGCTACAGTCCCAGACATGTAAGCATCTACTCCCATATTTCCCCCAGCATTAATCCCGGATATGACATATTTGGTATCCAGACATATTTGGGTTAAAGCAATTCTCACACAATCTGCTGGTGTCCCAGCGATCGCATAGCAAGAATCAGACCGACGTTGAATATTAATCGGCTGATGGGTTGTTACTTGATGTCCACAACCAGAATGTTGCCTTTGCGGTGCGACAATAATTGCTTGATTGCCATTTACCGCTTTAAAAAGCGCTTCGATACCAGGAGCATCTACACCGTCATCGTTAGTCAGAATCAAAACCATATTTATCTTATAAACTGGGGCGCTAGGATTCGAACCTAGGAAATGGCTGGACCAAAACCAGCTGCCTTACCACTTGGCTACGCCCCATCAACTGTACTTTCAACATTGTAGCAGCTAATCCTGGGGTAATGTCAAGTATTTCTTTAAGGGAATCGATATTAGTTATCGGGTGATTTTAGCGCTTGGTCTAGGACTTGGCGAGCCTGTTCTGCTTTGGTACGGGCTTCTTGATAACGGAGATTTGCCTGAGCGAAATTCTTCAGAATTTTAAAACCCTCTTTAATCCGAGTAATTTCCTCCTCCGTCACAGAATTGTCCGAAAATAAAACATCAACTGCTTTGCGAATTTCCACGGCTTCAGATCGAGATTCCTGTACCTTTAACTTTAATGTAGCTAGATTACTCAAAATCTGGACAGCTTGTGTAACAGCATCCTCACCTAACACATTATCAGTAGTCGGTTCCTTAACCTCAATTAACTGTTGTGGACTAAATCCTTCTTCCAACTCAGTCGGTAAATTACCCGTATCCATTAGATCAATTAGTTGATCCATCGCTTTTTCACGCGCTTTCGCTGAATCTTTACCGGGAACATTAAGGATAATTTCTGGACTTTGGGCGAGAGTATATTGAACCATATTCCCCAGGGGTTTGCTGTTTAACTAGTAAAAAGGGTAATCTAGATATATAAGACTTCTAATTATAGGCAAGAATATCATAAAACTTGCGCTAGAAATCAACTACGGCTGATTTTTCCAATACTTCAGTACTACAAAATGGTTTAGAGAACAGAATTCACCCGCGCTCTTTTAAAATCTATACTTAATAAATACAACAAGGAGGGAAGATGACTCCCAATCCCGCCATCATGCGCTCGGTCGAACAACTAGGTTATAAGGTCACCGTTGGTGATGTGGCTACTCAGGTTGGATTGAATGTAGCGGAAGCTAGTCAGGGACTATTAGCTCTAGCATCTGATGCTGGTGGACATTTGCAGGTAGCAGAATCGGGTGATATTGTTTACCAATTTCCCCAAGATTTTCGAGCTATTCTGCGCAATAAATATTTTCAAATCCGCTTAGAAGAAGCCTGGAAAAAGATTTGGCGCGTATTGTTTTACATCATCCGCATTTCTTTTGGGATTATTCTCATCGCTTCTATAGTTTTAATTATGGTGACTATCTACTTTATTCTGAATTCTGGGAATTCCAATCGCAATAGTAGCGGTAGAAGTAGTAGCTCTAGTGGTGGCGGTTTCTTCTTCTTCCCAGATTTATTTTGGTATCTTAGCCCTAACTATGGAGATCGTTATCAACAGCGACGACAGCAAAAAGGGAACCGTCAGCCTGAAGAATTAAATTTCTTTGAGGCTATATTTTCCTTCTTATTTGGGGATGGAGATCCCAACGCCAATTTGGAAGAACGCCGTTGGCAAGAAATTGCTGGTGTGATTCGCCATCATCAGGGGGCGATAGTAGCAGAACAAGCAACACCTTATTTAGATAACTTAGGTGAGAAGTATCAACAGGAATATGAAGATTATATATTACCTGTATTAGTTAGATTTAATGGTCAACCACATGTCAGTTCTTCAGGACAGATAGTTTATGGTTTTCCAGAATTGCAAATCACCGCGAGTCAGAAGAGTGAATATACAGTATCAGAGTATTTACATGAGTCTCCATGGCGATTCAGTGCGGCTACTTCAGGACAAATTGTATTAAGCGGTGGTTTAGGCGTTCTCAATTTAGGACTGGCGATATTTTTAGGGTTTTTATTATATAGCCATAATCCTAGTATTGCTCGTTTGGGTGGATTAGTCGGTTTTGTTCAAGGGATTTATTGGTTGTTGTTAGCTTATGGTGCGGGATTTTTGGGGATACCTTTAGTGCGTTATTTCTGGATACAGCAGCACAATAGTAAAATCGCCAAACGGAATAGCAATCGCCTGGAAAGAGCCAGACTACTAGTAAACCCTGACTCTGAGTTACAGCAAAAGATGGCTTACGCAAAGCAGTTTGCTGGAGAAAAACTGATCACCCAGAAAGATTTAGTTTACTCAACTGAATCAGATTTACTAGAGCAACAATTTCCGCCAGCAGGTGAAATTGGTAATGGAGAGTAAGTATCTTATCTCGCTTGTATAGGAGTTAACGCTACGCCTTGATAGTAATATCCCAGTATTTGTAAATAGCTAGCTCCTCTTCGGGCTAGGTTATAGGCTCCCCACTGACTCATCCCCAAAGCGTGACCATAACCTAGCCCTTGGAAGACAAAGTTACCATTGGCTCCTTTGCTGACACTAAAACGGGTACTTTTGAGTTTAAGTGCTGTCCTAACGGCTTCGCCTTGTAATACTTTAGTCCCTTGGTTTCCCACAACTTTCAAAACTTTGACGCTGTGAAAAGGTGAATAAGTTGAGGGAATTAAATCTTTCACAGTCCCAATACCGGAAATTCTGGCGCTGATTTCCGCACTGCTGAGGTTTTTCACCCAATTACACTCGCCGACATTTTGGTCAAAATCTGGAACAGCACGCAGGTAAGGTTCTTTGCTTCCCCAGACATCTTCCACATTTTCTGTATGTCCACCAGAACAGGCGTGAAAAACGGAGAGAATGAGTCTATTGTTATAGGTCAAAACCTTTCCAGCTGTTGCGTCTACGGCTCTATAAGTATTACGGGATTCGCTACTGATTCCTTTATAAATTTGCCAATGGTCTGGACTATCCCCGACATCATAGACGGGATTATTGCGGTGTCTTTCCCGTTCATACAGAGCGTAGGTACGAGCAGCGATCGCCTGAGCTTTCAGCGCCTCTTGAGGCCAGCTAGAGTCCATTTCTCCACCAATCACGCTATAGAGGTATTCTTCTAGATCAACCCAATTAACAGCGGTTAAACCATTTTCCGCTGGGACAACTAGAGTTCTCCCACGAAACCAGCGATCGCCAATATAGACAAAACCTTTACCTGTAGGTTCAATCCAAAATAGACCAGACTGCCATTTATCTAAAGCCACTCCCCCAGGAACTGTTGTCGCCAAAAAGGCACTCATTTTTGGTAAAGTCCCCAGAGTTCGACCACTACTATCCTTAACAACTGCATTAGTAGAAGTACCAATTCTTACCTGATTAACTCCCCTTTCGATAGCTACACGTAGGATTACAGATGCTTGAGCCGGAGCCAGCAAAATTAACCAGCAAAAAACAGTCATCCACCAATACTGTCTTGTAATCCGAAAAAATAAAGTGCCATTAGATAGTTGGAATTTCATGATAATTTTTAATTGTCAGCTTCTACAACTTCTTTAATTAGACTATAGTAATTTGTATTTTAATCAACTACACCCTACCCCTTACACCCTACCCCCTTCCTTCATTATTAGCAATAATTCCAATTAAATTTAATTTGCTCAAAATATCTGTAGCTTGGACAAGTTTATGACGATTTATTTGACCAATACGTCCTACTATAACAACTCCTTGACACAAGGATGCCAAAATTCTAGTATCTACAGTACCTAAAATAGCAGGAGCATCTATGAGCACTATGTCATAAATTTGTGTAAATGAATTTATCAGTTTTTGCATTCGGTGAGAACTAAGTAAGTTTACTGTATCTTCGGGAATAGGGCCAGCAGTCAAAATATCGATTGAGGGGTGAATAGGTTGGATATAATGTTGGACATAATCATCAGTTTCCAAATCAACTTCATCTACCAATAATAACGACAGTCCCCAATCATTGGAAAGTTCCAGAATTTTATGTAAGCTAGGCGATTGGAAATTAGCATCAATTATAAGTACACGCTGATGCATATGAGCCGCACTAGTCCCCAATCCCAAAATAATGGTTGTTTTACCTTCTCTGGGTGTAGCTGAGGTGAGCATTAAGGATTTAACAGCTAATGCATTTCTGGATATGAGGATATTTTGGTAAATTATATCCAAAGTTTTACGACTGGGCAATTTGATCTTACTCGTGACGGTTAAGCAGGGGTTTGAATTTAACTGTTTACGCCTAAATAAATACCCCAGAGTATTTTTGAGGTTAAATGGGAATAATTGAGGAACTGACCCCAGTAATTGTAGGTTTGTCAGCTTCTGCAAATCATACGCAGAAAAAATAGCCTGATTAAAAAATTCACTAATTAGAGCAATTATTATTCCCAGAAATGGTCCAATTAATAGTCCACTAATAATAAATAGCCACTGACGATTCCCAATATAAATCCCCAAATCAGGTTCGGCGATAATTTGCCAATCAAAACCAGTTTGAGAAATTTTCATTTCCCAAGATTGTTGTGCTAATAAAAGTTTATCCAGCGTTTTTTGCTGAACCGCTATATTTGAGATTAAATTGTTATATTCTGTAATTAAACTGGGGTATAGGTTTAATTCTAAACGGACTGTCTGTTCAGATTTAGCTAAATCATTTTCATTAGCTATTAATCCCAAAGCCATTGTTTGTAATTTTGTTAGCTCAGAGAATGATTTGGGATCAACTTGTACCAATTCCATAGCTTTATTATTCTTACCTTGGGACTGTTGCTGTTGATGTAACAAAGCTAACTGAGTTTGATATTGTTGCTTAAGTTTTTCTACTGTGGGATAATCATCTTGATAAAGTAGACGTTCTTTATCTAAGGCTATTTGCGTTTTTTTGATCTCAGACAATAATGCTTGATCCGCAACTGAAACAGATAAATCAGATGAATTTTTTATATTTTGAGAATTTAGGGTTTTGACTAATTTATTATATCTAGTCTGTATATCTTGTAATTGAGTTTGAATAGTTTGGCGTTGCTTTTGTATATTCCCCATAGATTCCAGCAGAACCTTACTTGCTGCTACTGGGTCGAGTAAATTATGTTGTTTACGAAAATGGGCTAATTTTTTCTCGGATTCTATTAGGTCTTTTTGTACCTGGGAAATACGATTATTAATAAAAGCCATTCCTTGACTTAATCGCTGTTTTTTTTGTTCAATATTATAGTCTTGATAGACTTTTTCTAGTGCTTGTAATACCCTCTGTGTTTTTCTAGGATGATGGTCTTTAAATGAAACGATAAAAATTCGGCTAAAACTCTGATTTTTAGCTGAATTATCTGCGGATGGAGTCACTTCTAAAGATGCTTTTTTACCTGTTGTGTTATTACCTTTAATATCTTCTATAGTAATATTAGGGTAATCAGCCCGGAGTAATAATATAGCTTTTTGAACCAGTTTAGAGCTTTCCATTAGTCGCACCTGGGTAATATAGTCTACAGGTGGAATATGAAAGTCATTATGAAAGTCATTTAGTCCATTTCTTTGCTCCGGTAGAGTTTCATTTGTCAGTAATCTTTGATTTAAATTAGAACTGACAATTATTTGCATATCACTCCGGTAGATAGGTTTAGTAGTTAAAACTCCCACAGTTGTCATTGAAACTACCATGCAAGAAACGCCGAAAATAAAAAATCGTCGCCGGAGGATAAGAGCAAAAATTTGATTTAGATCAATTCCACTTTTGGTAGATTTCCTAACCGATCGTTTACGAATTAAACCAGTTTTAGCCACTATCAAGAGCTACTCCATCAAATAATCCACAATTCATCCAGATAGACTTTCTATCAGCACAAGAATTATAAATATCTGATGAAACTTGGATATTGCTCAATCACCCACCTGGCTCCCTTCTACTTCCCTCCTCCTGGGAACATCATAAATCATGAAGTCATGCGCCATATATGTTTGAGGGAAAATAGTCCGGGCTTCTTCCAGTAAATCTTTTAAATCTATGGGGTTACCTGGCGCATAACGTGGGCTGAAGTGCGTCATAATTAATTTACGCACGTTTGCTGTATGGGCTGTTTGTGCAGCCATTGTTGTTGTAGAGTGCAAACGTTGATAGGCCATATCCGCATCCTCATGAGCAAAAGTAGCTTCGTGAATCAGCACATCAACATCCTTAGCTAGTTCCACAGCACTTTCACAGTAAATGGTATCTGTACAGTAAGCTATCTTGCGCCCGATTTCATCTTCCCCACACAGCGTATTACCATGAATTATTCTCCCATCGCTTAAAGTTACTGTTTCACCACGTTTAAGCTGACCATAAACAGGCCCAGAAGGAATTTGTAAGGCTTTAGCTTGCTCGACATCAAACCGTCCGGGACGGTCTTTTTCTGCTATCCGGTAGCCAAAAGCTGGAATCCGATGATGGAGAAGATCGCAAGTCACAGTAAATTCCTGGTCTTCATAAACCACACCAGGACGAACTGGATGAACTTTGATGGGATAAGAAAAATGGGTATGAGAGTAACGGGAACAAGCTTGAAGATATTCATTTAATCCCGATGGACCATAGATATCAATCCGGGAAACATTTCCTGCTAGTCCACAAGTAGCAAGAAGTCCCATCAAGCCGAAAATGTGGTCACCATGCATATGGGTGATAAAAATTCGGGAGAGTTGGCTACTCTTTAAATCACTCCGTAATAGTTGATGTTGAGTTCCTTCACCACAATCAAATAGCCAAAGTTCAGCCCTTTGGGGTAATCTGAGTGCAACACTGGAAACGTTTCGTGATCTTGTGGGTACGCCGGAACTTGTCCCTAAAAATGTGATTTGCACAGCAACCTTTAGCTTTACTCCTGATTAATTCTATGCTCTATTACCTAATAATGGCACGCTTTTCGAGCAAAATTATGATCTCACCCTTACACCTGATGAGTCTGAGTTTCCACTAGGAGTTTTTTGATCGGACGGGGGTTGATATCCAGCGACTACAATTTGAGTTAAACATATTAATGTAGTGATAGAGCAAGTGATTGTAAGTCTTGGATGGAAAAGTTTATCTAGAACGTGTTTCATGTCAAAGTCATTTGCATTTTTCTCAACTACACCTTAGGACTCTACCAATACGGTTCGGTTTTTACTTACTTCCCTGAAAAGACCCCCCTTAAACCCCCGGATGCATTGGGGGGAAATAGAATCTGATCCCCTCCCCTTAGCAAGGGGAGGGTTAGGGTGGGGTTCTTTAATCGAACCGTATTGAGGACTCTACGCTCTGATACCGAAGCGCAATAAATTAGGTAGAGGCCAAGATAATTCGCATAAGGTTCCTCTAGGAATTAGTGTAACTCGGCGAAATTTCCCTTTGATTTGTCGGGCTAAGTTTTTAAATTGCTCTGTCCCTCTACCTTCGTGAGATGATTGAATTCCCAACCCATTGTCAATAATGCTGAGTTTGTTCCAACCTGTAAATGCACAGCAGTTAACTTGAAGCCAAGTTACTCCTAGTGCATGTTTACCAACATTGCATAGGGCTTCTTCTAAGAATCTACATAATCCTCGTTTGTCTTCCAGACTTAAATTTCTTTCATCTATTGGTGAAAACGTGCGGATTTTAATTTTGATAGTTTTAAACCAACGAAACTCCCGCTCTAAAGTATAGCTATAAACTTGATAGAAAATTTCATGTAGGGGGTTTTGTAAGTTAATTACCTGACTATTTCCTAGATAAAGGCTCTGTTCTTGATTCAGCTGCTCCTGTTGTAGAAGCTCATATATTCCCCGCATTTCTTGATTCAATTTTTCTAGGTCTTGTTCTAGCTGTGGTAATAATTCACTAACTGGTAAATCTGATTTTTGACAAAGTTTTAAAACTCTCGATAAACTCTGTAATGGTCCATTATGAATTGTTGCAAATGTACTTTCAATTATGATTTGACGCGCTTGTATTTGGGACTTCAAGGCTTGGTCATGTTGATATAAGCTTGCTAGTCCCATACCGTTTAAAATCAGGACTAATCCAGATGGAACTAGGGGAATCCACCATCCTAAAACTAAGAGCAAATAACTAATCCCAGTTAAACCAGAAATAGCAACGCTAATAACTAGAAGATTTATCCCCGGAGATTTGGTTAATCGCGCACTAATCATTCCTAAAACACCCCAAACAGTAATCCAGATATAGACCCATTCTTGTCGCCAGGTATTTAATAGGGGTCGCGAGTTAAGTACAGCACTAATAATTTGACTAACCACATGAGCTTGGATTTCTACGCCATACACTCTTCCTCGCGCAGGTTTTTCTGATGGAATTGCGCAGGTGGTGATAAAGTCTTTGCTACTAGCCGCAGTCATCCCAATAATCACTATCCGGTTGCGGATCCAGTCAGGATTGAATTTTCCTTTTTCTAGCTCTCTCCAGGACAAAGTTCTAAATCTGGATACACCACTGCGAAAATTCAGCAATATCTGAACTCCCCCATCATCACCAGCAATATATCCCCCTGAATTTCCTAAAAATCTTGGTAATTCAACCGAACCAAAACGCATAGCTGTGCGATCGCTGATGCCATTTTCTAAACTGATACCTATACCAGACAGATAAGCTGCTGCTAAACGTAATGACAAAGAGAATTTATAGCCTTTGCTGGTTGGTGTTCCCAGTAAAGTCCGTCTCAGCTTACCATCACTATCAATCAATTGGTCCGCAAAACCAATTTGCTCTTTGGGTAATGTGGATGGTGGATTAATCGTATCAGGTAATACTTTTTCAATAGCAATTAAATTTTTTAACTTTTTAAAAGTCGCCACAAGTTGATTATGTCCAGGATTTACTGGTAAATCCCGATAGAGGTCAAGACCAATAACTCTGGGTTGATAAACTTGTATTTCGTTCAATAAAGTCGCTAAGTCATGGTCAGATAGAGGATAATTTTGATGCTGGTGTAGGTCTTTTTCATCAATTCCAATAATGACAATTCTCTCATCTATCTTTTCTGGTGGTCGGTGTTGTAGAAATGTATCCAAAACTAACCATTCCAATGGTTGGATAAAACCAGTTAGACGAGTCACAAACACTATGGCAATTATGGTAAATCCTGGTATTACACCAACCTGGAGAATCTTGATTTCCTCGATAACTTTTTTCCAGATTTTATCCCGCATAAACCGATATAATTGGCTAATCAATCAAACCAATTTCACGCGCTCGCATTTCGGTTTGAATGCGGATATTTTTCCCCTCTTCAGGATAAATCTGTAAAGCGTCCTGTAGTTTACTCCAATAATGGCGTACCATCCGCTCCGATATCCGCATCCGTTCAGCGATCGCTTTATCTTGTAGTCCTTGCTCAAATGCGAGAGTTAAAACTTTCAACCACTCAGGTTTTATTTCCAACCCCGAATGAATACCCTTAATATTTTTTGTATGAGTTAAACCTTGTAATGACCAATCAACGCGGGTTAACATTTCCTGGGTAGACAGGCTTTTATCCGCAACAGTAAAACCCCCTTTATGGATATCAATATCAGGACTAATCCTGACTAATGTTCTGACATGTACACTTTGTACGACCAGATTTAAGTAAGGATAATGTTTCATTAAAATTTTCAGTAGTTGAATACCTGTATCAGGTCGAGCATTCATCCCTACTTTTTCGGGAATGGAAAGATCCATCACGACTAAATCAGGCTGAAAGTTAGCAACTAGCTCCAGAGCATGATGGGAATTTGTCGCTGTGACAAATTCCGTCTGCGGATAACTTTTTTTCAAGGTTTCTACAGTTCCACTTAAAACGGATTCATGGTCATCAATAACCAGAATTTTCAGTAATGAATTGGCTGATAAAACTTGCTTCATATTACACCCTTATCTAAATATCACAAAACAAGTATTTTTGGCATCTATCTCCAGATAGTTTTTTTATTTTTATCTGCTCTTTGAGAATTGTCTCTTGCTATTGATCGTATTACCTCTAATCGATTTGGTCTGAGGTATGTCACCCTTCTTTTTCTCTACTCCTTTTATCCCTCTGATCACTACCAAGAAAAAATACATGATAGACTCAGACTTTGTCTGGAATAATGACATTTACCTGAGATTAAAACCTGAAAACTATCTCGCAAATATTTTAATTCTGGTAAACTGGCATAAAGCATGAGAGTAGAGATGTCAGGATAAGTTATTTTTATAACTAAGCTTTGGCGGTTTTTTTGATTTTTCAAGTTGATATAAACTGAAACTGGAATACAAATTTCTGGGATTATGATGATAAATAATTCTTCTAGAATGCGTAAAATTAACAGACTACGTTCAGTTGACTCCTCAGTTTGCCAATATAAGGGTAAATCTATCTGATAGTATAGATGGGGACTAGATTCTAAGAATGTTTCTAACAGACACTCAATCGATAAGGGTAAACTCTGTTGAATAGGTGTAGGACATAGGCGATCGCTTAATTTGACTAAAGCCAGATGAAAGTCATCAATTTTTTGCAGGTAAGCTTGCATTTGAGGGGATGAAGAATCCAGATTATCTTGAACCAACAAATCTAAACCACGCCGAATTGTAAAACATTCTTGTAATAAACTATCCCGGATTATCTCCGCTTCCCAAAATAATTTAATTGATTGTCTCCGTGACCACCATTGTAGCGCTTGCTGAATTCTCTCTCGCATAGAAAGAGGGTGTAGGGTGTAGGGTGTAGTGGGATTCCTCCTTATAAATCAGAAATCAATCTAGCCTTTCTGAGGATATATTGTAGTGCTGTTTCTCGGCGAGAAATAATATCAGCACTAGCATCCATCCCCGATTGAATCAGACATTTATGACGGTCATTGCCAAATTTTATCCCCTCAGGTTTAATTGTGACTTCAAAGTAACTATTGGTGGAGTTTTGAGCCATTGTATCTGCATTTTTGTTTGGCGCTGTAATTGTATCTGGAGAAATAGTTTTCACATAGCCTTTGAGAGTACCATAATCAGGATAAGGACAGGCGTTAACCCGCAATTTTACTTCTTCCCCGATGGTAACTTTTTTAATTTCAGCTGTGGGAATCATGGCTTTAATCACTAAAGGAGCGCGATCAGGTGCAATTTCCGCAATAGATTCACCTACATGTACAACTTGACCCGGATTTCGTAAGTTAAGTTTGAGGATAATCCCGCTACTAGTAGCTACGATAATGCTTTTTTTGAGTTGAGCTTTTAATTGCTCCAGGTCTTTTTCAAACTGTACAAGTTGAGTTTTTAGCTCCACTTTTCTCTGAACTAAAGATTCTCTTTCTTTATTTAAAGCAGCAATACTGGCTTCTCCTTTAGCAGTTTCTTGGGGAACATGTTCTTGAGCAATAGTCACATTAGCATTAGTGGGATTAATTGCAGCTTGGGCTGATAACAATTTAATTTGGGCTATATTAACAGCTTTTTCCTCCTCCTCCAGACTTAACTTTGACTGTTCTACAACTAATTTTTTCTCCTCAAATTCGCGTCTTCCTACTGCTCCATCTCCAGAAAGTAGCTGATAACGATCTCTATCTGCCTGAGCAAAGTTTAAATCAGCTTGAGCCTTCATTAAGCCGATATTTTCTTTTTTTAAATTTGCTTTAGCTGTAAGATATTCAGCACTAGTATCAATTTGTCGCTCTTTATATTCGCGCAAGTTGCGTAACAATTCAGCTTGAGTAGCGGCGACTGTGCGCTTAATAACTCTCATTTCAGCCATAACCTGAATATCTAAAGTATGGATTTGGCTATCAATTTGTATCAGTTGTAACTTAATTTGTTGAATATTTCCGGCTGTTTGACTTTCTTTAATTAACAGTTCTTCTACATCTAGATTAGCAATTACATCTCCCTGTTTAACCACCTGATCTTCTTTAACTAAAATATATTTAACAGTGCTATCTATTTCCGCTTGAACAACACGAGTCTCACC
>Ga0116226_10004479_pt1 | contig 12403 bp, 9 predicted proteins | sample S1TSphfallax_FD_89692 | JGI IMG/M metagenome (GOLD analysis project Ga0116226, IMG submission 89692) | Host-associated microbial communities from peat moss isolated from Minnesota, USA - S1T2_Fa - Sphagnum fallax MG | ecosystem: Host-associated > Plants > Peat moss > Unclassified | place: USA... | reverse complement strand
GGTGGAGAAGTATGGCAGCTATGTGCTGCTGACCCGGCATGACCTGGACCGAGTGGACAATTTCTTCGCGCGGTTTGGGTCGATAGCGGTGCTGTTGGGGCGTATGCTGCCGATTGTCAGGACATTTATTGCGTTTCCGGCGGGCGTGGCCAAGATGAACAAACTTAAATTTCATCTGTATACCTTTATAGGGTCATGGCCGTGGTGCTATGTGCTCGCGTATGTGGGCATGAAGCTGGGCAGCCAGTGGGACAGCAATCCGGTACTTAAGGAGACGTTTCACCGTTTTCATCTGGCGGTGGAGGTGGTGCTGGTGGCGGGCGCGGTATGGTTTGTCTGGAGCCACTGGAAGAACCGCATCCGTACGGATGGGGCTGCATAAGATGCTGCGGCTGCGGGGACTGCTGCTGGTGGCGCTGGCTGTGGGACTGATGGCACAGAGTATTGCCTCCACCGGGCAAAGCGGAACAGCAAAGACAGCAGCAACAACACCAGCCACAACACCTGCAAGCACAACAACCCCGGCGCCAGCGGCACAAAATCCATCGCCGATGGTGGAGCATACGAGGGCGCATCCCCGGCTGACGAAGGTGACGCCGGAGGGACGGCGGGTGAAGTTGGAGCTGGGGACATTATTTATCCCGCAAAAAGATGAGAAGAAAGATGAGCTGAAGCTGCTGTTCTTTTTTCATGGGGGCGACTGGTTGCCGGAGCTTGCAGCGGCGAAACAGCGGGACCTGGCAGTGGTAACGGTGCAAGTGGGGGCCGGATCAGGGTCGTATGTGAGGCTGTTTACTGATCCCAAGCGGTTTTTGAATTTGATTGCCGAGGCTGAGGCGACCAGCGGGATAAAGTTTGGCGAAGTTGAGTTGGGTGGATGGAGTGCAGGTTGTGGTGCCCTGCGGCAGATATTAGCGGACCCGAATTCGTATGCTCGCGTGGGGCGAGTGCTGTGCATTGATGGTGTGCATACGGCATATGTGAACGGCACACCGGGGCCAGTGGAGTCGCAGATACAGCCGGAGAATTTGCAGATGTGGCTGGCATTTGGTCGGGATGCAATGGCGGGCCGGAAGCGGCTGATAATAACGCATTCAGAGATTTTTCCGGGGACATTTGCGAGCACGACGGAGACGGCGACCTATCTGCTGCAGGAATGGGGACTGGCGGCGCATCCGGTGGTGCGATGGGGGCCGATGAAGACCCAGATGCTGAGCCGGGTGGAGTCTGGCGGACTGCTGGTGGTGGGGTGTGCGGGAAACAGCGCGCCAGACCATGTGGATGAGCTGCATTCGCTGCCAGAGTATTTGCAATGGCTGGCTAAGAAGTAAACTGTGGATGATTGCGCGAGGGGACGCGACTGAGCGATACTTACTACGCAAGAAAATAGAAAATTGTTTTGAACAGGAAGAAGGACCCATTCAGCATGTCTAATACCGGCGCCAGCGGCAGTCAGCCCGCAGCCAGCAGCACACAGCCCAAGCCCTCACCCGCACAAGGAAAATTAGGAATCATGGTCCCCGGAATGGGGGCGGTAGCAACCACATTGATCGCCGGAGTAGAGGCGATACGACAGGGGCTGGCGAAGCCGATTGGGTCGACGACGCAGATGGCGACGGTCCGTTTGGGTAAGAGGACTGACGATCGCACGCCGCTGATCAAGGACTTTGTGCCACTGGCCGAGCTGGATGATCTGGTGTTCACCGGCTGGGACATTTTTGGCGGCGATCTGTATACCGCTGCGAAGACGGCACAGGTGCTGGACCGCGACCAGCTGGAGCAGGTGCGCCACTATCTTGAGAGCATCCAGCCCATGCCAGCAGTGTTTGACCAGTATTATGTGAAGCGTCTGGCTGGCAAGTCGGTGAAGAAGGGCCGGAACAAGTGTGATTTAGCGGAGCAGATCCGTTCAGACATCCAAGAGTTCAAGTCGAAGACAGAGCGCCAGGTGATGATCTGGTGCGGGTCGACAGAAATATTTTTGGAGCCGACCGAGGTGCACCAGTCGCTGGCCGCGTTTGAAAAGGGGCTGGTGGAGAATGACGAGAACATTGCTCCTTCACAGATCTATGCGTATGCCGCGTTGAAGGAGGGGATGCCGTTTGCCAATGGTGCGCCGAACCTGACGGTGGACCTGCCGTGCATGGTGGAACTCTCAAAACAGATGAATGCACCGATCATGGGTAAGGACTTCAAGACAGGGCAAACCTTCATCAAGACAGTCTTGGCACCGGCGTTCAAAGCGCGCATGTTGGGTGTGAGTGGGTGGTACTCGACGAACATTCTGGGCAACCGCGATGGCGAAGTGCTGGATGATCCCGAATCATTCAAGACGAAGGAAGAGTCGAAGTTGGGTGTGCTGGATTATATTTTGCAGCCGGAGAAGTATCCCGACCTGTACAAGGAGATGTATCACAAGGTGCGGATCAATTATTATCCGCCGCGCGGGGACAACAAAGAGGGCTGGGACAACATTGACATATTTGGATGGCTGGGCTATCCGATGCAGATCAAGGTGGACTTTTTGTGCCGTGATTCGATACTGGCGGCACCGCTGGCGCTCGACCTGGTGCTGTTTTTGGATTTGGCGAAGCGGACCCCTTCGCTGGCCGGACTGGGCATCCAAGAGTGGTTGAGCTTCTTTTTCAAGTCGCCACAATGCGGGCCGGGGCTTTATCCCGAGCATGATTTGTTTATTCAGTTGTTGAAGCTGAAAAACACGCTGCGGTACATCATGGGTGAAGACTTGCTCACCCACCTGGGCTTGGATTACTACGATTGAGATTGACACGGTAATTTGTCGCGCTTTGGTGTGACTAAAGTTTGGGAAGAGATTGGCTGATGGTGAATTCACTGTCAGCCAATTCTTTTGGTCAAATAAAATGAAAAATGTACTTCAATTAAAAAACGAGATTAATTGTATTTTTGTGAATTCTATATTGAAGAGGACTTGCATCCCCCCCATGTCAAATTTTTCCGGAAATAAGAATAATGAAGTCGACAGGTTGTCGGACTATGGAGATTTGGCTGGGCATGAGTTGAGCGAGAGACAACTTTGGAAGCTGCTCTTATTTGTAGTCCTGAATGGATTTGTCCTCAACTTTATTCTTATTAGTTTGAACGATTCCTTTGTGCTTCCACACTTGCATGTGCCTCAAGTCACAAATCTGACTGTATCAAAGTCGTTTCTGAATGGTGGAATGGGTGAAGATTCACTGGGAACTATGCTCCCAGCGATCCATCTAGAGGAGGCGGAGCCGGTTGCTTCTCCGTATGAAGTGATATTTTTTCAGCAACACATTAAGTTTCAATATCCGCTTACATCGCTGCTGCCCTACTATTTTTTGGAGAGAATGGGAGTCAGCGATGGCCGGGTGTACCGGATTTCGCAGGTACTGTGCTGGCTATCCATCTGTGCGATTGTGTTGCTGGTGATATGGATTGCGTGGAGATTTTTTTCCGGTGCAGACGTCAGAGAGCACAATCTGCGATGCAAGGCGCTGCTTCCAGTTACGGTGGGGCTGGCAGGACTGTGTTTTTATCCGCTGATGCGTTGTTTTGATCTAGGCCAGCTGCAAACAATCATTACGCTGTTTTTTACGCTTGCGTTTCTTTGCTGGATGTCTGGGCGAGAAAAAACAGCAGGTGCGCTGATGGGGCTGATGGCGCTGATGAAGCCGCAATATGTGCTGTTTCTGGCATGGGCATTGTTGCGCAGGAAGTATGGGGCATTCGTGAGCGGGCTGGTGTGCCTGATGGCGGGCGTAGTGGTTGCATTTGCAGTTTTTGGTGTCCATAACAATTTGGATTATTTGCGGACGCTGCAATTTATTGAGCGACACGGTGAGAGTCTGGCCACCAACCAGTCGATGAATGGCTTATTGAACAGATTGTTTTTTAATGGTGACAATCTGGGATGGACGGGCCAAAATTTTGCTCCTTATCTGCCCGTGGTGTATTTGGGCACGGTGCTGAGTTCGTTGGCATTGCTGGGGCTGGCGTTTTTCTATCCATCGCAGTGGCGACCACGGGGCGGAGTCGCAGATTTTGCCTGTCTGGCGCTGGTAGCGACCATGGCATCACCGGTGGCGTGGGAACACCATTACGCGATTTTGCTACCGATCTTTGCCTGGCTATGGTTTGGTGACTATGCCTGGCGGGCGGGCAAGTTGCGAATATTTCTGATAGCACTGGCTTATGTACTGGCGAGTAACAGCATTGTGCCGGTTGCTATTTTTGCTTCGCTTCCAGTACTGAATGTATTGCAAAGCTATTTATATTTTGCTGCGGGGATGGTGCTGTTCCTGGTGCTGAGACCACCAAAACGCATATCCTTCGCTCAGATTGCAAATGTAGTGTAGATTTACAGGCACGCGCTTTCCTAGTATCCGGTCCTTATGCGAAGCGGGAGAGAGTGGTCTTTGCTTAGGTGGCCCATAAATTACAGACAATCTATCTCTGCATTGAAATTGTGCAGATTTGAAATTGCCAGCGGTCGATGGCTGGAATTTTTGTTTCTATCATTGACGTTATTATTGACGGCGGCGATCTCATTGATATGGTCGCATTTCAGGCTGCTGGCCAATGATGAATTCCTGGTGCTGTGGACGGACCGAGTGTCCACTCTGGGGCAGTTGGTGCAGATTCAGCGGACGGTGCCAATTTCCCTGGACCCCATTTTGTATCATGCACTGGCGCATTTTGCGCTGCGGACATTGTGTGCGGACGCTTTTGCTATTAGGCTGCCCTCGTTGGCGGGGTTTCTGCTGATGCAGGTTTGCCTATATGCGTTTGTGCGCCAGTTTGCGGACAGTCTGACGGCAATATTTACGATGGCATTTCCTGCGGTGACGGCGACACTGTTTTATGCAGTGGAAGGCAGACCGTATGGATTGCTGCTGGGCCTGTATGGCTTGGTCTTATGGAGTTGGCAGAGGGCAGCAAGAAAGAAGTCACATCTGCAAGTTGAGGTGTGCGTGCTGGCGTTGGCGGTCGCGATGGCGATCAATGCCCATTATTTTGGAATATTGTTGCTGGTGCCACTCTGCGGGGCAGAGCTATACAAGACATTTGAAAAGCGACGGGTGGACTGGCCTGTGGTTGCGGCGGTGATGGCAGGCATGGCAAGCATGGTTTTTGTACTGCCATTTGAGAGCGCCATAGCGGTATTTCGCGAGCACTACTACAACACCGGCGCGGTGGGGCTACATGCAATTACGCAGGCTTACCGTAGCTTATTTTGGGACTATACCAGCTACACCATGAGGGTACAGCATTGGATGGCGTTAGTTTTTGTGGTGTCGACGGTGGTCGTGGTTTGGGGATGTGTGCAGGAATTGCTGCGGCGCAAGTTCCCGATTGCGGGTGCGGAAGTTGTGTTTTTGGTGGGGTTGGCGGGGTTGCCTGTATTTGGATTTTTGCTGGCGCGATATGTCACTCACAGTTTTGAGCCGCGTTATGTGTTGGGGGCGATGGTGGGGATAGCGCCGCTGCTGGGGATTGCTCTAACGCCATTTTTTCGGAGACCAATTTTGGGTCGAATCCTGTTAGTGGGGCTGTTGGTGGGGATTGCTAATGCGGGTGTGGCGCGGATTGATGCGGAACGGCGGGCGACGCGGCAAGTAATGGCATCGCTGGTGGTGGCACCGGAGATTAAAGCGGCGGTGATGAGCAGCCAATCGCAGAGGCTGTATGTGCAAGATTTTGGTCACTTTGCGACGGCGGCTTACTACGAGCCGGATGCGGAGCTGCGTTCGCGGCTAGTGCTGGTGTATTCGAAGGCGGAGGAGATACGGTGGCGTGGACGCGATACTAACTCCTTGACTGCGTTGCACATGCGGGTATTTACACCCTATGCCACAGTACCGTATGAGGGGCTTGTTAGGGGGGCCGGAGGACATGTTTTTATGCTGTTTCACACGGGCTGGGACTGGACGGACGAGGCGTTTGAGGCTGGAGGTGCGGTGGTGAAGCCGCTGGGTCGTATGGTAGATGGAGACGTGGACATGGTGGGCTTTGATGGTGTGAATGGTGCAGAAAAATGAAACTTTGGATTGCGGCAAGAGTAGACAAATTAGCGCATACTAGCGTCTAAGAGGTAAAGCGAGGGATTTGCTGAAGTGTGTCTGAAATTGCGTTTTCAGGCCGGGCGCAGTCTCAGCTTGGTGGAGGTTGGGCTATGGTGAAGAACGTAACGATTTGGGCGAAGACATCCGGCTTATTGTTTGTCGCTTTTATTGGTGTGCTGACGGTAATGCCGATGGCCATGGCGCAGACAAGTTCAACAGCATCCACAACGACTGCTACGACGGACAGGCCTTCTACCCCTGCTACGGCAACAGCGGACAATTCCCCTGCATCGGCAAACTGCGGGCCGACATTGGTCCGCAGTGAGAGCTCCGCATCGGGAACGTCAACAACAGGCCCGACGACACCGACAGCAGATGCGAGTAAGTCAGGACCAGCAACTTCGGTGACAACATCGAGTCCCAATGCGACACCAGCTCCATGCAGGACAGACGCGGAGAAGAAAGACAGCGATAGCGTAACGGACACGAAGGCCGACAATATTCCCTCGCCGGGTGACCGGTTGGACCCGCACATCAAGCCGGGCAGCGAGGACGATGTAAATGCTGCGGGGACCCGTAACATCGGCGGGCGTGGAGTTGGCAACTGGTTCTCCACGAACTGGGAGATTTCGACGGGCAAGGAATACTCCATGGAAGTGGAGAAGACGGTAAAGCTGATTAATGACCCAGTGATAACGGAGTACGTTAACCGCATCGGGCAGAACATTGTTAAGAACTCCGACTGCAAGGTGCCGTTTACGATCAAGGTGATTGATACCGATGAGATCAACGCATTTGCGCTGCCGGGGGGATTTTTTTACGTCAATAGTGGGCTGATTTTAGCGGCAGACGAAGAGGCGGAGCTGGCGGGAGTGATGGCGCATGAGACCGCGCATGTATGCGCGCACCATGCAGCGCGTGAAATGACGCGGATGTATTACGCGCAGATTGGCATGGTGCCGCTAATCATCATGACCTCAGGGACATGGACCGGGTACGGCATTTATGAGGCGGCGCAATTGGCGATCCCGATTACGTTTTTGCAGTTTTCGCGTGATTTTGAGGCGCAGGCCGACTGGCTTGGGCTGCAATATATGTATCGCGCGGGCTATGATCCGCAGGCATTTATAACGATTTTTGAGAAGTTGGAAGCTCTGGAAAAGCACAAGCCAGGTGCGCTTTCAAAGGCGTTCTCGACGCATCCGCCGACCGCAGACCGTATTGCACGATCAGAAAATGAGATTGCGACTATTATGCCACCGAGGCCGGACTATGTGGTGACAACTTCTGAGTTCGACGATATCAAGGCGCGACTGGCTCGGTTGGAGAACAAGCGGCCCACAATTGATGGCAAGGGGAACAACACACCGACACTGCGCAGGACATCGACCTCTGATCCCAATAATGATGGTAGTGGTCAGAACTCTGGTGATGATCGGCCAACCCTGAACCGGCGCGATAGTAATTAGATCGATCTTGCAGAGAAGTTCATATCTGTAGATGCATGTTTATTTTCCATATCAATTTGGTCAGTTAAATTAGCCCATAATTAAGTTTTGGCATAGGCTGCCAACTGTTTGATTTTGTTGGTCAGCAGTGGTTCGCAGAAAAATGCGACCACGTAAGCAATCACCCCAACGGTAACAAGTGAGACCAGTAGCGCAAGTGGAAATGAAAGCCTGTATCTGGTTAGGTGGAAGAGCATGAATCCGCCCACCGACTCATGCAGAAGGTAATAAGGATAGGTAATTAGGCCAGCCATGCGGATGAATTTTCTGAGATGCGAGTTTTTTGGGAATTTTTCGCAATAGGTCACTGAGAGCATGATCAGCGCGAGTCCCATGAAAAATGTTGTGCAGGCAAATAGGGTCATAGAAGAGACGGTGATTGCTCCGGTGCCTGACTTGGCAGCAATATCTGAAGCAATGTCATAAGCGCGGGAATGGATTTCATCCATTGCCGAGGATAATGCAATTACAAGTGCAAGTCCCCCCAGCCAATTAATTTTTTGGAACTTGGCCAGCCAAATCAGGATGCCGACTGCAAAGTATTGACCATAGCGCAACAGCAGCATTTGTCCCATGCCGTAGCCATAATAAAAGTCATCAGCACCATCGCTGAAAAATTTTAGGTGCAGAGCTGGGAAATGGTTGGCCACTAACAATATCGTTTTGTAGATCAATGACCAAAGAACAAGCAAGACTGCAAGACTTTCGAGCTTGTTGATGCGATGTAGGCCGATCAGCAGGAGCAAAAGGAGGTAGAAAGCGATTTCAATTTGAAGTGTCCAGTAGGAACTGGTAACAAATACCCTGCCTATAAGCGCGATGGAGGAGAGCATAGCAGGGAATGAACGGGAACAGTCCAGCCCGAAATGCTGGTACACAATTGGCAGCGAAAAGAAGACCAGTGGAATGCTAATGAGGCCCGTACACCAAGCAGTGGGGTAGAGCCGGTAAAAACGGCTTAAAGCAAAACTAGATGGACATCGGTGCTGTGCGGAGTTAGCAATGACTATGCCTGATATGACAAAAAATATCTGAACACCCACCCAGCCAAAAGGCATATAGGTTGAAAATCCGGGTACACGACGGGTGAGATGAAATGTTGCCACAGAAAGGGCAGCAGCAAAACGAACTATATCTATGCCATAGATGTAGTGGCTTTTGGGGGCGAGAGTCGCGTTGCTGGACAACGGTGCTGCCTCGGATGAAAAGTAGACCAGATAAAAAATAAACTGCGATTGTTGATTTTCTAATAAAATACATTGCGTTCAAGCGATGCCTATATCAATGCAATAGAGGAAGATAATATCATTCTGCTTCGATATTTGTGGATATTTCCCAAGTTTCTGTGTTTTAGATGCGGTGGGCGCTGCATGGAGATTGTTGTTTAGCGCGAACACTTTTATGCAAGTTAGTGTGTGTAGAAGGTCCGATCGATTGTCGCGGGGACTTTTTCCAAAACCCCAATTCTGTCAATAGGTATTTACTCTGCTTTGTATCCAGGGTGTGATGATGGTATGCAGCAGGAACAAGATGGCGAGGCCGATGGCAAGCTCAACCAGATGTCCAGCCTTGTTTACAACAATATCGCGTTGATTGAAGAGAAAGTTGTAGAACCTGTTGGTCAGGTTCTGGGGAATGATTCCGAGCACGCTGGCTGTGTATAGGACAGATATGCCGCAGAAAATGAGGCTGCTGGGGTGAATGAGAATGCCACCGCCACGAGTCAATGGGGGGTCGGTGATATGGTCAGCAATATCATCAACATGGATTGTGTTGTCGCGGCGCAAGGCCGTAGGTTTGATGACTTGTTCCCGCATCGACTGACGGATGGTTTGACGAACTAGGTGGTTCATAGACTGGCCCCTAATAATGGGAAATTGGCCTGATATTTCCCGAGATTCATTTTTTACATAAATCAAGATTAATATCGTCTAATTTTTCAATCCATCTAGGTTACTAATGGTCTTTCGCTTGGGCGGGAGGGGCAGATAAACCTAACTTAAATTAAAGTGGGTGGGTTAACAGCCCGATTTCTTTGTGCCGCACTTCGCCATGATGGCGGCACAGAGGCGGTCGCGTAACGGTGATGGCAGTTCATAGACCTCGTTGTTTTTATATACCTCAATGGTTTTGCGGGTGGTGTTGAAGACAACTTCGCAGTGGCCGCATTTGCCCATGTGGGTGGTGACTTCGGCAGCGACTTCGGCGGCAAGTTTGCCGTCCATATAGTCAGTTAATTGCGCCAGAAACTCTTTACAAGTCATTTTTCAGGCGCCTCCTTCAGTTCTTTAAAATGGCGGCTAAGCCGTTCGCGAAGTTGCAGGCGTGCCCGCAACAATCGAGATTTTACAGCGGGAACGCTCAAGCCGAGCATCTCTGCCGTTTCTTCCGTGGAAAGGTTCTCCACATCGCGCAGAACAAAAACAGAGCGGAAGCCTTCAGGCAGGCCCTGTATGGTTTTGCGCAGAATCTCTGCCAGTTCAGACTGGCCGTACAACTGCTCCGGGTTAGGACTCCAGTCGGCAAAATCGCGCGGGATGAAGCCTTCATCGGTCTGGACATCCTCGTCCATTGAAACTGTGCGGGCGGTCTTGCGCTTACGCAAACGCATCAGGCTTTCATTCACCGCGATACGGATCAGCCAGGTGGAGAATTTTGAGTTCCCCTGGAACTGATCAATCTTCTCGTACGCTTTGAGGAAGGCGTCCTGAACAATGTCCTCAGCGTCTTCACGGTTCTGCGTGATGTGCTGCGCGATGCGAAAAACCTGCCGATCGTACTGCTTAACCAGTTGCTCAAAGGCCTGCATGTCGCCTTTGCGCACACGCGCAACTAGAGCAACATCCGGGTGCAGTTCTTCAGCTCCTGTAGATTGGATGGTGGCCATGCTAGAGAGTTGCAAAAAATTCACTTTCAGAGAAATTAGCTGACCGTACCGAAAAGCGGTAGCGATCGGGCTGGTATGGGACTATGGCTATAGTAACGGAGGAGGGATAAGAGGGCAAAGAGGCCATTTCAGTTGCGAACCCATTGAAGTTTGGCAAATTCAAAATGAACCAATATCAGACGCAAAGAGCAGTTCAATGCTTTTATGGGCGAAGTCATCGGAGTAAAGTTGAGTCAGGTGAGATGAAACTAAGAGTGCAAAATATATTAAAGATGTGTGGCGGCCACCGTTTGAGTGAAGGTGGTCGAAATGCACGATCGGTGCGGCGAGCATTACTGCTGGGGTTGATTGTGATGCAACTCCTGGGTCTACAATGCGGACTGACAGCGGCACAGGCTACATCAGCGCATTCATCATCAAAAAAGAAAAAGGCAACGACCCATCATGCGAGCGCACCGCGCCGTGCATTTGTAGCGTCGAGTGAGCTGCGACCGATGGCGCAGCAGTTGGTGACGACGCGGTCGGCTCAGGCATACGCGGGCGTATTGAACTATGCACATTCGCACACTGGAGAAGCAGCAGCAGCGGCGTGGCTGGCGCTGGGACATGCGTACTGGCTGGACCAGCGGTATGGCGAGTCCTATAACAGTTTTCAATTTGCGCGGTCGAAGGGTGTCGTGCTGAATGATTACGCAGAGTTTTTGGGTGCGCAGGCGGCCATGCAGATCGGGCGCGCGGCGGATGCAGTGGCCCTGCTAAAGGGCTTCAACGCGAAATATAAGCAGAGCGTTTTTAGTGCAAACGCGACGGCACGACTGGCGGAGGCGTATCTGTATTTGAATGATCCGCAGTCGGCATTGCGAACGCTGACTGCGTATGACGGCCAGTGGGCAGCGGGGCAGCCGGAATTTTTGCTGGACGAGGCAAAGGCATATCAGGCAGTGGGAAAGAGTGCGCAGGCGGTGGCGCTATATCACAAGTTGGTGGACACGCAGCCCTTGAGTCTGGAGGCGAGTGGAGTAGACTCGCAGCTGCACGCGCTGGGTGCGCCGCTGAGTGTTGCTGAGCGCAAGGCAAGGGCGGATGCATTATTCACAGCAAAGCGCTATGCAGATGCGGAGGCGACATATAAAGCGCTTGAGCATGATCCGGCGGCAAAGGGTGCGGGAAATTTTTCCGTCTATGCTGCGGCATGTGAGTTGAAACTAAAGAGCCACTGGCTTAACCGCCTGGTGGTGGAGGCATTACCGGACAGCCAGGATGACAGTGGTGCGTTGCGATTGTATATATTGGCGGAGTTGGATCGCGCGGCGGATGATCGTGGGGCAGAGGGTCGCGTGGTGCAGCAGATGGTGCAGCGTTTTCCTGCTAGCCCGTGGCTGAATGAGGCGTTGTATTCGGCGGGCAATGCAGCAATGCTGAAGTTTGAATTTCCTGAGGCGATCCACTATTACAAGGAGTTGGTAGATTTATTTCCCAACAGCAGCTATGCTCCATCAAGCCACTGGCGTGAAGCGTGGTTGAATTATCGGCTCCGAAATTATAGTGAGGCGGCACGACTGTTTGATGAGCAGTTGGTGCGGTATGAGGGCGGGTTGGAAATTTCATCGGCGCTCTATTGGCGTGGGCGTGTGTATGAAGATGAGGAGCACAATGCGGCGCAGGCCGTGAATTTTTATCGTGCAGTGGTGCAGTGCTATCCGCATTATTATTACGCGGCGCTTGCTCGAGAGCGGCTGGCGGCGCTGCCAGTGCAGGCTGCAAAGGCGGCGGAGGTCCTGGCGTATGTGAGGCCGCAACATGCGCCTGGGTTTACGGATGTGTTGCCGCAGGATGATGTGCATTTGGAAAAAGCCCGGTTCCTGGCGAATGCGGCGCTGAATGAATATATTGCGCCGGAGATACAGTTGAGTCCGGGCAGTACAAATTGGGGGCTGTAT
>Ga0116226_10004478_pt1 | contig 12405 bp, 10 predicted proteins | sample S1TSphfallax_FD_89692 | JGI IMG/M metagenome (GOLD analysis project Ga0116226, IMG submission 89692) | Host-associated microbial communities from peat moss isolated from Minnesota, USA - S1T2_Fa - Sphagnum fallax MG | ecosystem: Host-associated > Plants > Peat moss > Unclassified | place: USA... | reverse complement strand
GAGGCGCTGGTGGATCTGGAAGTTGAGGTCCCTCGGCATCGACGCGTGCCCGAGGTAGATCTGCTGGGTCACGAACCCGAGCAGGTAGAACAGCGCGACGGAGAACCGCGCGGCGGCGCTGGGGGTTGGAGGAGCGGGTGGGGCTGCGTCGGTCACGGCGATAAGATAGTGTTTCTGACATGTGAATGTCAAGTGTGATTAACGTGTCCGTTGCCTTTTCCGACGCTCGGTGCGGTCCCATGGGTCGCCGGATTAAGTCCGGCGACGACGAGTTCGTTTTGAATCAATAGGATGGGTGTAGGGTGGGCTTCAGCCCACCTTCGCATCGGGTCCGGTGGGCTGAAGCCCACCCTACGGGACTTGTTGTAAAAAATGACCTCGCCACCCACGGGGCGCCATAGGTGTCACATCGGCTCCGCTTGGGGTTCGGCGCGCCGTGGAACGCAGGATCGGTCCGGCGATGACGAACCGGCGACTTCGGCTAGACGAGGCGGCGGCCGGCTTGCCAGACGGCGACGACGGTCAGGTCCGCGTCGAGGGCCACCAGATCGGCGCGCAGCCCGGGCGCGATGCGGCCGCGATCGCGCAGGCCCAGCATGTCGGCGGGCGTCGCGGTGGCCATGCGGAGGGCGTCCGCCCTTGGCAGGCCGATCAGGGTCGAGGCGCAGCGCACCGCCCCGGCCATCGACAGATGCGCCCCCGCGAGCGTGCCGGCGGCATCCGTCAGGCGGCCGTTCGCCAGCGCGATCGGCCGGCCGTTCAGCACGAACCCGGACGGCGGGTCGGTGCCCACGCTCGGCATCGCGTCCGACACCAGCGCGAGCCGGCCGGACCCCAGCGTCAGCCAGGCGAGGCGAACGCTGGCCGGATGCACGTGAATGCCGTCCGCGATGATGCTGGCGAAGGCGTGCTGGTCGTCGAGCGCCGCGCCGACCGCGCCCGGCGCGCGGCCGGACAGTTGCGACATCGCGTTGAACAGATGGGTGAACCCCTGCGCGCCGGCGGTCAGCGCGGCGGCGACGGTTTCGATGCCGGCGTCGGTGTGGCCGAGGCAGACGATCACGCCGGCATCGACCAGCACGGCGATCCGCTCGGGCGAGACGATTTCCGGCGCGACCGTGATGAGGCAGACGGGAGGGCCGCCGCAGACGAAGGCGATGTCCTCGTCGGTCGGCGCGGTCAGCGCCTCCGCCGGGTGGATGCCGCGCCGGGCGCGCGCGAGATAGGGCCCTTCCAGGTGGATGCCGGCGATGCCGGGCAGCCCCGCCGCGAGCGCCGCGCGGACGGCGGCCACACCCTCCCGCCGGACGGCGCGGGTCGGGCTGATCAGCGTCGGCAGCAGCGAGGTGGTGCCGAGCCGCGCGTGCGCCTCGGCGATCCGGCGCAGGCCGGCGAGCGTCGGGCTGTCGTTGAACAGCACGCCGTCGCCGCCGTTGACCTGCATGTCGATGAAGCCGGGGGCGAGGATCGTGCCCGGCGGCAGCAGCGTCGCCGTCGCGCCGGGCGGCGGCGCGTCCGGCAGGTCGGCGATCCGGTCGCCGCCGATGACGACGGCGCGCGGGCCGACGAAGCCGGTGCCGTCGAACAGGTTGGTGGTGGTGATGGTGATCATCCGCCAAGCTCCGCCAGCGCGTCCCGCAGCCGGTCGTGGGTGCGCGCGAGCAGCGCCCGCGCCGCCGCGACATCGAGCCCGCGCAGCAGCAGCACGGCAAGTTTGACGTGCCCGTCAGCAAGACCGAGTGCTGCCCGCGCCGCTGCCTCGTCGGCGCCGGTCAGCCGGCGCAGCATCCGCAGGCCGCGTGCGCGCAATTTGTCGTTGCCGGCCCGCATGTCGACCATCAGCCCGGCATGGACGCGGCCGAGTTGCAGCATCACGAGGGTCGAAAACAGGTTCAGCACGACCTTCTGCGCGGTGCCCGCCTTCATCCGGGTGGAGCCGGCGACCGGCTCGGCGCCGGTCTCGGCCAGGATCGGATGCGCGGCGAGGCCGAGCAGGCGGCTGCCGGCGCTGTTGCCGACGGCGACCGTCAGCGCGCCGCGCGCCGCCGCTTCCCGCAGGCAGGCACAGGTAAACGGCGTGGAGCCGCTGGCGGCGACGGCAACGACGACGTCGTCCGGCACGATGTTTTCGGATTCGATTGCGATGCGGGCTGCGGTTTCGTCGTCCTCGGCGTTTTCGATCGCGGACGTAAAAGCCGCCGGCCCGCCTGCCATCAACAGAACGAGCCGGTCGCGCGGCCAGGCGAAGGTCGGCGGCAACTCGGCGCCGTCCTGCGCCGCGATCCGGCCGGAGGTGCCGGCGCCGGCATAGACCAGCCGCCCGCCCCGGCAGAGCCGCTCGGCGGCGGCGACGGCGGCGCGGGCGAGTGCCGGCAGCGCCGGCCGCACCGAGGCGACGGCGGCGAGCTGCGCTTCCCACAAGGCGAGCAGCGCGGTTTCCGCCGGCCATGCATCGAGATCGCGGTAGCGCGGATCGACCGATTCGGTGTCGGGAAGCGCGGATTCGGCTGGCACGGTCGCTCCTGCGGCGGGGCGCGCACTCAAGCCGCTTGTGGCGGCCCGATCAAGGGCGTAAGCGGCAACGATCGCGACTTGCGCCGTGCGCGGGTCCGATCCGATGCAGCGGGAGGGCCGAAAGCCACGGCCCGACCGAAATTTCGCTGTTGGCATCCGGGGTGTTTGCGTTAGGCTGGCGGCGTCGGCGATTCGCCCCATGTTGGCCGGCGAAACAGCCCACGGAAAGGACGAGAGCGAATATGTCGAAAGCTTTTATCGCGCAGGTGATCCAGGAATCGGCCCAATTGACGGGCACCGCCGCCAACCGCACCGCCGGCGACGTCGTCGACGCGATCGTCAAGGAATTGAAGAAGAACGGCCGATTCACTCTGCCGAGCTTCGGCACGTTCATCGTGCGCAAGACCAAGGCCCGCAAGGGGCTGAACCCGCGCACCGGCGAGTCGATCAAGGTGAAGGCCGGCAAGACCGTCCGCTTCAAGGCATCGCCGTCGCTGAAGAAGGTGGTTTGAGCAGGGCGTTTGGCGAGGGGGTGGGCTAAGCGCCAGAGGGACTGAGATAAGCCGCAGCGTTCCCTCTCCGCCCGCGCTTGCGGGGGGAGAGGGTCAGGGTGAGGTGGGCGGTCGGGCCGCTACCCTGTCGCAAAATTGTAGCGCCACTCGACAACTTCGGAGTTTCCCCCACCTCACCCTGACCCTCTCCGCCCCCAGGGGCGGAGAGGGAATGAGCGCTTACCTTAGCTCCCATGGAGCCGAAGCCCACCCGGCTAAATATCGACTTCGGAAACGGTCCTTGCCCGCTCCTGAATGAAGGCGAAGCGCAGTTCCGGCCGGCGGCCCATCAGGCTTTCGACGAGATCGTTGGTCTTCGCGCGGTCTTCCGCCAGCGCCACCACTTTCAGCAGCGTCCGTTTGGTCGGGTCCATCGTGGTTTCCTTCAGTGACATCGGCGGCATTTCGCCGAGGCCCTTGAAGCGGCTGACGTCGATCTTGGCGCTGCCCTTGAACTGCTTCATCTTCCGCTCGCGATCCGCGTCGTTCATCGCGTAGACGGATTTCGCGCCCTGCGTCAGCCGATACAACGGTGGCTGCGCGAGATAGACGTGGCCGTGCCGCACGAGTTCCGGCAATTCGCGATAGAAGAACGTCATCAGCAACGAGGCGATGTGCGCGCCATCGACATCCGCGTCGGTCATGATGATGACGCGGCCATAGCGCAGCCGCGTCCGATCGAAACGGTCGCCGACGCCGCAGCCGAGCGCCTCGATCAGATCCTTCAGCTCCTGGTTCTGCCGCAGTTTCTCCGTGCTGGCGCTGGCGACGTTGAGGATTTTGCCGCGCAGCGGCAGCACCGCCTGGGTCGCGCGGTCGCGGGCCTGCTTGGCCGAACCGCCGGCGCTGTCGCCCTCGACCAGAAAGATCTCGGTGCGCGCGGCGTCTTCCAGCGTGCAGTCGGTGAGTTTGCCGGGCAGCCGCAGCCGCCGCGTGGCCGATTTGCGAGGCGTGTCCTTCAGTTCCTTGCGGCGGAGCCGGTCCTCGGCACGCTCGATCAGGAACGCGAGCAGGTTGTCCGCCTGCGTCGGGTCGCCGGCGAGGAAATGGTCGAACCGGTCGGTCAGCGCCTGCTCGACGAGTCGTGTCGCCTCGGCGCTGGCGAGCTTTTCCTTGGTCTGGCCTTGGAATTGCGGTTCGCGGATGAACACCGACAGTTTCGCCGCCATCGTGCCGAGCACGTCCTCGGCGACGATCTGCGCGGCGCGGCGATTGGCGCGATGTTCGCCCCAGGCGCGAAACCCCTTGAGCAGGGCTGCGCGAAACCCGGCCTCATGCGTGCCGCCCTGCGGTGTCGGCACCGTGTTGCAGTAGCTGTGCAGAAACGAGTCTGCATTTTCCAGCCATGCCACCGCCCACTCGAGCCGGCCGGTGCGCTCCCCCGGCAGATCGGCCTCGCCCGACCAGGGCGGCACGACGCGCGCGGCGCCGTTGATGTCGGCCTCCAGACTGTCGCGCAGGCCGCCCGGAAAATGCAGTTCGGCGACGGCGGGGATGTCGGCCGCACCTTTCAGCAGCGCGGGATCGCAGGACCAGCGGATCACGACGCCACGGAACAGGTAGGCCTTCGAGCGGCACAGCCGGTACAGCCGCGCGGGCGAGAACGAAAGATCGCCGAAAATCTGCCGGTCCGGCTTGAAGCGGATCGTCGTGCCGCGCCGGTTCTGCACCGGCCCCGCGTTGACCAGCTTGCCGGTCGGCTTGCCGCGCACGTAGCCCTGTTTCCACAGCACCCGGTCGCGCGCGACCTCGACCTCCAGCAGTTCGGAGAGCGCGTTGACCACGGAACTGCCGACGCCGTGCAGCCCGCCGGATGTTTCATACGCCTTGCCGCCGAACTTGCCGCCCGAGTGCAGCGTGGTCAGGATGACTTCGAGCGCGCTCAGGTTCTTGAATTTCGGGTGCGGATCGACCGGGATGCCGCGCCCGTTGTCGCGGACGCACAGGACATTGCCCGCCTCCAGCGCGACCTCGATGACGCTCGCGTGGCCGGCCACCGCCTCGTCCATCGCGTTGTCGAGGATCTCGGCGGCGAGGTGGTGCAGCGCGGGCTCGTCGGTGCCGCCGATATACATGCCGGGCCGGCGGCGCACCGGCTCCAGCCCCTCCAGAACCTCGATGTCCTTGGCCGAGTAGCTGCCATCCTCCGCCGGCTTCGCGGCCGGCGGGGCCGGCGCCTTGCGCGGCGCGCCGCGCGGCCCGAACAGGTCATTGTTCATGCTGTGTTCCCCTGTTGAGGCGCACTTTAGCCATGGCGCGCGCGCCCAGGCAAGCGATTGCGCGTGCGGGGGGGAGGGCGGGTTGGATGACTGCTTCGCCGACACAACGGCAACAACGATTCTTTATGCTTTATTCAAACTTACGATCCATTCAGGCGTCGCTCGAAAATAAGTGCGTCGATCTCGTCATTCCTGCGGAATCAGGAATCCAGTGGCAGCCACTCCGTCTTTCGCGCGTTGCCTTTGCGGTCAGTGCGCGCCGGCGGCGCTGTCGCCGGTTGACGATCGCCTCGATCACAGCACCGGCGCCTCCGCCGACACCAACGGGCACGAGATCCAGCCGGCATGACCCCATCGGCCGATGGCACGGCATTCGGTTCCGCAATCCGCAATTCGGCCTCGGTGGCGATCGTGGCGTCGATCTTCCTCGGGGCATCTCTGCTGTTCCTCATCGAACCGTTGATCGCGAAATTGATCCTGCCCTGGTTTGGCGGCACGGCCGGCGTTTGGACGGTATGCCTGCTGTTCTTCCAGGTGGCTCTCTGTGCAGGGTATTGTTACGCGCACTTGCTGACCTATACCTTCTCCGCAGCGCGGCAGCGGCTGATCCATCTGCTGTTTCTGATATGCAGCATCGCCTGTCTGCCCGTCCTGCCGTCACCGGCATTACGACCGACCGACGCCGCCGAGCCGATGCTCGATGTTCTGCTGCTGTTGCTGGAGGTGATCGGAGCGCCGTTCGTGCTGCTCTCCGCAACTGGGCCATTGCTGCAATCATGGTTGACGCAGAGTCCTGGAACGGTACCGGGCGTGGGTCCGAATCCGTATCGGCTGTTTGCGCTCTCCAACGTCGGATCGCTGCTGGCCTTGCTCGCCTATCCAATTCTAATCGAGCCGTTCCTGAACAACGGCACGCAGGCGCGGCTTTGGTCCGGTGCATACGTGGCGTTCGTGCTGGCGTGCGGGTGGACCGCCTGGACGACGCGCGGCGGCAGGCGGGCAACGATGCCCACCGCGCCCGGTGGAGTCGCCGAAGCCTTGGTCCCAGGCTACGACCGAGCCTTGTGGCTGCTGCTTTCGGCCGCACCGTCGGTGCTACTGCTCGCGGTGACAGAGCATATCACCCAAAACGTCGCGGCCGTGCCACTGCTCTGGATCGTCCCGTTGGCGATCTATCTGCTGACCCTCGTTCTTTGCTTCGAGAGTCGTCGCTGGTACAAGCCGGGGCTGTATTGTCTTCTGTTCGCGGAACTGGCCGTGGCGATGATGATCGGTGCGGTTGGTCGTCATGCGAACAGCGATCCGCGCGTGTTGGTGGGGCTGTATTCGGCGGGGCTGTTTGCCGCGTGCATGATCTGCCATGGCGAATTGGCCGCTCGGCGCCCGCATGTTTCCAGATTGACGGAGTTCTACCTCGTGGTGTCGGGCGGGGGTGCGGCCGGATCGGTACTGATCGGCGCAGTCGCTCCGGCTGTGCTGAACTACCTCTACGACTTGCCGATAGCGTTGGCGTTGACGTGTGCGGTGATATTGCTGGCCATGATCCGCCCGCTTCGATCCTGCGGCCGGCTTGTATGGATGGCTTTTGCCGGGGGCCTCGCCCTGTGGGTTGTCACGGTTGGCTGGGGCGCGGCGCGCGAGTACGCCGATGCGCGGGCCGCCGCCGTGCGAGTGCGCAATTTCTACGGCGCTTTGCAAGTGGTGCGGCAGGCGGCCGATGGGACGCATCCTGAAAGGATGGTTCTGATGCATGGCACCATCATGCATGGCGCGGAATCCGTCGACCCGGCGAAGCGGTGCCAACCTATGACCTACTATGGCCCGTCGACGGGGGTCGGATTTGCCCTCGCGGCGTTGCAGAAGGGTGGCGCGGTGCGCGTGGGCGTCATTGGCATGGGGGTCGGCGAGCTCGCCAGCTACGCCCGGCCAGGCGATCTGTTCCGTTTCTACGAGATCAATCCGCTCATCCCTACCCTCGCCACACAGGATTTCGGGTTCCTGACCGCCTGTGGTGCGAAATGGAGCGTCCGCCTCGGCGATGGGCGGCTGAGCCTGGAACGGGAGCCGGAGCGACAGTACGACCTGCTCGTCGTGGATGCGTTCTCTGGCGATGCGGTCCCGGTGCATCTGCTGACGGTCGAGGCTTTCCGGCTCTATCGCCAGCATTTGGCACCCGGAGGCATCCTGGCCTTGCATATATCGAACCAATTCCTCGATCTCGCGCCGGTCGTTGCGCGTTCGGGCGAGGCGATCGGAATGCAGGCGCGACAGATGGTCAACCAACCAGGCACGGGCGGCGACGCGGCAGCGGCAAACTGGATGTTACTGAGTGCCAGCCCCGACAGGTTCGCCGGCGGCGATCTCGCGCACGCGATGCCGATTGACCCGCCAAAGGCACTTCGTCCCTGGACCGACGACTACAGCAACCTTTGGCGCAGCCTGCGGTAGACTGCAAAGCATGGAGGATGACGTCGCGGCGACGGCGCGCACCGCCTGCACCTGCGGCTGCAAACAAGCCGGCATCGGCAACCGCCAATGCCGGCCTCGTCGCGAAAATCTATCAGGCCGGCAGATGCGACTCGATCATCCACAGCCATTTGTCGAGGCCGCGCGAGACTTCGGTGAAGACGTCGGCGGTGTTGGCGTCGCCGGCTTCGTCCGCGTCGTCGATGTTGTCGCGGACCGCGTTGGTCACGGCGGCGACACGCTGGGCGAGGGCGCGCAGATGATCCTCGATGCTGTGGATGTCGGTGGGGTAGGGCGCCAGCACGGTCTTCTCCGCGACAGTCTGCACCGTGCCGACCGGCGTGCCGCCGAGGGCGCGGGCGCGCTCGGCCATCGTGTCGACATAGTCGTCGACATCGTCGCGCAATTTGTCGAGCATTTCATGGACGGCGATGAAGGCGGCGCCGTGCAGGTTCCAATGCGCCTGCTTGATCGTCAGCGCGAGGTCGATGCTGTCGACGAGGCGGGCCTGCAACAGGGCGACGGCTTCGGATTTCGTGTTGGTATCGAGCTCGTTGAGCGTGTGGGTAACGGACATCTGGGTTTTCCCCTATGGTGCGTGACAGGCTGTGATACGGCGGCGGAGGCCGGCGGCCTCCGCTCACACGGCATATGGTTGTCCCGGCCCGGATGCGAGCGGCGGAACCGGCCGGGACGCGCCGCCCACGCGGTTGTGCTGTGCCGTCACCGCTGCGCGGCGGGCATCCCGGCGATTGTCGTGCTGACGCGGATGCGCACCGTCGGCCCCGCCAGCACCGGCCGCCCGACGATGCCCCAGTCGCTCCGCCGCAGCGCCGCCTCCGCATTGTAGTGGGGCGGGGCGCTGGTAATGGCCATGCGCAGCGGCTGTGTGACGCCATGCAATGTCAGAGTTCCCTCGATCACGTCTCCGCGACAGGCGCCGCTGTAAGCCATCCTCGGGAATGCGTCCGCGTCGAGCATCTCCGCCGACAGCGCGTCGTCGCGGATCGCTTCATTCGCCATGTGCAGACTGGCAACTTCAACCTCCACCGTGATGCGGCACGCCGACGGCTTCGCCGGGTCGATCGCGAGCGTCCCGGAAAAGCGCGAAAAGCCGCCCTCCATCGGGATCAGCCCGAGCGCATAGGTGCGAAAGCCGATCTCCGCGTGGGCGGGATCGAGCGGGAACACGATCGGCTGCGCCGCCGCCCCGCGCGCCGAGGCGGCCCCCAGCGCTGCGGACAGCAGCATGGTTTTAAGCGGACGTTGCGCTCGCGCCGATGGCATATGACATAGCTGCGAAGATCAGCCAGTGACGTCAAGCCGAGGTTGCGCGGTCGTGATTTGCGTGATCCGGTGCGTCGAAATAGCGGGAGAGTTCACATGAGCCTGAAGGGCAAGGTCGCGTTGGTGACCGGATCGACCAGCGGCATCGGCCAGGGCATCGCCGAGGCGCTGGCGGCCGAGGGTGCCGACGTGATGCTGAACGGTTTCGGCGACGCCGCCGCGATCGAGGCGCTGCGCGCCAGCACGGCCGAGAAATTCGGCGTGCGCGTCGGCTACAACGGCGCCGACATTTCCAAGCCCGACCAGGTGACGGCACTGGTGGCGGAGATCGAGACGAAATTCGGCTCGCTCGACATTCTGGTCAACAACGCGGGCGTGCAGTTCACCGCGCCGGTCGAGGAATTCCCGGACGCGCAGTGGGACCGCATCATCGCGATCAACCTGTCGGCGGTGTTCCACGGCATGAAGGCCGTCATTCCCGGGATGAAGAAGCGCGGCTGGGGGCGGATCATCAACATAGCCTCGGCGCACGGGCTGGTCGCCAGCGAGCACAAGGTGGCTTACGTCGCCGCCAAGCACGGCGTCGTCGGGGCGACAAAAGTCGCGGGGATCGAACTGGCCAACGCCGGCATCACCGTCAACGCGATCTGCCCGGGCTGGGTGCTGACGCCGCTGGTGCAGAAACAGCTCGATGATCGCGCGAAGGCCGAGGGCGTGGACGTGGCCAAGATCACGCACGCGTTCCTGACCGAGAAGCAGCCGATGGCGAAGTTCTCGACGCCCGAGGAGATCGGTGCGCTGGCGGTTTTCCTTTCGTCGGACGCGGCACAGACGATCACCGGCACGCCGATCTCGATCGATGGCGGCTGGGTGGCGGGCTAGCCCTCGGCCACGCCCGGCACCGTCTCCCACGCGACCCCGGCTTCCGCCAGCGCCGCGGCTTCGGCACGGGCGGCGGCGGAGTGGCGCGGGTCGCCTTGATGCAGCCGCACCACCCGCTTGCCGGCGCGCGCCAGTTCCACCAGCCGCACGCCGGCCGCGTCATCGGCGCCGATCGTCTCCCGCTCGGCGTCCCGGCGGGCGAGATCGAGAACCGCCGCACTGGTCATGGTATCGTGGACGATGACGTCCGCCTCGCCGAGCAGGCGCTGCCCGCGCAGCGTCAGCAGGTCCGCCGCACCGGGGCCGGCGCCGACCAGGAACACGATGCCGCCGGCTGGCGTATCGCCGGCGAGTGCCCGCGCGAATTCGGCGCCTGCCTCCTGCTCCCGCCCCGCGAAGACGAGATCGGCGGCGCGGCCGGTGAACAGCCCTTCGAGGACGCGCCGGCGGGCGGCGATGTCGGGCAGGCGGCGGCGAAATTCGGCCTTGAAGCTGTCGGCGAGCGCCGCGAGGCGACCGAAGGCGGGCGGCACGGCGGCCTCGATTCGCGCCCGGATCAGTCGCGCCAGCACCGGGGCCGCGCCGCCGGATGAGATCGCGACGGTGATCGGGTCGCGGTCGACGATCGCCGGTGTGATGAACGAGCAGAGTTCCGGCCGGTCCACGACGTTGACCGGCACGCCGGCCGCCTGCGCCGCCGCCGACAGCGCGAGCAGATCGGCCTCAGCCGCGCCGGCCCCGACCGCCAGCGCGCAGCCGGCCAGGTCGGCCGGGTCGAAGCGGGGTTTGACCACAACGGTGGCGCCGGCGCGGCGCAATGGCTCGGATTTGCGCGCCGCCAGTTCGCCGCCGCCGACCACCAGCACCTGGCGGCCGCCGAGGTCGAGAAAGATCGGAAAATTCCGCATCGCCATCGCCAGGAGGTGACGGGCCCCAGTCTGTAGGGCGCGGCGGCGGCGGCTACAATGCGGCGTTCGTTCGCTTGCCCTCAACCATCGTGCGAGCATAGTTGCGTGCATCACGGAGTCGGGATGGTCGCATGACGGTGCTTCTGACCGGTGTCGCAGGGTTCATCGGCTTCCACGTGGCCGACGCCCTGCTGGCGCGCGGGCAGCCGGTGATCGGCCTCGACAACCTCAACAGCTATTACGACGTGCGGCTGAAGAACGCCCGGCTGCTGCGGCTGGACAGCCGGCCGGGCTTTCGCTTCATCCACGCCGACCTCGCGGATCGCGCGGCGATGGCGGCGCTCGCGCGGAACAATCCCGGCATCACCCATATCGTGCATATGGCGGCCCAGGCGGGGGTGCGGCACTCGATGGATGACCCGTATGCGTTCGTCGCGAGCAACGTGATGGGCCAGCTCGCCGTGCTGGAGCTGGCGCGCAATCTCAAGCGGCTGGACCATCTCGTCTATGCGAGTTCGTCGTCGGTCTATGGCGGGAACCGGGCGCTGCCGTACGCCGAGACCGACCGCGTCGATACGCCGCTCTCGCTCTATGCCGCGACCAAGCGGGCGGACGAGCTGATGGGGTATGCGTATGGCCATCTGTTCGGGCTGCCGCAGACCGGCCTGCGCTTTTTCACCGTCTATGGCCCGTGGGGCCGGCCGGACATGGCGTACTGGACATTCGCCCGCGCGATTCTCGCGGGCGAGCCGATCACGATGTTCGACGGCGGCACGCCGCGCCGGGATTTCACCTACATCGACGACATCGTGAGCGGAGTGATCGGCGCGCTCGATGAACCGCCGGTGGCAGGGCCCGATGGCACGCCGCCGGTGCGGCTGCTGAATGTGGGCAACCATCTGAGCGAATCGGTGCGCACGCTGATCACGCTGCTGGAGCAATCGCTCGGCCGCCGCGCGATCATCAAGGTCGCGCCGCGCCCGAGGGCGGATGTGGCGGAGACTTTCGCCGACATCACCTCGATCCGGGCGCTGACGGGGTTTTCGCCATCGACGCCGCTGGCAGTCGGAATTCCGCGGTTTGCCGCCTGGTTCAAGCGCTGGCAGCAGAACGGCCCGGCCGGCACGCACACGATCGCGCAGGAAGGGGGTTGACCGCGAGCGGGCGAGGCCGTAAATCCCCGTCACCGCAGCGGATGCGCTCTTGCAAACCTGCTTCGGTAGGCCTAAGTTCGTCGGCCTCGATAACCGAAACTGGCTCGGCAATCGGTCCTGCGTCACCGAAGGGTGGGGCGGCGGGCTGGTTGTTTTGTTCTTTTACAATTTCATCAGGAATGGAAGGGATACGTTGGCGGCGCCTCTGTGGCTTGGTTTCTTGTGTGGGACTGGGCGGCGTGGGGTTGGGCATTGGTTTGGATTTGCCTGATCTATGTTGAAGGGGCGTTATGTTGATGTGTCTTTCTTATGCGTTGACAGACGCTTCGGATGACTGGGTTGGGTCTGTTCGTTTTGGTCCGTCGGGGAACCGGCGGATTGGGATGAACCTGAGAGTTTGATCCTGGCTCAGAGCGAACGCTGG
>Ga0116226_10004477_pt1 | contig 12405 bp, 8 predicted proteins | sample S1TSphfallax_FD_89692 | JGI IMG/M metagenome (GOLD analysis project Ga0116226, IMG submission 89692) | Host-associated microbial communities from peat moss isolated from Minnesota, USA - S1T2_Fa - Sphagnum fallax MG | ecosystem: Host-associated > Plants > Peat moss > Unclassified | place: USA... | reverse complement strand
GTTTCGACTTTTCCATTGGCCCTGGTCCACAGACACTCGATCTGCCGGGCTTGCCACCCGTTGCCCCGATTATCTGTTATGAGGCGATCTTCCCGGGTGAGGTGGCCGATTCCGCGCATCCTGCGGCTTGGATGGTCAACGTGACCGACGATGGCTGGTTCGGCGAAAGCATCGGCCCGGCTCAGCATTTTGCGATCGCCAGGGTGCGCGCCGTCGAACAGGGAATCCCATTGATCCGCGCGGCCAATGGCGGGATCTCCGGTGTCATCGATTCCTATGGCAGGCGCGTCGAAACCCTGCCCCAAGGCAGCGCTGCCATTCTTGATGTCGCGCTGCCATCGCCCGCGGCCGAGCCAACCCTGTTCACGCGCCTGATCCGCCATCCGATCGGCTGGCTGCTGCAGTAAACACCCGATTTTGTTGCCTTCTCAGCGGTATCCGGATATGATTTATGTCAAAGACGTAATCAATTCTTGGGTAGGGGCTCGATAAAGTCTCTAATCATATGACGAATAGATTTGGGAGCGAATTCAAGCGCCAAGCAAACCAATCCTAAGAGGCCATAGGGTTAATCCGCTGGTTGCTTTAGACGATGAGCGCCCGAATTGGGCAATTTAATGGTTCTTACCTTTGGAGAAAACTGGTTTCACCCGTGGTGCATACTATCAGAGCGGGTCAAAAATCGATTATGATCACGGCCTTCACTTGTTTTTCCGCATCAAATCGCATTGACTCATTGACGTAATAGTCGTGAATGAAGTATGAACGCAGATATAACATCTTCAGATTGCAAACAGCCATGACCGTTCCGCTCTCCAGAAAACCTCCGGTTCGTCGCCGCCCCAAGCTCGGTCGGCCTAACCCGATCGATATCCATGTTGGCAGCCGCGTGCGATTACAGCGTATCATCCTGGGTTTAAGCCAGGAGACGCTGGGCGAAAAAATCGGCCTCACGTTCCAGCAGGTCCAGAAATACGAGCGCGGTGCCAATCGAATTGGCGCGAGTCGTTTGTGGGAATTGTCCAAAGTCCTGCACGTACCTGTCGAATTTTTCTTCGATGAAATGTCTCCTGATACCGCAAAGATGATGAATCAGATCATCGCGGGCGACGATGATTGGAAAGCCGCCTCGCTGGTCACGCCGACCTCCGATCCGCTGGAGCGCCGCGAGGTTCTGGAGCTGGTCCGGTCCTTCTGCAGGATTGGCGATGACGGGGTCCGGCGTCGGTTGTTCGAACTCTCCAAGACTTTGGCCGGCCCAGAGTCGGACGCGGCGTAAATCCAGAGCGCGGGGCCGACCACCGCGCTCCATTCTGCGATAAAGCCGCACCAAACGAGCAATTGGGCCGGATCGCCGGCATCCACGAAACTATTGCGTGATCGTCCCGTTCGCCCTCCCGAGATCATCCGGGAGCCGAACCGTGACACGTCAACACCCCCTGCCCTTCGGCGCCGAGGTCACCGACCGCGGCATACATTTCAGCCTGTGGGCGCCCGCCGCCGAGCGTGTCTCGGTCCGGCTAGACTCCGGCATCACCATCCCGATGCAGCGCGACAGCGATGCCGTCTTTGCGGTGACCACGGGCCAGGCGCGCCCCGGCACACTCTATCAATATGAAATTGACGGGCGGCTTTACCCGGATCCCGCCTCGCGGTTCCAGCCGCTCGACGCTCTGGGCCAAAGCGAGGTTATTGACCCGAACGGATTTACCTGGACGGATGCCGCCTGGGAGGGTCGTCCCTGGGCCGAAACGGTGCTGTATGAACTCCATATCGGCAGTTTTTCGGAGACCGGCGATTATGCCGGCGCCATCGGTCGGCTTCAGCATCTGGTTGATCTGGGCGTCACGGCGATCGAAATCATGCCGGTGGCTGAGTGTCCGGGCCGCTGGAACTGGGGCTATGATGGCGTGCTGCCCTATGCCCCGACGCGGCGATACGGCAGACCGGAAGATCTGAAGCGTCTGGTCGATGCCTGTCACGCGCAGGGCATCTCGGTCTTGCTTGACGTCGTCTATAATCATTTTGGGCCCGAGGGCAATTTCCTGCCTGACTATGCCCGGGATTTCTTCACAGACCGGCATCGAACGCCGTGGGGCGACGCGATCAATTTCGACGGCGAAACCGCGCAGCCGGTCCGCAATTTCATGATCGACAATGCGCTTTATTGGCTGGAGCAATTCCATCTCGACGGGCTGAGGCTCGATGCTGTCGACCAGATCCGGGACGATAGTCCCCTGCCCTTACTGGTCGAACTGGGCGATCGCGTGCGCGCCCGCATCACCGACCGCGAAATCCACCTGGTGCTGGAAAATTACCGCAACCAGGCGAGCCTACTGGGCGCGGAATTGGGCGGCCGCGGACCGCATACGGCGCAATGGAACGACGATTTCCATCACGTGCTGCGGGTTCTCGGGACGGGCGCCGAAATCGGCTATTACCGGGACTATGTCGATCACCCGGTCCAGCGTCTGGGTAAGGTGCTGAGCCAGGGTTTTGCCTATCAGGGTGAAGAGTCAACTCATCATCCTGGGATGCGGCGCGGCGAAGACTCACGTGGCCTGCCGCCGACCGCCTTCATCGCCTTTACCCAGAATCACGATCAGATCGGCAATCATCCCTATGGCTGGCGGATCGATCGGCTGGGTACGACTGAGACGATCCGGGCCATGACAGTGATTCTGCTGTTGGCGCCCCAAATTCCGCTGCTGTTCATGGGCCAGGAATGGTCGAGCAGTGCGCCCTTCCCGTTCTTCTGCGATTTCGATGGCGAACTCGGCGATGCGGTGCGCAAGGGAAGGCGGCAGGAATTTGCCTGGCATCCCGAATTCGGCGACGGCGCCAGCCACCCACCGGTGGCTGATCCGCTCGCAGAGACCACATTCGAGAGCGCGAAACTGGACTGGAGCGAACCCAACCAGCCGCCCCATCGCGAGCAGCTTACACTTTATCGAACACTGATCGAGCTCCGCCGTCGGGTGATCATGCCGGGCCTCGCCGCGATTAAAGGGCATCAGCCAGCGCCCCGCCTGTTTGGGACACACGGGCTTGAACAAATCTGGCAACTGGGCGACGGCCGTAAACTTCAGCTCATCGCAAACCTGTGCGGCGCGCCCGAACCTCATACCCCAGCCCGGCTCGCGGAACCGATCTTTGCCACTCATCCCAATACGGATATCTTGCCGGCGTGGTTTGTGTCGTTCAGCGCAGATCTGCCAGTTCCATGACGGCCCGTCCGATCGCCGCGTCCTATCGCGTGCAGTTCGAACCGAATTTCACGTTCGAGGATGCGCGCCGCTTAGTGCCTTATTTGGCGCGGCTTGGGGTCAGCCATCTCTATAGCTCGCCGGTCTTAGCCGCCCGGAAATCCAGTACGCACGGCTATGATGTGGTCGATCCCGGCCGGCTCAATCCAGAGCTGGGGCCGCCCGATTCATTCGAGCAATTGGTCGATACGCTGAAATCCCACGGGATGGGGCTGATTCTCGATATCGTTCCCAATCATATGGCGGCCGGCGAGGGCAATCCCTGGTGGTACGACCTGCTCGAATGGGGCTCGTATTCAGCCTATGCGCTGTTCTTCGATATTGACTGGCGGCCACAGCCACCAGATTCCGAAGGTAAGATCCTGTTGCCCGTGCTCGCCGAACCGTTCGGCGGCGGACTCGTCTCCGGTGCCTTCAAGCTGGTGTTCGAGGCCGAATGGGGCTGTTTCGTTGTCCGTCACGAGACCGCGCGGTTTCCAATATCACCGTTCGATTATCGCGACATACTCCAGCCGATTCTTACCGGAGACATCGAGCCGGCTCCGACGCTGCGGCGGCTGGTGGCGGCCATCGACCGCTCGCTCCCGAAAGAGGAATCCCGCTCAGCCGCAGAGATGCTAAAGACGCGCCTTGCCGGATGGGCCGGGGCCGATCCAGCAGCAGCCGCTTCACTTCAGGCGGCGGCGGCACGCTTTACCGGCACGGAAGGTCACCCGGAGAGCTGGCATCCGTTGGGGCTGCTGCTCGATCGGCAAGCCTATCGTCTCGCCTGGTGGCGCGTCGCGAGCGAAGAAATCAACTATCGGCGCTTCTTCGATATCAGTGACTTGGCCGGCCTTCGCGTCGAACGGGGCGAAGTGTTTGACGCCTCGCATCGGATGATTCTGGACTTCATCGAAAAGGACAAAGTCCAGGGCCTGCGAATCGACCATATCGATGGGCTGGCCGATCCCCAGGCCTATATCGACCGTCTGCGCGGCCGGATCGGCCCGGACCGACTTGTCTATGTCGAAAAGATCCTCGCACCCGACGAGCCGCTGCCGACCGGCTGGGCAGTCGAGGGCACGACCGGGTATGATGCGCTCAATCAATTGACCCGCCTGTTCGCGGATCCCGCCGGAGAGGCGCCGTTGAGCGAACTCTATGATCGGATCCAAGGCGAGCATACGACATTCCCGGAAGTCCGCACCGAGAGCAAACGCAGCGTGCTGCGCTCAACGCTTGCCAGTGAATTGCAGCGATTGGCGCGCGATATTCGACTCGTTGCAGCCCGTTCCTGGGACACGCGGGACTTCACCTACGCGGCGCTGCGGGACGCGCTGGAAGTGATCCTGATCGAACTGCCGGTCTATCGGACCTATATCACGCCGGATCTGACGACCCCGGCCGATCGGGAAATTCTGGCAACGAGCGTCGCACGGGCGCGCGCTGGCGCGTCACATATCCCCGCCGGTGCTTTCAATTTTCTCGAACATATTCTCGCCGGAGAGAATGGCGAGCCGATGATCGTCCGGCGCTTCCAGCAGCTCTCGGGGCCGGCCATGGCGAAAGGGCTCGAAGATACCGCCTTTTACCGCTATCTGCGGCTGGTATCGCACAATGAGGTCGGCGGCGATCCCGGTCGGTTCGCAACAAGTCTTGGCGGATTCCACGGGCTCTGCCGAGAGCGGGCCGCCGCCTGGCCGCAGGCGATGCTGGCCGGCTCGACCCATGACACCAAACGCGGCGAGGATGCGCGGGCGCGGATACTCTGCCTGACCGGCTGCACCGCTTTGTGGCGCGATCGGGTGGTGGCCTGGCGAGAGATCAACCGCCGCCACCTGCGCGCCTGGAATGAGACGCAGGCACCCGTGCCGAAGCATGAATATTACCTCTACCAGTCGCTGATCGGCGCTTGGCCGGCGGATCTTACGGCCGAAGATGCGTCAGGCATTGCGGCTCTGCAGGATCGGCTGCTGGGCGCGTGGATCAAGGCCGTGCGGGAGGGCAAGGAGTATTCGAACTGGACCGTCCCCGATGAATCCTACGAGAATTGCTGCAAACTGTTCTTGAGTGCGATTCTTGGCGATCCGACATTCCTTGATGATTTTCTGCCATTCGCGCGGACCATAGCCTGGCGAGGCGCTGTCACCAGCCTGTCGCAAACACTGATCCGCTTTACCATGCCGGGCGTGCCGGATCTCTATCGCGGCAGCGAGGGCTGGGATCTTTCGCTGGTGGATCCGGATAATCGGCGACCAGTCGATTACGAGCCCCTGCGCCGTATGCTGGGTCAGATCGACCCCAACGCATCGATCGAACCCTGGCTTCGCCATTGGCCGGATGGCGGCGTGAAGCTGGCGCTGATCGCACGGGTGTTGTCGGTCCGTCAGCGGTGGCCGCACCTCTTTACCCAAGGCAGCTACACGGCGCTGGACCCGAGCGGCAGCGCCGCCGATCGCATCATCGCATTCCGACGCGAGCATGACGGGGTTGGCGCGATCACCATCGCCCCTCGGTTCTGGCATGAACCCGAAGGGCATGCTTTCGAGAGCGGCGACAGCCAGCTCGCATTACCAAGCGGCAAATATCATAACATCCTCACCGGCAACGTCTATCGGGGCAGCGCCAGCATCAATATCGCGGACCTCTTAGGTGGGTTTCCGGTGGCGCTGCTGATCGATAGCGCTTGACGGGATCGGTGGAGGTCGGCAGAACGCGCGCTTCGCCCCAATCGAGACGAAGCCCGTTGTGAGCATGACCGACGCGCCGGTACGGACCTTCCGGAATAAGGTCCATGGCAGGCGCCATGGTCGGAAGCTGCGACCGGGACAAAGATCGCTGCTCGAAACCAGCCTGCCGGTCTGGCGCTTGCCGGTCGAGTCTCTCGAGCGGCAGGATCCTCGAACCCTGTTTGGCCGGCCGGTTGATGATGTGTGGCTGGAAATCGGTTTTGGCGGCGGCGAGCATTTGGCGTGGCAGGCCGCGGCGAACCCGTCTGTCGGCCTGATCGGCTGTGAAGTCTTCGAAACCGGCATCGTCACCGCGCTTGCCCATGTCGAGCGGCAGCGCCTCGATAATGTTCGAATCCTCGCAGACGACGCGCGTCTGGCGCTCGAAGGCCTGCCAGACGCCTCGCTTGGCCGCGCCTTTGTGCTGTTCCCGGATCCCTGGCCGAAGGTTCGACACCACAAGCGCCGGATGGTGTCGCCGAGCACGCTGGACCAGCTTGCCCGAACCCTGAGAGACGGCGCCGAACTCAGACTCGCCACCGATGACCCGCCTTATTTGCGGGCGATGCTGGCGCTGGTTTGTCCGCATCCGGATTTTGAATGGCTGGCGCGCCGTCCCGACGATTGGCGCGCCCGGCCCGATGATTGGCCGCAGACGCGCTATGAAGCAAAAGCCATCGCCCAGGGCCGTCCGCCGGCCTTTCTACGCCTGATCCGGCGGCCCCGCCCCTAATGACGCGGGAGCTTTGCGCGAAGACCGCTTGCAGTCTGGTGGTAGGTGACTATTATATCGATCTTGCTAATCCTGATATTGAGTTGGTTAGTTAACGAGTGGGCCGTTGGCCCACTTTTTCGTTTCTGGAAGGCTTGGTTGACCGACACGCACACCATCGAACGCCTGCTTGCACCCTCACTTCAGGGCATGGGATTCCGGCTGGTCCGCGTCACCTTCGGCGGCGGCGGTCGCCCTGTGTTGCAGGTCATGGCTGAGCCGAGTGACGGCAGTCCGATGACGGTCGAGCATTGCGCCGAGGTCAGCCGTGTCGTGTCCGCGGTTTTGGATGTCGAAGATCCGATTCCAACCGCCTATATGCTGGAAGTCAGTTCGCCTGGAATCGATCGTCCGCTGGTGGATCGCGACGATTTCCGCCGATTTGCCGGTTTTGAAGCCCGGATTGATCTGTTGCGGCCGGCTGATGGCCGCAAGCGGTTCCGCGGCCGGATCAAGCCGGTCGGACCAGAAGACATCGTGACCATCGTCGATGAAAAAGGCCCCGCCTCATTTCCGTTCGACGACATCGCCAAGGCGAAGCTCATTCTGACGGATGAGCTTATCGAAGCCACCCAGTCCAACCACATACCGCCGCCCGGAGCGGCCGAGGATGCCGACCCCCTGTCGGCCGCCGGTTAAGACAAGAGACCTGACAATGGAACAATCATTAGCCGCCCGCCCTGAATTGCTGCTCGTCGCCGACACGGTCGCCCGCGACAAGGGGATCGAGCGCGACGAAGTGCTCGAAGCGATGGAACAAGCCATTCAAAAGGCTGGCCGCTCCAAGTACGGGCAGGAATATGATATCCGGGCCGAGATTGACCGCCGCAACGGCGAAATCCGCCTGATGCGGTTCCGCGAAGTGGCCGACCCGGTCGAAAATGAAGCAACCCAGATGAGCCTCGCCGAAGCTCAGATGCATGATCCTGAGGCACAGGTCGGCGATTTCATCACCGATCCGCTGCCGCCGATCGATTTCGGCCGGATCGCCGCGCAGACCGCAAAGCAGGTCATTGTGCAGCGTGTACGCGACGCCGAACGGCAGCGGCAATATAACGAGTTCAAAGATCGGATCGGCGAGGTCGTCAACGGCCTGGTGAAGCGCGTCGAGTTCGGCAATGTCGTCGTCGATCTGGGCCGGGCGGAAGCGATGCTGCGCCGCGACGAGCTGCTGCCGCGCGAAGCGCTCCGCCAGGGCGAGCGGGTTCGCGCCTATATCTATGACGTGCGGCCCGAACTGCGCGGCCCGCAAATCTTTCTGTCGCGCACCCATCCGCAATTCATGGCCAAGCTGTTCTCGCAGGAAGTCCCGGAGATCTATGACGGCATTATCGAGATCCGTGCCGTTGCGCGCGATCCCGGCAGCCGCGCCAAGATCGGTGTGATCAGCAATGATCATTCGATCGACCCGGTCGGTGCCTGCGTCGGTATGCGCGGCAGCCGCGTGCAGGCGGTCGTCGCCGAGTTGCAAGGCGAAAAGATCGATATCATTCCGTGGTCATCCGATCCGGCAACCTTCGTGGTGAACGCCCTGGCCCCCGCCGAAGTCGCCAAGGTGGTGATGGACGAGGAGCAGCGCCGCATCGAAGTCGTGGTCCCAGACGACCAGCTATCTCTGGCGATCGGCCGTCGCGGCCAGAATGTCCGGCTGGCCTCGCAATTGACCGGCTGGGATATCGATATTCTGACCGAGGCCGAAGAGAGCGAGCGCCGCACCGAAGAGATGCGCTCGCGCAGCCATATGTTCATCGAGGCTCTGGATGTTGACGACGTGATTGCCCATCTCTTGGTCGAGGAAGGGTTTTCGTCGATCGAAGAAGTGGCCTATGTGCCGATCGAGGATCTGGCATCGATCGAAGGGTTCGATGAGGATGTTGCCGGCGAGCTGCAAGCCCGTGCCCGCAATTTCCTGGAAGAGCAGAACCAGAAATTCGAAAAACAGCGCGTCGATCTGGGTGTCGATGACGACGTGGCGGGGCTTGACGGCCTCACGCCGGGCATGGTGGCAAAGCTCGGCGAGAACGGCGTCAAGACGCTGGATGATGTCGGCGATCTCGCCTCGGATGAGCTGATCGAGATGCTGAAGGACACAGGAGAGATAACGGAAGACCAGGCCAACGCGATCATCATGGCCGCCCGTGCCCATTGGTTCACGGATAGCGACGGCGCGGAGGCCTGATCCAAGGTGGAGGAGGCGCCGCCCGACGATCTCTCGGAGGCGGAAGCAGAGGACGAAACCGGGCCGCTGCGACGGTGCATCGTCACCGGCGACCGGATCGAGCAGGAACGGATGATTCGATTCGTCATCGGTCCGGATCGCACGGTCGTGCCCGATGTCGGGTCAGTATTGCCCGGCAGGGGTTTGTGGTTGACGGCCGAGCGCGGTATTGTGGAAACGGCGATTAAGAAGCGCGCCTTCGACCGCGCCGCGCGTCAGTCGGTGAAGCTGCCGGATAATCTGGTCGAGCGGGTTGAGACGCTGCTGCTGCATCGATGCCGGGATACGATTGGCCTCGCCCGGCGTGCCGGCATTGCGGTCGCCGGTTACGAGAAGGTTCGCGAGGCGCTGAAATCGGGTCCGGTCGGCGCATTGCTGGCCGCGTCCGATGGGGCGGTTGGTGGACGAGAGAAGATCTTGGCGCTGGCCAGGCACGCGGGCGAGATCACTGTGATGACCGCCATCGAGCTCGGTCAGGCCTTTGGTCGCGATCATGTCGTGCATGCCATGCTGACGCCGGGCAGTCTGGCAGCGCGGCTGAAGATGGATGCGCGGCGGCTGAGCGGATTCCGTGTCTCTGATGTCACGGACCAAAACAGGAATCACGGCGCGCCTGACAGGCAGGCCGGAGATGGGGTATAGGTCCCGGCTCGTTCGGGAATGACGACTGAGAAGCGATGCGCCGGGCGTATCGCTGGATGGACGGTATCGGGAACACATGACGGATAACAACGAACAAGAGACCAAGCGCCCCCTCACTCTGGCTCGGCCGGCCCCCGGTCGGCTAGAGCTGAAGCGTCCGGGCGACGCCGGCACGGGTCAAGTGCGCCAAAGCTTCTCGCATGGCCGCTCCAAGACCGTGACCGTCGAGGTCAAGAAAAAGCGCGCTGTTGAGCCGCTGGTTCTAGGGCGGCCCGCGACGACGACGGCGGCGCCGCCTGCGGCATCAGCCACGCCCGCATCGACTCCGCCCCAGGCCCCCGTCGTTCGCCCGATTATTGCGCCTGTCGCGAAATCGGCCGACGCGGCGCCAAGCTTGCTCCGGGTCGCGCCCCGCCCCGTACCCGAGCCGGTCGAGCCCGCTGCGCCACCGGTCATCGAAGCGGCACCGCTTGTGGTGGAAACGCCCGCCGAGCCGGTTGCGCCTGCGATCGTGGAAACAGCGCCGGCCCCCGTGGTCGTCGCTGCGCCTGTTGAACCGACGCCCGTCGTTGCAGAGGCGGCTCCCGCGGAGTCGGCCCAACCAGCAACCGCGGCGACGCCATCCCGTGGGCCCGAGTTGCAGGCCGAGCGCACCTCGCGCCAAACCAGCAAGGTTGCCGGCCCCCCGGGCACGCTCCGCAAAGGCTCCGGTACGCCGCGCACGCTGACCGAAGAAGAGCGCGCGGCACGCGTCAAAGCCGTCCAAGGCATGCTGCGCTCCGACGACCAGTCCCGCCGGCAAGCCGAGCAGGAAACCTTCCGCAAAGCGCGGGAGGAAATGGAACGGCAGCGTGTCGAAGACGAACAGCGCCGCCGCAGCGATGAAGAAGCGCGTCGCCGCCGCGAGGATGAGGCCAAGCGCAAGCTTGAAGAAGAATCCAAGCGCAAAGCCGAAGAGGCCGTGCGCAAACAGCAAAAGACCGAAGAAGATACGCGCCGCGAAGTCGCTGTACGCGCTGGGCGGAATGCCGCGGCAAAGGTCGATGCGCTCACATCGTCTGGCAAGCTCAAGGCCGCACCGGCTGCGACCGAGATTGAGGCCGATGACGCACCGCGCCGTGGTGGTCCCGGTGGGCGACCGGGCGCCGCAAAGCCGCGCGCTGCTGCGCCGGCCAAGAGCGATCAGCGTCGCCGCACCGGCAAGCTGACCGTATCGAAGGCGTTGTCGGACGATGAGGGCGAGCGGATGCGCTCGCTCGCCTCGGTGCGCCGTGCCCGCGAACGCGAGCGCCTGCGCAATATGCAGCCGCAGGAGCAGAATAAGGTCGTCCGCGACGTTATCGTGCCGGAAACCATCACGGTGCAGGAACTGGCGCAGCGTATGGCTGAGCGCAGCACCGACGTGATCAAGTCGTTGATGCGCATCGGCGTGATGGCCACCGTCAACCAGGTGATCGACGCCGATACCGCCGAGCTCATCGTCTCGGAATTCGGCCATAACCTTAAGCGCGTCGCCGAAGCCGACGTCGAAATCGGTCTCAAAGGCGAGGAAGATATCGACGAGGCCCGTGTCTCGCGTCCTCCCGTCGTCACCATCATGGGCCATGTCGATCATGGCAAGACGTCGCTGCTCGATGCGCTGCGCTCGACCGATGTCGTGTCGGGAGAAGCCGGTGGCATTACCCAGCATATCGGCGCCTATCAGGTCACGATGAAAAGCGGCCGGCAGATCACCTTCATTGATACGCCGGGCCACCAAGCCTTCACCGCGATGCGCGCCCGCGGCGCCAATGTCACCGATATCGTGGTGCTGGTCGTCGCCGCCGATGATGGTCTGAAGGATCAAACGGTCGAAGCAATCCGCCATGCCAAGGCGGCCAATGCCCCGATGATTGTTGCGATCAACAAGATCGACAAGCCGGGCGCCAACCCGCAGAAGGTCCGCGAAGAACTGCTCCAATACGAGGTTGTGGTCGAAGGGCTGGGCGGCGAAGTGCTCGATGTCGAAGTCTCAGCCTTGCAAAAGACTAATCTCGACAAGCTTGAGGAAGCCATTCTGCTGCAGGCGGAATTGCTCGATCTGCGCGCCAATCCGGATCGTTCGGCGGAAGGCGTCATCATCGAAGCCAAGCTGGAGCGCGGCCGCGGCCCGGTCGCCACCGTGCTGGTGCAGCGTGGCACGCTCCATGTCGGCGATATCTTCGTCGCTGGCGGCGAATGGGGCCGGGTGCGCGCGCTGATCAACGATAAGGGCGAACAGGTCAAAGAGGCACCGCCGGGCATGCCGGTCGAAGTGCTGGGCCTGAACGGCGCGCCGCTCGCGGGTGATGATTTCTCGGTTGTCGAGAATGAAAGCCGCGCGCGCGACATCACCGAATTCCGTCAGCGCCGCAAGCGCGACGCGGTCAATGTTGCCGGCGCCCGCGGTACGCTCGAAGAGATGTTTGCGCAGATCGCAGCCGGTTCGGCCAAAGAACTGCCGATCGTCGTCAAGTCGGACGTGCAGGGCTCGCTCGAAGCGATCCTGGCCTCGCTGCGCGGGCTCGGCACCAGCGAAGTGGCGGTGCGTGTGCTCCAAAGCGGCGTCGGCGGGATCAGCGAAAGCGACGTCAGCCTCGCCCGTGCCTCCAACGCGATGGTGATCGGCTTCAATGTCCGCGCCAATCCGCAGGCGCGTGATCTTGCCCGGCGCGATGGCGTTGAGATCCGCTACTACTCGATCATCTATGATGTGATCGACGATGTGAAAAGGGGCCTCGAAGGCTTGTTGTCGCCGACCCTTCGCGAAACCTTCCT
>Ga0116226_10004476_pt1 | contig 12405 bp, 13 predicted proteins | sample S1TSphfallax_FD_89692 | JGI IMG/M metagenome (GOLD analysis project Ga0116226, IMG submission 89692) | Host-associated microbial communities from peat moss isolated from Minnesota, USA - S1T2_Fa - Sphagnum fallax MG | ecosystem: Host-associated > Plants > Peat moss > Unclassified | place: USA... | reverse complement strand
CCCAGCATCTCCAAAAATTTTGCGTTCGGCTGCATGGTGGGGAACACCTGCCACTGTATAAGAATCGGCTGCTTGCCGGTCTGGCTCAAATCCGGCAATCCCACAAAACTCCACTCCGCATTGGTCCGCACATCGACCAAAGCGGCGTCCGGGTTGCTCATCAAGGCCTCCCAGACCTGTCGCGGCGCCACATCTTCGATCATATTACCCTCCGCCAGAATTTGTTTATAGGAAGCATAGCGGGGACAGGACAGGATGCAAACAGTGGCAGACGGGTTGATCGGCGCCATCGGCAACACGCCCTTGATAAAACTGCAACGCGCCTCGGCCGCGACGGGTTGTGAGATATTGGGCAAGGCTGAGTTTATGTCCCCCGGCGGCTCGGTGAAGGACCGGGCGGGCCTTGCCATCATCCGCGCCGCGGAGGCGGATGGCTCGCTAAAACCCGGCGGGGTGATTGTGGAGGGCACCGCCGGCAATACCGGCATCGGGCTGACTCTGGTCGCCAACGCGCTGGGCTATAAAAGCGTGATTGTGATGCCGGAGACCCAGAGCCAAGAGAAAATCTCTTTCCTGCGCATGATCGGCGCGGATTTGCGGCTCGTGCCGGCCAAACCCTATGCCGACCCCGGCAATTACGTCCATGTCTCCCGCCGCCTGGCCGAGGAATTGGGCGCCGTCTGGGCCAACCAGTTTGACAATCTGGCGAATCGCGAGGGGCACCGCCTCACCACCGGCGCCGAAATTTTGCTCCAGACTGGCGGCAAAGTGGACGCCTTCACTTGCGCTTGCGGCACGGGCGGCACTTTGGCCGGGGTGGGGATGGCATTAAAAGCGCACAACCCGGGCTTAAAAATTGTGCTGGCGGACCCAGAGGGCAGCGGCCTCTATGGCTGGGTCAAAAACGGCGACCTCTCCATAACCGGCAGCTCTATAACCGAAGGCATCGGCCAATCCCGCGTCCCCGGCAATCTGGTAGGCGCCCCAATCGACGATGCGGTGCGGATTTCTGACACGCTGGCCCTGGAACAGGTTTTCTCGCTCCTCATCAACGAAGGCATTTCGGTCGGCGGCTCCGCCGGCATCAATGTCGCCGCCGCCATCCAGGTCGCGCGCGACCTCGGGCCAGGCCACACCGTGGTCACCATCCTCTGCGATGGCGGCGCCCGCTACCAAAGCAAGCTGTTTAACCCGGAATTTTTACGCAGCAAAAACCTGCCGGTGCCCGGCTGGCTGTAAATGCTGCCGTAATGATGCCACGAATTAACGCGATGCTGGCGCACCGAAACCAGGGAAGGTGGCGCCTGTGAAAATTTTTTCTGCACTATGTCTGACATTGGGCCTGTGCGGCGTAGCCCAGGCGCAGACCGCGCCGCTGGCGCAAGCTGAAAACAGTTTTGCTGTTGATTTGTATAAGCAATTACGAACGCGGCCGGGCAATCTATTTTTCTCCCCCTATAGCGTGGCGACCGGCGTCGGCATGGTCTATGCGGGTGCCAAGGGTGAGACGGCGGCACAGATCGCGCAGGTTCTGCATCTGGACAAATTACCGCCGGCATCAGATCCACAAGCCGCCTATCTCGCCGATGTTAAAGCGCAATCAGCCAGCCTGGCGCATTTATCAGAGCGCGGCACCATGTTTCAGGCCGCCAATGCCATTTGGACGTCAAAAGATTTGACATTTGAGCCAGCCTTCCTGGCGGACATTCAAAATGATTTCGGCGGCAGCATAACCGCCTTAAACTTTGACGATCCCGTGGCCGCGAGTGATACGATCGACCGATGGGTAATGAACAAAACCGCGAATCACATTCAAAACCTGGTCACGCCCGAAATGTTGGAGCCGCCGCAAGGCTTGGTGCTAACCAACGCAATCTATTTCCGGCCGGTTTGGGATAATCCATTTCTTCCCGCAGCGACAGAGCAGGAAATATTTCACGTCCGTCCTGGCCATGATGTGAAAACCGCCATGATGAATAAGATCGCAAGTTATTCCTTGGATGTTGGCCCAGGTGTCAAAATTTTGACCTTGCCCTATCATCGTGGGATCGCCTGTCAGCCCGGTGGCCAGTGCCAGTCATACGGCACTTCAATGGTCATCATTTTGCCAGATAGCCTGATGGGGCTGGTACGAGTCGAGTCGGGTCTGACAGAAGCGAAGCTGGAAAAATGGTTGCACGATGGTCAGCCCACGGTTGTGATCTTGAAATTACCTAAATTTTCAGCCGAAAGTGATTTTAGTCTGAACGACAAGTTGGTGAAGCTCGGTATGAGGACGGCGTTCAAACGGTTCGCTTCAGACCTGACCGGTATGGCAGATGATCCGCAAAAGCGGCTTTACGTTCGGGCGGTCGTGCATAAGGCCTATATTAGCGTGGATGAAAAAGGCGCTGAAGCCGCGGCGGCGACGGCTATTGTTGGTGTTGCTGTAGCATCGGCGCCTGTGATGATCATAAACCCGCCTCCACCCGTGCCATTTTTCGCAGACCATCCCTTTCTCTATCTGATCATAGACAACAACACCGGCACCATCCTCTTCATGGGCCGCGTCGAAAACCCAACGGCATAAAACCACCCCGCAAGGGCTCGCCATAACCCGTCAAGCCAGCGAGAAAAAAGACCTTTTACTTTGCTAGATCATCCCCAGCAGCGCCGTCATCCGCTGCACCACATAAGCTGGAATATGCGCATTGCGTGCATAGGGAAGGGTCCGGAACAGATGGAAGCAAGCCAATTGGCAGAGCAGCGGCCGGAAGCGGGGAATGAGGGCACCCATGGCGGGGGCAAGAAGGGAGGCCAGCCGTGCCAGGGCCATCTGCGCGTTCACGGTTTTCATACCGTAAGGGTCGGCGAGCGCGGTTTCGCGCAGGCACCAATGGCCGAGTATATCCTGGTACATTTTCGCAACATCGAGCAGCCAGGAGCAATGCTCGGGCACATCGAAATCGATGAACACCAGCTTGCGGTCCTGCCGCAGCAGCATGTTTTCCAAGGTCATATCACCATGACAGTCCGATTGCGGGATACCGGTCCAATCCAGCCCGCGCAGTCTTTGCGTGATTTCGGTCAAAGCCGTTGTGAAGCTGGCGGTGTGCTGGCCCTGGGCGCAGAGGGCCAGCATGATATCGAGCTTGCTAAGGAAAGAGCTGGCTGGAATCTCCCCGGTCGTGGTGCTTTGGAAATGGCTGACCAGATGCAAAATCTGCGGGATGATCGCCTCCCAGGGCGCCGCCCGGCCGGAGATGATCAGATGCGCCAGGCTGTCGGCCGGGACATAATCCATATCAAAGCAGAACACGCCCTCTGCCTCATGCTCAGCCAGCACGGCGGGGCAGGGCAGGCCGGCGGCGTGCAGCCGGCGCAATTTTTCGCATTGCGCGCGCAGGCGCGCATTATCCGCCGCCTGGCCGGCGGATTTGCGCACCAGGCTGCCAGCAGGCGTTTCCATCAAGGTAAGCCGCGCGCCGGAATGGCCCGCCAGGACCCGGCGCTGCGCTGCCGGTTTGGTCATGTTCAGGGTTCGTCCGAGCGATGCAGCAGATCCGCCAGCAGCATGTGCGGCAGATCGGGTTTGTTGCGCTCAACATTTACCGCCATGGCGGCGGGATAGGCGGCCGAGCCGGCATAATCATTGACGAGATAGCGCGGGCTGTGGTGGCAGCCCATCACCAGCGCATGAATTTTTAAGCCGGCCGCCTGCAACGCGGCTTCGGTATGGGCCCGGAATGCCTCCGGCCGTGCCGTAACAAACACAAATTGCGCGCCGCCATGCTGTAATTTCAGCAAATGCTCGATATTTTCGTTGATCGGCTCGACCGGCGTGCCCCAATAAGGCGGAAAAAACAGGCTCTGGTTGCGAAAGATCACGCCATCAACATCCAGGAACAGCGTGGCATGGGTGCTGCGATGTGCGTTCCAGTCCGCCTGGGTCGAGATATCGACAAAGCCGCTGACAAAAGCGGGAAGAAAAATATGCCCGGCGAAGATCATATCCGCCAGCACATGCGAGACGAATAGTTTTTTATGCCCCAACGTGCCCGTGAGGTTGGCAAAATGCGCGGCAAAATCGGCAGCGCCGGCAAAACCATAGGCGCCGACCGAGATCAGGTTGGAGGAGACGTTTTTCTCCACCACATCGGCCACCATGCCTTGCTCATTCAACTGCACATAGCTTTTGCTGGCAGGGGCGGAGAGGAAAGCCTGGGCGTGCAGGTCAGCCACCGCGATAAAGGCCGAATCGGGGAAGCTCGTGAGGCCAAACAGCGTATCAGAATCTTTCACGCAAAGCGGACCGCTCACATTGGCACGGGCAATCGTTTCAGCCACCGTAGCGGCCGGCCCTTCGGTTGGCGCCTCCAGGATCAAAAATTCGATCTCGCGGTCAAAGCCGCGTTTGATGGCGTCCACGCAATTATACTTTTGTTCCACCTGGCGTGTGAGGGTGACGATGATGCGGCCGATCTGGGCTTGCGGGAGCAAATCCACCGCGCGGCGGAGCAGCAGCTCCCCGGTTGGCACGGTCAGCAGCCATTTCGGCCGGTGCGCGCCTGGTTTCAGGGCGCCGGCGCAGGGCAGAATCACCGTCCAGAGGGTGGGGGCGGGCTCAGTCATGACCATATCCTTTTCGCGCGAGTGCCGCTTGCAAATCTTTAACATGCTGGATGAAGGCGGGATCCGCCAGGCATGTTTCCAGCTCGTCCGGCGTGCCCATCGACCAGAACGCCTCGGTATCGGCAATGCCGATTTGGGCGCCGCTGGCCGCCAATTGGTTATAGACGCTGGACGTATAAAACTCGCCGCCAGTCAATATATTTTCACGGATAATATGGCGTGCCGCCTCGAAAAAAACCGCGGCGCTGGAAAACCCGTAGGCACCGGCCAAAGCCCGGTCCGAGACCGGCTGTTTTTCCACCGTGCGGATGAAGGTCTGGTCCGGGCCGAATTCAGCGTAGCTGTAGCGTGGCGCGCGGGAGCGGAAGGAGAGCAGCACGCCGCCAGCCGTGCCGCAGTCTGCAAAGGCTTGCAGCCGGGTGATATAGTCCGGAGCGCGGAAGGTAAGGTCGCAATCCAGCGCCACCAGCGGCGCGGTGAGGTCGCTTATATAGGGGGCGGCGGCAAGGCAGGTTTCTAATGCGCCGCGGGTTAAGCCCGGCACCGTGGCGATGTGAATCGCGGAGTCCATCGCCCGCAGCTGATCGCCAATGCCAAATTGGTCCTGATGCGCTTGCTGGATGACACAGACGAGCGTGGCGTTGGGGAAGGCCAAGCGGATGGGCGCCATTGCCAATTGCAGCATGGGAACCCCAATCACGGGGATCAACGGTTTGGGGATGGTATAGCCGGCAGTGGCGAACCGGGAGCCTAATCCCGCCATCGGCATGATAATCGCGACCATCTGCCCCTCTCGCTAGCGCTATACCGCCTTAACGAGTACCGGCGCTGCAAGCAATATTTCTCAACTCAGCCGGGGGCGAGCCTTGTTGAAGGGGCGGCTCGCCCCCCCCCCCGCCCATTACGGTTTGACGTGCTGTTTTATCGCTTTGGCTTTGGCGGTTTTGGGTTTGGGTGCGACGGCATCCTCAGAGGGCGTCGCTTCCGTGGCGGTTTCCATTATCGCCATGGTTTCGGCTTCCGCTTCTTCCATCATCGCTTCGGTCGCAGCCATCGCCTCGTGCGCCAGGGTTTCGCTGGTGTTGATTGTCTCTTTCAGCAGATCGGCGCCGCTTTGGCGCGCCAGTGGCTGCAGCCAGGCGGCCTGGGTGGTAGAGACAATATCCAGTAAACCACCCATCATGCGCTCCTGGGTGCGCAGCAGTGCCATGGAGGTGGCTTGGGAGAAACGCATGGCATCGAAAAACGCGTCCTGGCTGAGGCTATTCATCGCAGACTCCTGTTCGTCGTAGAATTTTTGTACATACGGGTACGGCTGACGGAGCAAACTCTCCGCCACAGGGCTTGGTGACTATAGAAGTGCAGCTCTAACAGATGAGCCAAGTAAAATCTATGAAGGAAATATTGAAATGTTGACGACAATACCGGTTACCTTGGCGACCGCCGGCATTCTTGGACTCGTTTTCATGTTGCTGTCATTTAACGTGGTGCGGCTGCGCATCAAAACCCGAACGATGCTCGGTGATGGCGGCGACAAAGACGGTGCCTTGGCGATGCAGGTGGCGGTGCGGATGCATGGGAATTTCGCTGAATACGTGCCTTTCGCCCTTTTGCTCCTGGGTGGCATTGAGGCGGCCCATGCGGACCATATGCTGGTGCTGGTGCTGGCGGCGATGCTGGTGGTTGGGCGCTTGGCGCACCCGTTTGGCATGTTGTGGCCGGCGCCAAATCTGGCCCGCGGCGGCGGTGCGATGCTCACCTGGACGATGATGCTGATTGCCAGTGTGACGGCTTTGGTGGTGGTTTTTTAGCCCGTGGGAGTGCCCCACGGCGCGAAGCGGAGCAGAAGTTTTTTTGGTTCTTTTTTTTCAAAAAAAGAACTTCTTCTTTTTTAGAGGTGCAAATTAACCGTCCCCTTGGCGATATCCTCGCCAAGTTTCACCAACTCCTCCCGCAACCCATTGGCTAATTGCTCGATGGCGGGATATTCCTTGCGGATAGTCAGGCGCACCGGCTCCATGCCGTAGATTTTTTCCGGCAGGGTCAGTTCCAGCTCTACAATCGCGATACCGGGCCGGCGGCGCGAGCCGTCGGCGGAGGGGATGGAGGGGTCTTCGATTTTGATCGACGTGATCTTGTAATCCACGGCCATGGCGGCGTCTCCCTCAGGTATTCATCGCTTCAAAGAAATCGGCATTGGTCTTGGAATATTTCAGCTTGTCGAGCAAAAATTCCATCGCATCGGTGGTGCCCATCGGGTTGAGGATACGGCGCAGGACCCACATTTTGGAGAGGGTGGCTTTTTCGACCAGCAATTCTTCCTTGCGGGTGCCGGATTTGGTGATGTCGATGGCAGGAAAGGTGCGTTTGTCAGAGAGCTTGCGGTCCAGGATGATTTCTGAATTGCCGGTGCCTTTGAATTCTTCAAAAATCACCTCATCCATACGGCTGCCGGTATCGATTAGGGCGGTGGCGATGATGGTGAGCGAGCCGCCTTCCTCGATGTTCCGCGCCGCGCCAAAAAACCGTTTGGGCCGTTGCAAGGCGTTGGCATCCACACCGCCGGTGAGCACCTTGCCGGAGGAGGGCACAACGGTGTTATAGGCGCGCGCCAGGCGGGTGACGCTGTCCAGCAGGATCACCACGTCGCGCTTGTGTTCCACCAGCCGCTTGGCTTTTTCCAGCACCATTTCGGTCACCTGCACGTGCCGCACGGCGGGCTCGTCGAATGTGGAGGCGACGACTTCGCCTTTTACAGAGCGCGACATATCCGTCACCTCTTCCGGCCGTTCATCAATTAGCAGCACGATTAGAAAAACTTCCGGGTGGTTAGCAGAAATCGCCGCGGCCACGTTTTGCAGCATCACGGTTTTGCCCGTGCGCGGCGGGGCCACAATCAAAGCGCGCTGGCCTTTGCCGATCGGCGCGATCAGGTCGATGACGCGCGATGTGTTATCTTTCTGCGAGCCTTTGGCGGTGGGCTCGGCGAGCTCCACTTCCATTTTTAGCCGTGAGGTCGGGTAAAGCGGCGTCAGATTGTCGAAATTGATGCGGTGCTTGACCGCGTCCGGCGCCTCAAAATTAATTTTATCCACTTTTACCAGGGCAAAATAGCGCTCGCCATCCTTGGGCGCGCGGATCTCGCCATCCACGGTGTCGCCGGTGCGGAGCGAGAAGCGGCGCACCTGGGCGGGCGAGACATAAATATCTTCCGGCCCGGGCAGGTAATTGGCCTCCGGATTGCGCAAAAACCCGAATCCGTCGGGCAGGATTTCCAGCGTGCCATCGCCATGGATGGCCTGGTCATTCTCGGCAAACGCCTTGAGAATGGCAAACATCATATCCTGTTTGCGGAGAGATGAGGCGTTTTCAACCTCCAGCTCTTCGGCGAGGTTTAACAGATCGGTGGGGGATTTGGCCTTAAGTTCGGCGAGATGCATGATGATTCCAAAGATGACGAGACCATCCTGTTTGGATGGCGCGGCGCGGATGAGGGAAGTGAGGCGGTAAAAAACCGGCTGACGGGCGCGAACGGCCCCGGACCCTCATGAAACATGTTTTTGGGCAGGTCAAGCCGCGTGGGCGCGCGCGGCCAAGGGCAGGGGGGCGCCATCAAAGCTGCGGCAGACGGAAATGCTGGCGGTTGTGGGTATGGCGGCGCAAAAACCTGAGAAACCGCGGCCAAATCCGGCGCGGCGCAGATCGGCGCGGTGCCGGTTGGCCAGAACCCGTACAGCCAGCATTCCATCCGCCAGAATGTCCAGGCAGACCGGCATATCCGGTTGCAGGCTGCATTGTGCCCAGCCCATGATCTCGCCAGGCCGGTCCGATTCGAGAAAGCCGCGCATCGGGCCGTGCAAAGCCGGCGGATTCGGCAACCCGGCGCGTGCGGCGAGGCGCGTTTTTACGCCGGCCAGGGCAAAACCATCTTCCAGCCGCCGGTACATCGGCAAGCCTGGAATAGTCTGGATATGCGCTGCGGCGTTCTGGAATTGCTGACGGCAGCCAGTATCCAAAAAGCTCTCGACCGGGCAGTTTTCGGCGAAGATCACCTCATGTCCGTCCAGCTCGATGTGAAAATAGCGCACATCCATTGCCGGCATTTCGATGATGGAGACGCCGTTCACCAGATCGCGGGCGGGGATCAGCACACCGTCGATATAGAGCGCGTGGCCAGGCGAGATGAACAGGTCACGCGCCGGAATGTCCGGTCCCAGCGCCCCGGTTTTTACGCAGATGGGGCGCGCATCGGCATTGCCCGCCACAAAACAAGCCTGGTAGTCGCGGCGGCCGATCCAGATGATGGGTTTTGCGCCGCCATGCAGGGTTGGCAGCACATCGCCGATGCGCAGCTCTTCCACGGGCATTCCGCCGGTAGCGGTACGAATCTGTGTGCCGGCCAGGAAACAGGGGATGGTGACATCCGTACCGCCATCCGGGTCGAGAGTCACCGTGAACGCATTGCTGGCATAGCTGCCGGCGAAGCTGAGGGATTCTTGGATGTAGAACGGACCAATCTTGAAGGCCAGCATACCATTGGCGAATACCCCGCCAGTGGCGTTGACGTTGGTCAGATGAAGAGTGTCGCCGTCGGCAAAACCACTTATAGTGCCAAAACCGCCGAGCAATCCGGTCAAGGTGGCGGTGGCACCAGGGTCGAATAAGTCGGTCCCAAAACCAGTGATGCTGCCGCCCAGCCCGTCCAAATCGCTATTGCCGGCCCCGAGCGCCAGCGTGCCGCCAGCGCCGGTGATGCTGCCGAGCACAATGCCACCCGCATCCTCGGTAAATTCCCCCGCCTGCGTGAAGGTAATGGCGCTGCCCGTGCCGGATGGCACGAAGGTGCCGCCGCTATTGATGGTCCCGCTCGCGATGTATCCAGCATTGGTTAGGTTGCCCCCGGCCATATACACCGCAATGGGTGCGATGATGGTGCCGGTATTCTGGACCTGGCCTTCCGGCATTTTAATGCCATAGGTCCCGCCACTGATCAGCCCGGCATTTTCCACCTCGGCCCCTGTTGCGAAGGCGAGGCCGGCAGTGCCGCCGGTAATCGTGCCGGTGGCGAGGTTTTGCACATTGCCAGCGCCCTGCTTGATACCCGCGACGTTGCCATGGATGTGGCCCGCATTGCTGACGGCGAGTATTTGCGGGCTGGCATCAACCCCATATAGCCCGCCTAAAATTTGCCCCGTCTTGGCATTCGTCAGTGTGCCACCATTCTCAAAATAGATCGAGGTAAAACCCTGAGAGGTGATGAGCCCGCTATTCTGGATGCTGGCCAAAGCCGACGCAAACACCCCCGCCTGGGTCTGGCTTTCCAGCGTGCCGGTGACATTAATGGTCCAGGGGGTCTCAATATTGATGGCGTTATTATCGGCATCGATGACCCCGCTAATGGTGGTGGGCGAGGCATAAAAAGGGCTGGCCAGATTCACCGTGAGGGTTGACTTGCCGGTTATGGTGCTGGACATGCAAATCCTTATACACGGTTAACGTGTGCATGATGCCAGAAAATTAACGTAAGGTAAGAGTTCTTTTTTGAAAAAAAGCATGCCTCAGGCCCGAACTGGGGAACCAAATGACTTTTGGTCCGCTTCGCGCGGTGGTTTCGCCGCAGACGCCTTTATTTTAGCGTTTTGAGCGCCGCCGCCAGTTCTTCCACCACCTCGGCCACTGTCTGCACCTTCTCCGTCCGCCCGACGCTATGCCCGGCGCCCCAAATGCTCTTCCACGCCTTGGCCTCGCCATGCAGCGCCGAAAAATCCACCTTTTTCTCAGCCTTCAGCATCTCCGGCGTAAAACCGGCGGCTTCCAAACTCTCGCGCAGCCAGTTGGCCGGCACGCCAGATATGGCGGCGGTGGTCCGCACATCGCTCACCCCCGCCCGCACCAGCATGGCGCGATTCTCATCCGAAACCAGGCTTTCCGGGCAGGCGATGAAACGCGTGCCCATATAAGCGAAATCCGCCCCAAGCACCTGCGCCGCGCGGATACCGCGCGCCGTGCCAATGGCGCCGGCCAAAGCCAGCTTCCCGGCCCAAAACCGCCGCACCTCCTCCACGAAGGCAAACGCACTATACTGCCCGGTATGGCCGCCAGCCCCGGCGCAGACCAGAATCAGCCCATCCACCCCCGCATCCACCGCCTTGCGCGCCTGCTCGGGCGAGATCACATCGCAAAACACCGCCCCGCCATAATTTTGGACCCGCTGCGCAACGCGCTTGGGGCTGCCCAACGCGGTGATAACCAGACTGGGCTGATACGCCTCCACCAGCGCCATCTCAGCCTCAAACCGGTCATAGCTCGCATGAACGATCATATTCATCGCCCAATTTTTATTGCCGTTCAGGGCGTCGGTGATGCGGTCCAGCCAGGCGCGCAAATCTTCGATGGTCCGCGCATTAGGCGCAGGAAAGGCACCAATAATCCCAGCCCGGGCGGCAGCGATCACCAAATCCGGCCCAGAGATCAAAAACATCGGCGCCAGGATCACCGGGATTTTTAAACCGTCCCCTATTGATTTTGCACCTGCCATGCCCGCCCCCCTTTGGCGCGGTTGTGGCGGCGGGATGCAAAGCTGTCAATACGGAAGCGTATGGTACTATTGCGCCCAGCTCAGCCGAAAAACCCCGTCTGCTTGCGATGCACCCAGGTGATCAGCGCCAATACGAGGCCGAGCACAATGGTGTGCGCCACATCCTGGTGGATCGCCAGCAACTGGGCGAAAAACGCCCCGATGCAGACGCAGGTGAGCAGGGCCGACCCATAGACGGTGCGGCCCGGCCAGAGGAGCAAAACAGCGCCGGTCAGCTCGGTGAGCGCGGTAAAATAGCGGAACCATTGGCCGAGCCCGACCTCGCCGAACTCATGCACCATCATAGGGGCGCCAGAAATTTTAAATCCGGCGGCGGCCAGGAAGAGAAGGGCCAGTATGATTTTCAGGCCCCAAAAGGCGGTTGTTCTCAGGCTGAATGGTTTGTTGGCTGTAATGGTCTGGGACATGGACAAAATCCTGGTTTTAGGTTGTGTTCTTCGTCTCAGGATTAATATGAAAATGAACTCATGTCCAGTATTATCCTGGCACGGCTTGTCCCGCCCGCCGCAGCCGCGCCCGGCCAATGCCCCGCATGATGGCGAATTGCACCAGGAAGAGCGCTAATTTTGAGCCAATCGCAAAACCCGGCATGAATGCCAGCCAGACCGTAAAACTAAACGCATAGGCGGCCACCAGATTGACCGCGGCGGTGAAAAACATCAGCGCGGCCCAGGCATAGCCGAAAAGTTTCAGTATGTCCGGCACGATTTCCAGGGCGATGGGGGGCGCGTAGCGGTCCATCCAGCCTGGTTTCAGCATGGTGATGCCAACCGCCAGGTAGATGATGCTGAGTTTGATGATGATGATGCGGATGTCCTGCGTCAGCAGCGCCGCGGTGCCGGAGGCCAGCACGATGATCGCGCTGACCCATTTGAGCGTGTCAATTTTTTGGCCCCGCAGATGGGTGGTGATGATTTGCGCGACGCTGAGCGCCATGCCTAGCCCGACCGCCAGGCCCAGATTATGTGTCATCGCGTAAAGGCCGAGGAAGACCAGGGTCGAGACAATATCCACAAGAACAACGCGGGCGGACTGGATGAATTCGTGCATGGTGCGGTGCTCCCTGGGGCAAAAGTTACGGATTCATCTAACTCAACGCTTGCCGTGGTGAAACCGGTTTGACAGCGCAAGCGGGGTGCGGCTAACCTCTACCTTTAGAACTGAGAATGATTTGCAGTTGCAAAAATAAGGGGTTG
>Ga0116226_10004475_pt1 | contig 12407 bp, 13 predicted proteins | sample S1TSphfallax_FD_89692 | JGI IMG/M metagenome (GOLD analysis project Ga0116226, IMG submission 89692) | Host-associated microbial communities from peat moss isolated from Minnesota, USA - S1T2_Fa - Sphagnum fallax MG | ecosystem: Host-associated > Plants > Peat moss > Unclassified | place: USA... | reverse complement strand
GTTTCAGGGAATGGAAATCGGTCCCTTCTCGGTTTTGGCTCCGTCGCGGGCTCGATACCTTAAACTGATACCCGACTTTGCAAAAACACCTCAGAAGTATTCAGAAGGCGCATCTCTGAATAAAGCGATCAACAAATTTCTGGAAGAGATGAAAATTTGGGTCGATGAGCATTGGGAATTCGAAACTTTATCAAGTAATCCGGAGCCGGTCACTGCTTCAAACGAGTCCAGTGTTGTGCAGATGGGAACCTTTAACGGCGACAAACTACTTCTCACCGCCGACGCCGGCCCGCAGGCACTTAATGAAGCGGCTGACTACGCTTCTGCTCGAGGCCTACTTTTTCCGCTTCCCCGGTACGTCCAAGTGCCTCATCACGGTAGTAGAAAGAATGTAACGCCAGAGGTGCTTGATCGTCTACTCGGCAGTAAGATACCACAAGGCCAGCAGTACGGCTATGCGTTTTGCTCAGTGGGCAGCAAGGAAGAAGACTACCCACGTGGGCAGGTCAACAATGCCTTTAGACGCCGCGGTTATCCGGTATGGGTCACGAAGGGAAAAACGGTTTGCCAGATATTTGGCGCAAGCGCTAGGCCAGACTTTCTCCCTGCCAACGCTATTCCCTGGTCCACTAAAGTGAAAAGATAGCAATGTTGCTCCCAAATGTTAACATAAAGATGTTCGATTACTATAGCCGGCATGCCCGTATTTATCCTGCGGTGCTTGGCACGGCGCCAGCTATCGCAGCGTTGATGATCTTGTTCACTTGGCGCGGCGTGTCAATCACAAGCGGCGTTGCATCCACCGGTCTCTTTGTGATTTTGTATGCCATGTCAGACTTGGCCCGCCAGCGCGGTAAGCGCCTTGAGCCAAAACTCTATAAGCGGCTTGGCGGCATGCCGTCGGTCAGGATGTTTCGTCGGAATGACATCACGTTCGACGAGCCGACAAAGGAACGCTATCGTATATTTTTTGCCGGAAAACTCGGGCGACCTGCACCATCTGCGGGCGACGAAGAGCGCGACCAAAATCAAGCGGACGGCTTCTACGCCGCTGCTGGAACATGGTTACGCGAGAACACGAGGGATACTAAAAAGTTCAGTATTTTGTTTAATGAGAATGTGACTTACGGTTTTCGGCGCAATCTCCTTGGCCTAAGGTGGCCGGCTGCGGCTCTCAACCTGATCGTCTGCATGATCTGTATTGGACTGCTCCGCCCAATCAACTGGCCTCCCAATATAGGCGACGACCTAACTGTCCGGGTGGTGATCGTGCTCGTTGTTGCAATGATCCACGGCCTATATCTGCTGTTCGGGGTAACTTGGCTTGCAGCAGAGGAAGCAGCCAATTCTTACGGTAGGCAACTGGTGATCTCAACTGAGGCGTTTCTTTCCGGCGCTAAGTCGCCCAAGCAGCCACGGACGAAGAAAGCGGCGGACCAATAGACGGGAAGATGACGGCGGCCGATGCTTAGCCCTCCCAGCTCCGAACGTCCGCTTTCGGGCTCGCCCGTTCGGTGCATGTACGTCCGGGATGGATCGAAACCGGCCAATGACAGGACACCCTCCGAACGGCAGGTTTCCTGCATCGCACGCTGCGGACCTGCCGGTCCGCTGTCGGCCAGTTTCACAAATGCAAACTGAACCACTGCCGATAAAACTCGGACATTGGAGATTGTCACCCTACGGCGCCACCGCCGGCACCGACCGCGCCGTCATCGCCCAGCGCAAGCTCGCCTCCAGCCAGGGCGCGATCATGCTGTGGTCGCCGTCGTGCAGGCAGAGTTCCACCTCGCCGACCGCGTCGCACTGGGTCCAGGTGCGGCAACTGAGGGTGCCCTCGTCGATCACGTGGTCCGGCTCCGCCTCGCAGCGGTCCTCGGCGCGCCAGCGCTTCAAGCCCTCGAAAATGTCGCCCTGCCGGAAGCGGCCGTTCAGGATCGCGCGGCCGGCGAGCGGGATCATCCGGTCGTGCGTTCCGTGGGTCTGGCGCAGTGCGACCGGGCCGGAGTGGCACCCCGCCGGCAGCGGCTGCCAGAAGCCGCCGGAGAACGGGATGAACGCGGTGAAATAGCGCGCCCGGTAGCAGGCCAGGTCCCACACCATCGAGGCGCCCTGGGAGAAGCCGCCGGCGACCACCGCGTCCAGGTCGATCGGCCAGCGCCGTTCCGCGTCCCGCACCACGTCGAGCACGAACACGAGGTCGTCGCGCACCGCCTCCGGCGAGCCGACATGGCCCCAGCCGGTGCCGTGCGGGCCCTGCGCGCCGTCCGGCGCCACCAGCAGATAGCCGAGCCGGTTGGCGACGCCGGCGATGTTCGGGTCGCGCGTGGCGTCGGTGCCCTTCTGGCGCCAGCCGTGCAGATAGAGGAACAGGCGCAGCTTGCTCTTGCCGTCCCAGTCGGGCGGGACGCTGACATGGTAGACGCCGTTCGGCAGCACGCACGGCTCGCACCGGTCGGCCGCCCGCGACAGCGCCGGCCAGAGCAGCAGGGCAGCGATCAGGACAACCAGCGGCAAACGCATCCCTCACCCCTCCTCGGCCGGCGGCAGATCGATCCAGGACAGATGTCCGCCCTTGCCCGCGCCGGTATCGAGGAATATGGCGACGCCGCCCGCGGCGCCACGGTGCGTATAGGGGCGGCCGTCGGCGGAGCGCCGGTCGTGCCCGCAATAGACGGTCAGACCCGGCGGAATCCGATCGACCCAGCGCAGGCTCCGCTCCGGGAAACCGTCCGCCTTGGTGCGGCCGGTGGGCTCGCCGTACAGCGCCCGCGACAGCGTCGCATCCGGCCGGCCGAGCGGGGCGGGCGGCGGAGGCTGCTCCAGCATCGCGCCATGGAAGCCGCCATGGACGAAGAAGCGGCTGCCGTCGCGCAGCCAGGCCGGGGCGCGGGCGATCTCCGCCAGCGTGCGCTCGCGCAGGCCGCCGTCCAGTTGCGCCAGCGTTTCGGCCAGTGCCGGGCCGGGCCGCACCGGCTGGCCGGCGAGCAGACGGAACAGCTTGAAATCGTGGTTGCCCAGCACGAACAGGCCGCGCCCGGAATCGATCAGCCGGAACATGATGCGCAGCGTTTCCGCGCTGTCCGGGCCGTGGTCGGTCAGGTCGCCGAGCTGGATCACGAACCGCTCGGTCGCGGCGGCGGCGGCGAAGCCGCGGGCGTCGCCATGCACGTCGCCGACCACGCGCAGCGCGGCACCCGGCGGAATCAGGGCTACCCCTTGCGCGATGTCACCGTCTCCAGCGCCGCCAGCGCGCGCGCCCGGCCGGCCGCGAGATCGACGATCGGACGCGGATAGGTTTTCCCGAGCAGGATTCCGGCGCCGCGCAACAGCATCTCCGGGGCCTCCCACGGCGCCTGCCGTTCCTTGGGTGGAAGCTTCGCCAGTTCGGGCACCCAGCGGGCGACATAGGCGCCGTCCGGGTCGAACTTCCAGCCTTGCAGCACCGGGTTGAAGATCCGGAAATACGGCGCGGCATCGGCGCCGCAGCCGGCGACCCACTGCCATTGCGCGCTGTTGCTGGCGAGATCGGCGTCGACCAGCGTGTCCCAGAACCAGTCCTCTCCGTCGCGCCAGGGCAGCAGCAGATGCTTGGCGAGAAAGCTGGCGACGATCATGCGGACGCGATTGTGCATCCATCCGGTCGACCATAATTGTCGCATTCCCGCGTCGACGATCGGAATGCCGGTCAGGCCCCGCTGCCACGCGGCGAGCCCGACCGCGTCGTCGCGCCACGGCATCGCCGCGAACTCGGGCCGCAGCGGCGCCTCGGGGAGCATCGGGTTGTGCCACAGCAGGTGCGCGGAGAATTCGCGCCAGAGCAGTTCGTTTTGCCAGATTTCGGCGCCACGCCCCGCGCCGGCAAGCGACGCAACGTGCCACGCCTCATCGGGTGAAATTTCGCCGAACGCGAGATGCGGGGACAGCGCGGAGGTGCCGGGCCGATCCGGAAAATCCCGCGCGCGATCATAGTCGGCGATACGCGACCGGCCGAACGCCGACAGCGTTCGGTGGGCGCCCGCCTCCCCCGGGTCCCAGGACTCCCGCAATCCGCCGGCCCAGTCGGGGCGGGTGGGCAGCAGTCCCCACTGTTCCAGTGTGTCGGAGGGCGGCGGGGGCGGCGCCGCGATACGGTCGGGCGCCGGGCGCGGCGCGGCCGGTTCCAGGCGGGCACGGCAGGCGCGGGAGAACGGGGTGAACACGCCATACGGGCCGCCCGCCTGCGTCATGATCTCATCGCCGGTGAACAGCGTCGTCGTGCGATGCTGATGCAGCGTCAGCCGTCGCGACAGCCTCGCCATGACGTCGCGCGCCCAAGGCTCGGTCGGCAGGCCGGCATGGATGTCGGCGGCGCCGGTCTCGGCGAGGAGCCGGGGAAGCTCGTCCTCGATCCGGCCCCGCCGCAACACCAGCGGCGCACCGCGCGCGGCGAGGTCGGCGGACAGTGCGGCGAGGCTGTGATGCAGCCACCAGCGGCTGGCCCCGCCCGGTGCCCATGCGCCCGGTGTGCGCTCGTCGAGGATGAACACCGGCAGCACCGGCCGGCCGGTCGCGAGGGCCGCCAGCAGGGCCGCGTTGTCGCGCAGCCGCAACTCGCGGCGCAGCCACAGCAGGGTCGGGGTCATCGCACCATCGCCGAACGTGAGCGCCGGATATGCGGGCGCGCGGGCAACGCGCTAGTCCGTTCCCGGCGATGGCGCCGGCGGCAGCGCGGCCGGGCGGGTGCGGATGGCCTGATAGGCGAAGCTGAACAGCCGCTCCTTCCCCAGCAGGAACACGCGCCCGCCGCGCGGGAACAGCGCGGCGATCGCCGGGTCGTTCACGTCCAGCCCGCCGGTATAGGCACCGAGCGCGGGCAGCATCAGCCGCCGCGCGTCGGCGACGAAACACGGGCGGACAACGGTGGCCCCGCGCGCCTGCACCCGCGCCTTCGGATGATGATGCCCGCACAGCTCGCCGGCAGCCGGCCCCGGCCGCGTCTGATGCACGAAGCGCAGCGGCCCGAGTCGCAATTCCGCCACCGCCTCCCCCGCCAGCCCCTCCGGCGGTGCCGGGTCGTGGTTGCCGAGCACCCAGACGAAGCGATGCGCACCGGCGAACAGTTGCAGACGGGCAAGGTCGCCCGGGTGCAGCCGGCTCGCCCCCCGCGCGTCGTGAAACGAATCGCCCAGCGCGACCACGGTCTCCGGCTTGTAGCGCCGCAGCAGCGCCGCCAGCCGATCGAGCGTGGCCCGCGTGTCCCATGGCGGCAGCAGCGCCCCTTGCACGGCGGCGGCCGAGCCCTTCTCGAAATGCAGATCGGCCACCGCGAGGAGTTTTTGCGCGGGCCAGAAGACTGCGCCGTCGGGGTCGAGCATCAACCGCTCGCCGGCGAAATGGAGTGGGGCGGGAGTCATGCCCGCCGTTCTACAACAGGCTCGCGGCGATGTTGATGGTCAGCGCCAGCAGCACGGTGTTGTAGAGGAACCCGAGCAGCCCGTGCGCGGCGGCGAGGCGGCGCAGGCTGCGGCGGGTGATCTGCACGTCGCTGACCTGGAAGGTCATTCCCAGCACAAGGGAGAAATAGAAGAAGTCCCAGTAATCCGGCTCGTCGTCGTCGGGGAATTGCAGGCCGCCGATGATCTTGCCGGTGGCGTCGTCGCACTCGTAATATTCATGCGCGTAGCGGTAGGCAAAAATGGTGTGCGTGACCAGCCAGGAGACGAACAGCGTCAGCGCCACCAGCGCCACATGCAGGCTTTTCGACGGCTCATGCAAATCCTTCAACAGCGCGAACTCGCCGAGAATGGCGACGAAACTGGCGGTGACGGCGCCGACCGTGACCCAGAAGACGGTCCACTCGCCTTCCTCCTGCCGCTCGGCGTCGGCCGGCATTCCGCCGGGCCGGTCGGTGCTGAAGAACTCCACCGACAGCAGCAGCAGCGCAAGGCAGGCGGAGTCCCACGCGAGCAGAATGCGGGTGATCGGGTGGATCGAGTCCGGCATCAACAGGCCGGCAACGACGCCGATCGCGGCACTCGCGAACAGGCGCGGCCGGCCGCCGACGATATGGACAAGCCGCCTCATCGCAGCCCGTCCTTGCCGACGATCTCATCCACCTTCAGCCCGCCGATGCGCGGCAGCGGCCGGCCCGAGTCGGTGACGACGACGGCGACCACGATCTCGTCCGCGCGCGGCGCGTCCGGCACGCGGACCTCCATCGCGTCGAAATGGCTGCGCACGAAGGCGGCGTCCTTGTGGCCGAGCGGCACGTCGATCGCGGCCCCCATGCCGCCGCGCTTCTTGGAACTGGGCACCAGCGCCGCGCCCTTCTCGACCGCCGCACGCAAGGGCGCGCCGAGCTTTGGATGCAGGATCGCGGCGGCATGTTCCAGCTCGCCGTCCTCGCCGACGATGGCGGCCTTGCCGTAGCTTTCCGCATCGGCCGGCTGGATGCCGAGCGCCTTCACCGCCCGCTCCCCGAGCAGTCCGCCGAGCATCTCGCCGAGCGCGATCAGTTCGTCGAGGTTCGGCGCGTGCCGTCCGGCGTACGGATTTTCGATCACCGCGACGGCGGCGGCCTTGCGGGTCGGCGGGCTGATCGGCTCACCGGCTTCGCGGTGGGTTTCCTCGACGATGGTCAGCAATTTTCGGATCATTCTCTGCGCAGCTCCGGTCGGGTGATGCCGCATAGCCTCATCCGGCCGCCGAGCGCGAGCACGGCTCCGTGAATGAGGCCTCGTCGGAGCAAGCTTTCCGCCACCGCCGCCCCGGCGTCCAGGGCACGCAGCGCGTCAGCCTCCGCGAGCGGTCCGACCGCCCACGTCACCGGCCGGTCGCGCAGGTCGCTGTCCGGGTCGATGTCGCGGGCCGGGCGGCGGCGGATGGCGGGATGGCCGGGCAGATCGACCGCGTTGGCGACGATCGTGGCGGCGGCGTCCGCCCGCGCGGCGGTGGCGGCGAGCACGGTGACGGCGTCGGCGATCCCGAACGAGAAGCTGCGGCCCCCCTGCCCCTTCGTCGCCCGGCCAGAGGTGGCGAGGCCGCGCGCGGGATGCTCCGCCCGAAGCTCGAAAACCCCGTCCAGCGCCGGGGCGGCCAGGTCCGCGACGAGGCCGCAGCGCAGCGCACCGCCCGGCGCGAGGTGGAAGGCAATGTCGCCGCCATTGTTGACGAAGGCGCGGTCGAGCGCGCGGCCATGCGTCATCGCCGCGAGAACGAAATCGGCGACCGCCCCGGCGACGGCGGCCATCGGCGTGATCCAGTGGTCGGCGAACGGCGCACAGGCGGCGTGCATCGCCTTCGCCACGGCGCCCTCGGGCGCATCGGTCGGCAGCGGCGTGCGCAGACGCGGCAACTCGGCGCACAGGTCGGGCAGAATGGCGGGAAAGGCGGCCGTGGCCTGGGCATAGGCGGCGGCAATCTCGGCCGGATCGCCCCAGGCGCGGCAGAGGCAGTCGATCGGACCATGCTGCAAATGCAGCCGGCCATCGGGGAGCAGCGCGGTCTGGACGGTCAAGGCTTCGCCCGCATCGCGCCCTCCCCGGCGACCCGGTCCCGACGCGGAGGCCGTCGCCATTGTTAGTATAGCGCCGGCCGCCGCTCCCGTCAGCGGAACCGTCTGCCGGTTCCGATTGCATCCTATCCCAGTTACAAACCTAAACAGAGGTTCCTTGGCCAGACCCTGAAAGCTCCCCTGCCCTTGTGGGCTAACGGATTCACTTATCTCGCCTGTGCGGAATGCGCACGGGAATCAGCCCCAACGTCCCCTCTCCGCCCGCGCTTGCGGGGGGAGAGGGTCAGGGAGAGGTGGGTGGTCGGGCCGCTGCCCTGACGCAAACTTGTAGCCCCAATCACCAACCTCGGAGTTTCCCCCACCTCACCCTACCCTCTCCGCCCCCAAGGGGCGGAGAGGGGACGAAGCGGCGGTTTCCTCGACAAATTGGCATTAGAGAGATGTGTGAATGCCGTAGCCCCTTGTGGAGGGAGCTGAGGGGGAAAGGTGAAACGGCACCAGCTTCGGAGTGCTTAGACCCCTTCCCCTCATCCCCCTACTCTTGTGGGAGGGGGCTCATCCACGGCATAATGCGGGTGTTTGCCCAGCAACGAATGTCTGCTTAGAAATCGCCTTAAGTCATTTCTGCAACATAGAGACAGTCTCGGCAGCCCTACAGCGAACGAAGAAAATCCAGCAAATCCTGCTGGTTGGTTACCGTCAGCGCGTTAAATTTGCCGACCACCGCGTTCGCCTCCGATGCGACATAGGTGGAATTCGCGGCGCTCGCATGGGCCTGGATCGCGGTCACCAGATCCTGGGCGCGACCGTCGCGCAGGAAGAAAATTCGCTGGCCGAGACCCGGGCGCCCGCAGCCGGTCACCGACGACGAAGTTACTCCTCCCCGTCCTTCTCCAGCCGCCCCCTTTGCCGCCGGCCGATCGCCAGTTCCGTGACGACGCCGTGCAGCGTGCGCAGTTCCTGCTGCGTCACCTCGCCGCGTTCGAACAGATGGCGGATGTTGCGCACCATGCCGGGGCGCTTGGGTTTGTTGCGCAGGAAGCCGCACGCATCGAGCTGGTCGACCAGATGCAGCAGGAGATTGTCGAGTTCGCCCTTCGTCGCGACGCGCGTCTCGTTGGTCATCAGCGTGCGCGGCACCGTCTGGTCGGCGGCGGTCCACCATTCGTAGGCCATCACCATCACCGCCTGCGCCAGGTTCAGGCTCATGAACGCGGGGTTCAGCGGAAACCGCACCAGCGCGTCGGCGCGGGCCATGTCGTCGTTGTCGAGCCCCGCCCGCTCCGGCCCGAACAGCAGGCCGGCGCGCAAGTCGCGGGCGCAGATCATCCGCAACTCGGCCGCCGCCCCGCGCGCGGTCAGCACCGGTTTGACGATGTGGCGCGGGCGCGGGCAGGTGGCGAACACGTGGTGCAGGTCGGCCACCGCCTCGGCGACCGAGGGGAACACCGCCGCCGCGTCCAGCAGCCGGTCGGCGCCGGAGGAATTGCGCCACGCCTTCTCCTGCGGCCAGCCGTCGCGCGGGGCGACGAGGCGGAGGTGGTACAGCCCGCCATTGGCCATCGCCCGAGCCACCGCGCCGATATTGTCAGCCAGTTGCGGCCGGACCAGGATCACGACCGGCGTGTTGCCGAGCGGAGAAAGATCGGCGCCGCCGTCGCGGCCGGTCACGCCCGCCGCCAATCGGTGCCGCCAGGCCCGTCCTCCAGCAGAATTCCGCGCGCCGCAAGTTCCTTCCTGATGGCGTCGGCGCGGGCGAAGTCTTTCGCCTTGCGGGCCCTAAGCCGTTCGCCGATCGCCGCCTCGATCCAATTCTCTTCGCCGCCAGATTGGAACCACGCTTTGGGTGTCTGTTGCAGGAGTCCGAGCATATCACCCGCAACTCTCAGCCCGCCCGCCGCCGTCGCGTCGCCCGCGAGCGCTGCGTCGGCCAATCGATGCATTTCTGCGATGGCCAAAGGAGTGTTGAGATCGTCGCAGAGTGCATCCACAACCTGGGCCGGTTCCGCGAAGCCCTCCAGGCTTCGTTGCAACGCACGATAGAACCGGTCAAGGTCCTTCCGCGCCTCCGCCAGCGCACTGTCGGAGAAATCCAGCGACGCCCGATAATGGGTGCGCAGCAGCGTCAGCCGCACCACCTCGCCCGGCGCCTTCGCCAGCGCATCGCGAATCGTCAAGAAATTCCCCAGACTCTTCGACATCTTCTGGCCATCGACCAGCAGCATCCCGTTGTGCAGCCACGTCCGCGCGAAGCCGCTGCCCGGAAACGCGCAGCACGACTGCGCCAACTCGTTCTCGTGGTGCGGAAAAATCAAATCCTGCCCGCCGCCGTGGATGTCGAACGTCTCGCCGAGGTAGCGCCAGGACATCGCGCTGCACTCGATGTGCCAGCCCGGCCGGCCGCGCCCCCACGGGCTGTCCCAGCCCGGCAGATCGGGCGTCGACGGCTTCCACAGCACGAAATCGCCGGGATCGCGCTTGTAGGGAGCGACATCCACCCGCGCCCCGGCGAGCAGTTCGTCCGGCGACCGGCCCGACAGGCGCCCGTATTCGGCGAAACTCGCGACGGAAAACAGCACATGGCCCTCGGCGGCGTAGGCGTGGCCGCCCGCGATCAGCCGTTCGATCAGCAGAATCATCGCCGGGATGTGCTCGGTCGCGCGCGGCTCCTCGTCCGGCGGCCGGGCGCCGAGGGCTGCGATGTCGGCGTGGAAATCGGCCGTCGTCCGAGCGGTGATCGCGGCGATCGGCTCGCCCGACTCGGCGGCGCGGGCGTTGATCTTGTCATCGACGTCCGTGATGTTCCGCACATAGGTCACGCGCGGATAGAGCCGCCGCAGCAGCCGCACCAGCACGTCGAACACCACCACCGGCCGCGCGTTTCCGACGTGCGCGAGGTCGTATACGGTCGGTCCGCAAAGGTACAGACGAACGTTCGCCGGATCGAGCGGCACAAAGATTTCACGGCGGCGTGAGAGGCTGTTATGCAGGCGCAACTCGGGCATGGGCGGGGTTCGCTTGTGGGGCCGCCTTTGTCCGCCAGCCCGGGGCACGAATCAATCGGCCGCAATCAGGCCGCGACGACGGTGAGGGACGCAGATGCAGCGCACGCGCGTGTAGGGCGGCATGACTCGGTTCACTTCGGGCCACGCCCGCCTCCTGGCCGTCGGCCTCGGCGGCGCCACCGCGATCGGCCTGATCGCCTGGGCCGGCGCGGATGCGATCGGCGAGGCGGTGCTGCGCGCGGGCTGGATTCTGCCGGGCCTCGTGGCGCTGCACGCACTGCAACTGCTGCTCTCCGCCGTCGCCTGGCGGGAGGCGGCGGGTGGCGGCGGGCCCGCGCTCGCGGCGTGGGCCAGCATCCGCTGGATCAGGGAAGCGGTGAACTCGATGCTGCCGGTCGCCCAGGTCGGCGGCCTCGTGGTCGGCGTGCGCCTGCTCGGCCATCGCGGCGTCGCCTCGGCCACCGGCGGCGCCGGCACGACGCTGGACACCATCGTCGAGGCACTCGCGCAACTGCTGTTCACGCTGATCGGCGTGGTCGCGCTCGCCGCGATCAGCACCGACGCCAGATGGCTTGCCCGTCTCGGGGAACTGGTTCTGGTGCTGGCGGCCTGCGGCGGCGGCGTGCTGCTGGCCCGCCGCGCCGGCGCGGTCGGCGTCGGCAAGCGGCTGATCCTGCGGCTCGGCGCCCGCTTTCCGGCCCTGCCGATCGGCCCGCTCCGCCGCCTTTCCGACGAGGTGCTGCGCCTGCGCACGCACCATACCGCGCTGTGGCGCGCCGGCCTGTGGCACATGCTCGCGTGGCTGCTCGGCGTGGTCGAGACGTGGGGCACGCTCGCCGCGATCGGCTGGCCGGTCAGCCTGCCCGCCGCACTGGTGATCGAGAGTCTCGGCACCGCCGCCCGTAGCGCAGGCTTCGCGGTGCCCGGCGCGCTCGGGGTGCAGGAAGGCGGGCTGGTGCTCGTCGGCGGCCTGCTCGGCGTGCCACCTGACGCGGCGGTGGCACTGTCGGTGATGAAGCGCGCGCGCGAGCTGGTGGTCGGTCTGTCCGGGTTGCTGGCGTGGCAATGGATCGAAGGGCGGCGGCTGGCGCGGCGACCCGTGCAATAATTTTTCTCCCGACGGGGATTTTACAATTCCGCGCGCACGATAAAGTCGCGCCGCACGCGAAGCGGGAGCCGACAAACATGCGCCGAACCGGCCAGGCCGACATGATCCTGCCGAAGATCATGCGGGAAGCCGTTGTCGGTCTGATCCGTCACGAGGGCGCCGACCTCACCACGCGCCAGTTCGCGGTCTTCCTGATCTGCTATGTCGAGGAAGGTCCCCACACCGTCCGCCTGCTGTCCGAGCGGACGCACCTCAGCAAGCCCGCGATTTCGCGCGTGCTGGACCGGCTTGGTGCGCTCGGGCTGACCCGCCGAGTCGCCGCCCCGCAGGACAAGCGCAACGTCCTGATCGCCCGCACCGCCGACGGTTTCAGCCTGCTCGGTCTTGTGCGCGAAAAGCTCGCGGAGGCCGCGAAGATCGCCGCACGCGAGGGCGAGCCGGAAACGCCGTCAGACATCCCCGTGCAGACCGGGACGAACTGATCCGGCTCTTACCAACCGGGGTAATAACCGACCCATCAAGCGACCCCTCCCCCAGCCCCTCCCACAAGGGGAGGGGAGAAGAGAGGTGACTTTCCCCCTCCCCTTGAGGGCTATGGGATTCACAGATATCGCTTGTGTCCGTTTCGCGCGGAAATCAGCCGCAACGTCCCCTCTCCGCCCGCGCTTGCGGGGGGAGAGGGTCAGGGTGAGGTGGGTGGTCGGGCCGCTATCCTGTCGCAAACTTGTAGCGCCATTCAACAACTTCGGAGTTTCCCCCACCTCACCCTGACCCTCTCCGCCCCCAGGGGCGGAGAGGG
>Ga0116226_10004473_pt1 | contig 12408 bp, 15 predicted proteins | sample S1TSphfallax_FD_89692 | JGI IMG/M metagenome (GOLD analysis project Ga0116226, IMG submission 89692) | Host-associated microbial communities from peat moss isolated from Minnesota, USA - S1T2_Fa - Sphagnum fallax MG | ecosystem: Host-associated > Plants > Peat moss > Unclassified | place: USA... | reverse complement strand
TCGGAGAAATATATTGTGCTTTTAATATTGACCAAAGATTAACGCATTTACCCTTCGGTCAAATCATAGGAGTTGTCACCCTAGCAGATATCTTGCCAATGACCAAAAAATTGATAGAATCCCAAGACCAATTAAATATCGAAGCAGGAATTTGGGACGAAACAAGATTTGCTTGGAAGCTTGAAAATCCACGAGTTTTAACTAACCCAATACCATTTAAGGGCAAGCTTGGCTTTCTTAATCCTTCTGATACAATACTGGAAGAAGTTAACAGACAGCTTAAGGAATGATCGGCACATATTTTAATTACGGCAAGACCAGGTATCTAGTTACAGGGTTTCTTGCCGTAATTAACGCTTTTATGATAGTTCCAACCAATAATCAGGGACGTTACATTACAATAGAGAAAGAAGCCCTAGAGAAAATCCTTGAGGGCAAAACGCCAAGAATCAACAATCGCAGGAGGCTAAATGGACGAATATAAAGGTAACTTACTTCCTGACGGATCAATAGAAATTAAGAACGCTAAAAATAATCTACCTGTGGTTTATGTGCGTTTCTTCAATGAGTTTGAACCACGGACTTTAGATGATAAATATAACGGGATTCACGCCATGTTAGATACAATGCTTGGCGAAGAAACCGAAGAATCCAATGCTCCTGAAACAGATGAAGATTATTTTAAAATAGACCTAGATAACGAATTTCTAACAAGAGACTGGCGATCGCTTGATAAATTCGATTTGGATGATTTATTAATGTCTCTAAATTTTGTCACCTTAGCTATTGGCGCAGGGTGTGTTTACACAATAGGCAAAGAGTTAAAATTTAGAGATTTTGAAAATGGAAATAATATTTGTTTCAAATCAGGAACAGAAGCTTTGCAAACTTTAATGTCCCGATACAACAAAAATCAAGTTAAAAGAATGTGGGCTGAGTCTAGGGAAATTTGTTGTACGGGGAGATTGAGTTTATTGGAAAGAGACGCGATTAGGGAACTTAATAAGTTTGAGGCTTCTTAGGTTTAATCCCTAAAGGGAAATCAGTTTTATCCTTGGCAAGTTTAACGCTTGCTATATCTGCTTTTTCTAAGTCTGTTTTTAGTTTTTCTAAAATCTCTTTTTCTGTCATTAGACTTCATCCATATAAATGCAACGCACACCGTTATCATTATACTCATTTTTTAAAACTTTAAATGATGTTCCGGATTTAAACAAGACTTCTTCTTCTAATGGATTAACCGAAACGTCTTTTACAGACCTACCTTTTTTAGAATTAATAATATATTGAACGCTTTCATTTTCTTCATCTTCAAGAGAAGAATTTAAAAATCCTTTTGCAACTTGATTTTTTTTACTAGCACTCACAAAAGCGTCCTCTTTTATAGTTTCACCTGGAGCATATTGATCTACTATAAAACGCGGCAATAAAGCTCCGCGAAAAACAGTGCCTTCATGCACTGGCATTTTTTCTAATCCAGCATTAATCATTTTTACTCTAATATCCATGTTCTTTTTTCTACGTTTTTCTTTGTCGTAATCGTACCTTAAATAATCATTAATTCGTAAACTATTTTTACCCGTATACTCAGAAATTCCCATAAGCTCCTCTTTGTATGGAGGCGGAGCGTCTTTAAGTTTATTAAAATAATTTCTAGCCAATTCTTCGTAAGCTGGAAATTTTTCTATTTTTTGATAAGCCTCTCTTTCTTCTGGCGTAGTTACATCTTGTTTTTTATTTTGTCGCTGTTTTTCCTTTAATTTCTCTTTTAATCCCAATCCCCTATCTTGAGGATTAAAATGTTCAACTTCATTAACTCCCCTTATTTTACCTGTTGGATCTAAAAACCTGATTTTACCCTTTATCTTATTTTTGATGGCATCTTTTAAGTCTTCCTTAGTCCACCTGCCATGCGAATCTCTTAATTGTTGCGAATTATACGACATTATTTTAAAAATAAGATTAAATAGATATTAACCATATTAACATCAAAATATGATCAAACAAATGGCATGGCTACCAATCGGATTATCCAGCAATGGTGAAAAAGTTCTACACCTCCGTGAGAATATTGGCGATGCTTGGAAACCTTATAATCAAACCAGATACAAGCAACCTGATACTATTCTTTCAGGAATTAAACCATCACAAGGATTTCGCACAGCGCAAATCTTATTAAAACAGGGCTGGAGCTACGTGGCTACATCGGAAGTCTTGAAAAATACTGAGACAGAAAATACAGAATCAGATACAATAGTTTCAGTCTCAAAAATTTCCTCATCATGCCCGAAAACACAAGAATAACTCCTCGCATAAAGAATTTGATGGAATTGCCGACCAGTGCGTTAACTGGCAGACCAAAGACTTTTTTGTTGCATCCAGAGCGAAAAACTAATGCCCCATCGTGTCAGATGCACGTTTATAAAAACGATTTGGGTGATACCTGTAGGAAAGTAGCAGAGTATCTAAAATTTGGCGCAGGGGTCAAAGTTCAGTTAGAAAATTTTGTGGATAGGGAGCCGATAAATACAGACTGGTTTTTCCTTCTAGAGAAAGACCATCCTGATTTTGAAAAAATTTCTGTCAATGCTCTATCAAAAACCCTCAATAAAACTACGCAAGATGTAGAAGATTTAGTCAAATCGACTGATGACCTAAGATTCATCAAAGTTGAAGACAATATGCGATCCATTGAGGAGTCATGGATTGATTTCATAGAAACTTTTCAACAGGGGAAAATTCCCGTATTAGATTTAAACGCCATACGTCCCGCAGGTATCAACTCCATTACAGGCGTTGTTTCTACGGGGCTTTTTGGTATTGATGATGAAGATGAAGGTTTTGTTAGCGTCTATTTTTGGATTGCCGATCATTTGCGTGATGGTAAAATCGGATCTTTGTTGCGCCTATTGGGTGGACTCTGTAAGGTGATCGCACGCGGCGGGACTCACAAAAATGGGATTGTAACTACAGCAACCAAGTACGATGTGCTACACGCTGAAGAATATTTAGATTTTCCCTTAGAAGAAATTATCGGAAGTTCAAAAAAGGGGATTCGCTTTGATTCTGGTGTATTAGCAAGTCTTGAGCTATCAAAAAAGATAATTGAAAAAGTCAATGAAGAATCTCTATTCTTGGAAAAAATAGACCCAAAAGACCCAGAGCTTTACCATAATGTCTGTGTCGGTCTTAAAATCAAAGATAAAGCCTCTTGTCTGACCTCTCCCGTTAATGCTGGACAATTGCGATCGCCCGAAGACATTCCCAATGCGCTTTGTGCAATGACTGAACTGCTATGCTTGATTCATGAATCTTGGCGCAAGGAAAACAATGCAGACCCAGATTTATATTTACCATTAGAACAAGATAATCAAATCGGGGTTACTTGGTTAGGATGGGCTAATTTTTTAAGACAGCAAGGCGTGAGCTATGCGGATCATGTTTGGGGGTTGAAGACTTTCAGAGGATATTTGTTTGGTGACGAAGATTATAGAAATGGCAAAGAACCCGATTTTTTAAATAACTTGCATTCGTGGGATGCGACTCACGCTAGAAATCACTCTATTCAAAGACAAATAGCCGTAAAAATCGCTGCCTATCTCTGGGAAGGCTACCACAAAGCCGCTAAAGTTCCCGAATCACTAGGTATGAATCTTTCCCGAATTTTTGGCATAGAGCCAAATCAACGTTGCTATGGGGATTATGCCGATTTAGATGGCTTTACCACTTGCCGCAATATTGACCCACCGTTTGCTCAATATCAACAGCGTAATTCCGAAGTGTATGGCGACAAGCTTTTCTATCATGGTGCGGTGGAAACCGTAGCTGAAATCGGTCACGCTCTGCATCAAGAGCATTGGGAAGAATGGCAATTAATTATGAACTCTACAGGCAAAGCTCACGCAATGAGTTTTGATTGGTACGAGCCATTAACTCTAGAAAAATTTACCGATTTTGTGCAATATTCTCCTCTCACATCTTCTTACTACATGCAAGCCCAAAAGGTTGACCAAAGTTACCTCAATAAAGGTCAAGCTTTAATTGCTGGTGATGACGAAGACGAAGAAGATGAAGAAGAAATTAAAATCGCAAGTTGCAACGAAAATTTTTGTATCGCTTGCGGTAATTAAAAAAATAAATGCCAGGAAGTTTTTGCTCCTGGCATTTAGATTACGTATACCTTAAGGACAAATTATCATGGCTGGATTAACTTTTCAAGCTTTATATAATAATCGCTGCGAAGAATTAAAAAATGAATCAGGCGAAACATACTTCAAACCCTATTTCTGGAAACCTACAGAAGTACCAAAACGTGAGTTAACAGTGCAAGATTCTGGCGTTCCAGAGAGCATTTCTCGTATTTTAGCTGGGGCATTGGCGTTTGAAGTTGACGTTCAAGAATATACTCATGAAGTTTTTCGTCAAGTGGACAAAGGCGATTTTGGCAAAGTTTCCAATACTGTTAAAAAATTACTCTTATCAAATGTCGCTGATGAGTCAGTCCACGCTCAACAAATAGAACGCGCTATTAGCGCCTATCCTATAGCCAATAGCGACACACAAGAAGCATCGGCTATATCAGAAGCCTTTAAACAAGCAGAAGGTCATCCATTGCAAAAAGCAGCCATATTGGAGATAGGAGTATTTGTACCTTGTTCTTTGGCTATTTTGCTCCGATGCGGGGGAAATTCCCTAGCTAGAGTATCTAGATTTATTGCCCAAGACGAACAACGCCATGTTTCAACCAATTTGGGATTATTAGCAAAGTTTGGGTTTAATCCTTTTGAACAAACTAAATCTTTGGACAGTTTACGGAAACAAACTATTGACTGGTTGGCTAAAGGGCTGAACATTAAACAATGGGGTATTGATGATAACTGGATTCAGAAACAATCAGATTTGATGGTAACAACGGGGCGATCGCAGGCTTTGGATGCTTGGACTTCTGCTTATCAGGACGATATGCCGTTTGAGATTAATAATAAATTTTTGGTGTATTAACTATTTAGTTGAAACTAGAATCTAAAAGAGAACAAGAGATTTTTCGTTATCTTTTAGATTCTAGTTATTCCATTTTATAAAGTATTTCGCCTTGTTTGAGTTTAGGCTTAGAATAATAAAATCTAAAAATACCAGTGTTACTATATTTTATATATTTTATTCCATAAGTCCTGAATGGTTGACATTTTTGAAGTAACTCAAAAGACTGTATCGCTTCGTTTAAACATTTTGCTGGTATTTTTATCATTTTGATTTTTCTATATTGAATTTTTACAACTCGGAATTTTTAAAAGCAGGAAGCGTAAAATCTTCCCGCTTATTCTTATATTTAGCCTAAATTTGCAATTAATAATTCAAAGTATTTCTCTTTCCAGTCAAGTGTTTCTAATCTCGACTGGCATAATACCAAATCGTCCCCGCTTGCGCTGCGAGATTTTCCCATTTGTATCACTCTTTGAGTGTTAATTTTTCTTAATTCATCCCGATATAAGCTTTTTTGAAATTCCACTTTGCTTTGCTCATATTCTGCCATTTGTTTTTTTATTGAGCCGCAAGATTCAATAAAAAAAGTGTTTAATTCCTGAGATAAATTTTGTATTGCTTCCATGATTAATTGTCTCCTAATAGCTTACTAATTGCGTCTACAATTAATAATATAGCACCATACAAGATAAGAATCAATACCTAAAAAATCAAGTAATTTTTTATACCCTATATCCTAGACAAAAATGTTGCCAGTCAACAAAATTTATATAAAAGAATATTCCAATCGGCAACAACTCGAAAAACATATACAGTAAGCCTTTGAACAGAAACTTAAATTACAGCAGGTAGACAGATAAGACTACTTAAATTTTTACGTATTGCAATAATAATCTTGGTAAAATTTTAATCTCTGTGACTTTCCCTGCTTGCTCCCAAAATCTTGCAGCAATAGCTCATCAAGGTCTATCACCAGATAGGGTGATTTTAGCCATTACTGGCTATTGAATAGGAATATAGTATATTTGCTCGATTAAAAATAATGGCTCAAATTTAGCTATTTTAAGGTGATATTCTAACCTACTCGAATACTGCCACTACCGCCTGCATTATCGATATCTCGCATTAATAAACCCACATAAGGATACAGCCGCACCCTAATATTTTTAATGAATCGCTTTTGGCTATATTTTGTTGGCTCCCCGATTATGGGGTCTAAACTCATCCGCTTGTATTCCTGGATTATTTCTTGCACCCTGGCAACTTTAGCTGGAGTTTGATTAATATTAGCTATTCCCAATGCTAAATTTCCTGCGGCTATTGTATCAGGGTTTGAATATTGAAGATTGGAAACACCAGAAGTCAAAAGCAGAGTAGTCAAATCCCTGGGCATCTCTAAGTTTAAACCCAAAACAATAGTTAAATTTGGTAATTGGGTAATCCCGAAAATTTCGTAAAGGATTACAATGTCTTCTTCAGTTAAAGTATTTGCCATAATTAATTAAAAATAAAAATTCTCCGTTTGTTTTATTGTCGCTCATTAAGCAAGAAAAAACAAACGGAGAATTTTTTGATAGAGAGATAAGATTAGGAAGCAGAGCTATCAGTTACATCGGGCAAAGCATATCCTAAATTAGAATATTCAGCCCAATTAATAGTATTTGGCAATTTGACGATTAAATCATCTAAATTGACATAAGGACGTTTAGCGACTACTTGTTTTGCCATAGCGGTAGTTAATCCCAAGCCAGAAGTTAATTCTTTAAGTTCAGCTAAATTTACTTCCACTGTCGCCACTTTGTTCCCAGTGTTGATTACCGGAGGTAAATTAGCATTGGTTTGAGCTAATGCGGTAGGTACGGGCTGATTGGCAACGATTGGCTGTTGCACTGGAGGAGGTAGAATTTGAGTTCTAGGTTTATCAGTATATCCTTGACGTTTGAAGTTCCCTACCATATGAGTCGGTACTTGGGTGGGAGTGTCGCCATTGTAAAGTATGGTAAATTGCATTGTTATCGTTTCCCAATTGATTAAATTTTTAATATTGAAAGATGGAAAAGAAAAATCCCGTCCACCCTTCAAATGTTTAATTATAAAGACAATACCAAGGCTGCTTTACGCAAATCTGATAATTGACTTCCGGTTAACATAGAATAACTGCGGGTTTCGCTGAAGCTTGCAATTTGATATTGACCAGTCATCGCTTGGAATACCAAGTTAGAGTTGGGGTCTACCAAAGAAATTGCAGTAACACCGCTATTTGGAGATGGTTCGCGCAATTTGCGGTTAGCCATCAGCAAAGCCTCTCTGTGAGATGCAACATTCACAGAATTAATTGTAGGAACTGAGAAAAGGTCAGTACCAGGGGTGATTTGCTGAGGCAACAATACAATTCCTGAAGGAGTATAAGGAACCAAAGTTACGACTGGAGCAGTAGCAGTTGTATTGTTAATTCTCAAAACCACACCAAAAGCAGTAGTATTGCTGCTAGAGCCAATGCGAACAATTTGACCAACAGCTACATTAGTTAAAGCAGTTGTGACGGTCAGAGTAAAGTCTACAGCCCCACAATAGACAGTATCGCCTGTTGAATAATCGGCGTATGTAAAAGCCGTATTTGCAGCCACACTAGCGATCGCTAAAGTTGCCGTATTGGTAGCATGGGTATCCAGTTGAGTAGCGCCGATTTGTCCAGAAACAGCGTTAGATCCTGTAATCTGGAAGCTATAGCGTTGGGTAAACATCCCCATGCCCAAACCTTGACCAATATAATCCGAGTCTTGGATTCTCAAATTAGCAGGAAGATTTAAGTTAGAAACAATTACACCATCGCCAATAAAGTCGCCCTTGGCAGAAGCCGAAAGAACCATAAAACGGTCTTCGTAAGGCACGTTGGCAATGTCAAACAAAGTTTCGGTGTAACGAACTACAGTATTGGACATTGTAGAAAGCTGTCCGGTACTGTTGCTGACCGAAGCGACAATTGCAATTGGGGCATTAATTCCTAACGCAACTGGACCCGATGTGGGAATATTCCAAGTGCGATACTTTCCGTACATGTAAGGGTCATTGGCTTGAACTAGAGCATCTGCAAGTTGAATCCCCGTGTCTTTTAAATAACGCTCAACAACTACAGGGGCATCATTACTATAGACAGGAAACCCGTCAACAAATAATTTTTCTAAAGACAACGTACCACTAATAAATTCGCCTTCATAATAAGTGGCAGACCCAGCACGCGGGTCAATATCTTGGGCAATACGGCGTTTTGCGCGACGGATAGTTACAGAATCACCTCTTTCAAAAGCACCTTCGTTGTAATCGACTACAGCAATTTTTGGAAACACCGAGCGAAGATTTAACTGTTTAAGTGCTTCTGCGGCAACTAACTGGTCTAAAAGAGCAGATGAAGCTGATGTAATCATAATTTCATTTCATTTATTTTTGTTAATAAGAAGCAGCTTGCTTTAAGAAAATATAAATATTTCCTATTAAGCAGTTTCATTAAAAGCTCCAGGAAAAATATAAATCCTCCTATATATATTTCTTCCACGTTTAGAACTAATATCATCCAAATGCAGCAAAAATTTTCTAGTTGGATGCTGTTATCGGTAATAATTTTATCCAACTAGAAAATAATTTTTAAAACGCGAAAACTGAACTCCTATTTGTCTTTTTCAATCTCTCTTAGTAAACGAGCCAAGCCATCGCCGTTGTCTTTAACGGTGTTATAAATATCTTGGGGAGATAATTTAGTAGTATCGATAGTGGCGGTTGGCGGAAGATTGTTTAGCCCTGAAGGAGTTACTCCCGTTCCGTTTCCCCCTCTTGGAGCTACGAAATGAGAGTATTCATTGCTAAGAAGTTCTGACAAACCTATTTGAAAATCAAGATTTTTGGGTGCGCCGTATTTGTCTTTCCCCTTGATAAGAGGAAAACCAGTTTTGTCGTCGTAAACTACATAGCCGTCACTTTCCAGTAGCTTATAAAGCTGCTTTTCTCTACCAGGAAGGATTTGCAGATGCGTATTATTTTTATTGTGATCAGCAATGGTTTCCATGATGCGAGTCTGACGCTCCGCCTCTTGGCGAATTTGTCTTTCACGCTCTTGTTCCTTGCGAGATTTTTCTAATTCTTGCTCTTGAGCATCTAGGCGACGTTTTAGTGCTTCAATTACAGGGTCATTAGAATTAGGCTGGGAGGTTTGGTCTGATTGCCTAGAAGGATTTTGTGGTTGTGATTGACTTGGGGTAGTTCCTTGCTGTAATTCCCTTTCTGCTTCTTGCTGGATTTCGTCAAGCACCGACATTGCTTTGTAAACGGGAGCAAGCTTAGTTTCAAAAGCTTTATTGAGATTTTCTTCAAATAAAGAGGTTGTATTTTCTCTAAGTTCTTTTTGAGTCTCGTAAAGCTTAGAATCAATAATTTCAGTTAACTGCTTTTGTTGGGTTTGAAATACCGGAGTTAATAGTTCTAAAAGCTGGTTTTTTTCTTCGTCAGTCCATGCCATAATTTTAATTTTTAAATAGGAACTCAAAGAGCTTATTTGTAGGCTCTATTTATATTATTCCTCCTAGCATACAAGTATGCTATTATTAGCAATAATGGTGTTGACTCAATTTTCAAGATGTGCTAATATTGAATTATTCAAATTAGAGAAAACCAAGTTATGCCTACAAAAATAGAAGTTCTCAATCAAGCCAAAGTAGAAAATGCAATAATTTATTTACCAGATGTAAAACTGGAAAGAGAGGAGTATTTAGAAATAGCGAAAAGTCTTAACTTTATTGGGGCAAAATGGAAGGGAGGAAAAACGAGAGGTTTTGTATTTGATAAAACGATTACTCACGAAAATGCTGTAGAGTTATTAGCAAAAGCTCAAGAATCAAATATCAAAGAACCCAAGAAAGAATTTCAGTTTTTTGAAACTCCTGACGAATTAGCTGACAAAATGGTGAAATTAGCAGAATCGCAACCTAGCGATCTAGTTTTAGAACCTTCTGCGGGAAGGGGTGCTATTGTAAACGCAATTAAAAGAAAGTTACCTGGAAAAATCGTGGATTGTTTTGAAATTTCAGACATAAACAGGATGGTTTTAGAAAAAATTCCTGGGCTTGTCGTTAGGGGATGGGATTTCTTACAAGCTAAACCAGAACAGTTACCAGAATACGACAAGATTATTGCTAATCCGCCTTTTTCAAAAAATCAAGACATAACACATATCTATAAAATGTGGGATTGTCTAGGCGATGGCGGAACTTTAGTTGCAATAGTTTCAACACATTGGGAAAAATCCAAAAACAAAAAAGAAACAGCTTTTCGTCAATGGTTAACTGAACAAAAAGCCAAAATTATCCCGCTAGAACGTGGAGTATTTAGCGAATCAGGTACAAAAATCGCTAGTAATATTTTAATAATCAAAAAACCGCAACAAGAATATTGATTTTAAATGAGCGGAGTGATCATTAAAACTCTGCTCATTTTCTTATTGTTTATTTTCCGTTTGTCCACTAGGCGTTTGTTCTCCTCCCTGCGGATTTTGGTCTAGTTCTTGTGGCAAGAATTTAGAATCGGGAGCCTTGTCGATTTCACCTATAACTTGTTCAATGACTTTGTTATCTAATTCCATTTCTTTAGAAAGAGAATGTACCAAATATTTTTGAGCCTCTCTGTTAAACGTTGGCGATTGGATATCCGCGCCTTTAATCCCCATCCAGTCTTGTATTGAATCCATAAAGTTAGACCCAATAAAATCGGAATACCCTGTTACTGACCATTGTTTGTCCGGCTCGTTATGAGCGATAGAGGCAACTTTCATAATCTGAATCATAAAATCCTTTAAGATACCTCCAAAAGTGCCAAGCAATAAAGCCTCTGGTCTTCTGTCTTCACGTTTTGATTCGCCAGACCTGGCTATAATACTAGTACCATCGGCTGCTGACATGGCGATTTGTTGCAGCATATCGTAAATATCTCGCTTAATTTCCGCTTTGAAATTTATAGAAGTAGAAACGCTAGAGTTCCCCCTTTCGAGCCATCTTAAATCTGCGCCATTGGGGAGATGAAGATAATAACCTTCCCCGACTTTTGTATTAGCTAAAAAATCTTCATCATCCATTGATTTAGCTAACAAAATTCCATAGTTGCCAGTGTAAAGCGCATATTCAATAGCAGCATTTTGGCGAAAATAAGACTTTTGCAATTCAAACAATTGACCAGCCATATGTAAAGGCTTGGGCAATGTGAGAGTGACAACAGGAAATTCATAAACACCAGTAGCGTTATAAATTGGCTCACCCTCAATCACAGTTTCTATATTTACCATTTCTTCGCTAGTTACAAGGTCAATAAATGGCTCTTGTGAAATATTGGCAGGATTATCACCTTCATTTAGCTTACGAGTAACAATGTATTTATAAGCCAAAATTTGATTTTCAGTACGCTCATAAATTGTAAAAATATGCTGTGGGTAAGGAGTGGTAAACCATCTATCTCTATTAATAGTGAATTGGTGAATCTTTGCATATTCAAAACCTTCAATTCCTGCTTTCCAGTCCCATAGTGCAGAACGAGGGAAAAGCAGCACATAGGGATCGAGTGCGCCTTGTGCCTTTTGAGCTTCACGCGTTGCGCCGTCTGATCTTCTGGTGTCTACTAAGGCGATCGCTTTCCCCGTGGTTAAAGCAGAAAACATGGCGCGTTGACAAAAAGAAATGAAGGAACTTCTACCGTCGTCGTCGTCATCTAGTAAAGCGCCGTTTGAAAAAAATATATCTGTCCAAAACTTATCTGTAGAACCTGTGGGCAAAACGGGATTTGCAAACAGCTCAGCATTGAATCGAGAAATAATGGGAGTGATTTTGCTAACGTAAGTTGCCAATTTGATGCGTTCGGTCATTACGTCGCTGGATCGATGATCTGGATTTGGAAGAAGAATTTTTTTAATTTCGTCTGTAACTTCGTCCGCACCTTTAACTAAGCAGGTGAGTGTATCCCAATATTCTGATTTTTTAATATGCTCTGGATGACGTTCTTTTAGCTGTTTTAGACTTACCATTTTGGCTTTATGTTTATGAATATTTTCAATTATTGCATTATTTAAAATTGGGGATTGCTATTATTTGGAGCGTGTGGTATTATAGATTTAGTGAAATGGAGAAAAAGATGGACAAATTAGAAGCAAAATTTGCACAACGTGAATTTGTGCGAGAAAATTGGAAAAGCCCAGAAGCCATGAAGTCCTTGCTAGGACAAAAATGGCTGGACTTTCATCGTAAACCAACATATGCAACAATGCTCTGGGGGACTATGCCCAGAGAAAAATTAATGGTCAATCTCAATAACCAAGGTGAGATAACCAGGGTGAGAACCTGGGATGGGCTGGGGTGGAATGCCCATGGGGGCTACGGAACGCCAGTAGTGGAC
>Ga0116226_10004472_pt1 | contig 12411 bp, 6 predicted proteins | sample S1TSphfallax_FD_89692 | JGI IMG/M metagenome (GOLD analysis project Ga0116226, IMG submission 89692) | Host-associated microbial communities from peat moss isolated from Minnesota, USA - S1T2_Fa - Sphagnum fallax MG | ecosystem: Host-associated > Plants > Peat moss > Unclassified | place: USA... | reverse complement strand
CTGAACTACGTGGCGCTGGACGGCGTGATCGGCTGCATGGTGAACGGCGCGGGCCTGGCCATGGCCACCATGGATATCATCAAGCTGTATGGCTCCTCGCCCGCCAATTTCCTCGATGTCGGCGGCGGTGCCACGCGCGAGAAAGTTACCGCTGCGTTCAAGATCATCCTGTCGGACCCAAACGTCGAGGGAATTCTGGTGAACATCTTCGGCGGCATCATGCGCTGCGACATCATTGCCGAGGGCGTTGTTTCGGCCGCCCGCGAGGTGTCGCTGAACGTGCCGCTGGTGGTGCGCCTGGAAGGCACCAACGTGGCCCTGGGCAAGGAAATCCTGGCCGGTTCGGGCCTGCCGATCATTTCGGCTGACAACCTCGCGGATGCCGCCGAAAAAATTGTCCACGCCGTGAAGGAGGCCGCATAGCATGGCCATTCTTGTCGATCGGGACACGGCTGTTCTCACCCAGGGTTTCACCGGGGCACAGGGGACGTTTCATAGCGAGCAGGCGCTGGCGTATGGCACCAAGGTTGTCGGCGGCGTCACCCCCGGCAAGGGGGGCACCACGCACCTCGACCTGCCGGTGTTCAATACGGTCGCCGAATGCGTGGCCGCCACCGGGGCCAACGCGACCGCGATTTACGTGCCGCCGCCCTTCGCGGCCGACGCCATACTCGAAGCGATCGACGCCGGCGTGCCGCTGATCGTCACGATCACGGAAGGCATTCCGGTGCTGGACATGGTGCGCGTTAAGCGCGCCCTTTCCGGCAGCAAATCGTTACTGGTCGGCCCGAACTGCCCGGGCGTGATTACGCCGGACGCGTGCAAGATCGGCATCATGCCAGGACACATCCACCGCCGCGGCAAGGTGGGCATCGTGTCGCGCAGCGGCACGCTGACCTACGAGGCGGTGGCGCAAACGACGGCCGCGGGGCTTGGGCAGAGCACCTGTGTGGGCATCGGCGGCGATCCGGTGAAGGGGCTGGATTTCATCGAGGTGCTGGAAATGTTTCTGGCCGACCCCGAAACGGAGTCGATTATCATGATCGGCGAAATCGGCGGCCAGAGCGAAATCGACGCCGCCGAGTTTCTCGCCCGCGACGCGCGCCGCAAACCTGTGGTGGGCTTCATTGCCGGCGTTACTGCCCCGCCCGGGCGCCGCATGGGACACGCCGGCGCCGTGATCAGCGGGGGGCGCGATACCGCGGGGGCGAAGATCGAGGCGATGCGGTCCGCAGGTATTCATGTGGCGGATAGTCCGGCGGCGTTGGGGTCGACCATGGTTAAGGCGCTGAAGGGGTAAGGAAGCAGTTCTTTTTTGAAAAAAAGAACCAAAAAATTTTTATCAAATGCGGCCATCATTATCGTTCGATAATGGCCAATTTGGAACTGCTCGTAAGAGACAAAAGTTTTTTGGTTCTTTTTTTCAAAAAAGAACTGCTTCCTTCCTGTCTTGCTAAAACCACGCCTTCACATCCCGCAAAACTTCCCGCGCCGCATTCCGCCCCGGAATTCCCGTCACCCCGCCCCCCGGGTGCGTCCCCGACCCGCACATATAGAGCCCCTTCAGGGGCCCCCGATAATCGCCATGCCCCAGCACCGGCCGCGCCGAGAAAAGCTGATCGAGCGACAGCGCCCCATGAAAGATATCGCCGCGCAACAAGCCGAATTCTTCCTCGAGCCCCAGCGGCGACAGCGCCACCCGCCCCAGCACGCTGGCGCGGAAATTCGGGGCGTATTGCGTTACCGTGTCGATAATGTGGTCGGCGACTTCGTCGCGCGCGTCGTGCCAATTGCGGCCATTCGGCAGCACGGGGGCGAATTGCTGGCAGAACAGGCTGGCGACGTGCTGGCCCGGCGGCGCGAGCGAATCGTCCAGCGTGGAGGGGATGAGCATTTCGACGATCGGCTGGCGGGACCAGCCGGATTCAGAGGCGTCGCGCCAGGCGCGGTCCATGTAGGCGAGCGTGGGTGCCATGATGATGCCGGCGGTGTGATGGTCGCCGGGGTCGGGGCGCGCGGTGAAGCGGGGCAGTTCGGACAGGGCGACGTTCATGCGGAAGGTGCCGCTGCCGCCGCGCCAGGCGGCGATGCGGGCGCGGAAATCCTCCGGCAGCGCGTCCTGCGGCAGCAGGCGCTGATATAAAAGCTGGGGATGCACGCCGCTAATAATGCGTTTGGCGCGCAATATCCGGCCGCCTTCGGTTACCACGCCGACCGCGGCACCCTTCTCCACCAGCACCTCACGCACGCCGTCGCCGAGCAGGATTTCGGCACCCGCCGCGGCGGCCGCGGCGGACATCGCCTGGGTGATGGCGCCCATGCCGCCGATCGCGTGCCCCCACGCGCCGATCCTTCCCTCCACCTCGCCGAACACGTGATGCAGCAGCACATAGGCGCTGCCCGGCGCGTAGGGGCTGGCGAAATTGCCGACAATGCTGTCGAACCCCAGAAGCGCCTTGATGGCACTGCCGCGGAAGCGCGAATCCAGCATGTCGCCGGCGGATTTGGTGAACAGATCCAGCAGGTCGCGCTGGGTTTCGGCGCCCAGTCCGTTCATCAACCGGCCGAGCGACACGCCGCCGAGCAGATCGTGCAAGCCGCCTTTCGGCTGGGGGGGCGTGAGGTGGAGGACGCGGCGCAAGGGGCCGACCACGCGCTCGAGCATGGCGCCGTAGCGGTTGTAGGCGTCCACATCCTCTGGCGCGAAGGCGGCGATGGCGGCGCGGTCGGCGTCGGCGTTCACGCCCATGCAGAGGGCGCGCCCGTCATCGGTGGGCAGGAAATTGCCCATGCGGCGGAGCACGATGTGTAAGCCGTGGCGGCGCAAATCCATTTCGCGGATCACCGCGGGGTCGAGCAGGCTGACGGTGTAGGCGGCAACCGAATTGCGGAAACCGGGGTGGAATTCTTCGGTGACGGCGGCGCCGCCAGCGACGTTGCGGCGTTCGGCGACGGCCACCGAAAGGCCCCGCCGGGCCAGGTAGAAGGCACAGACGAGGGCGTTGTGGCCGGCGCCGATCAGCACGGCGTCGTAGGGCTTGGTCAAACCGGACTCCTGGATGAAGTAAGGAAGCAGTTCTTTTTTTAAAAAAAGAACCAAAAAACTTTTACTTCTTCAAGGTTTTCGCCTTTAGGACTTTATTACGCACTTTCGCCGAGACTGCGCTGCATGATCACGACATCAAGCCAGCGGCCGAACTTTATGCCGGCGGCGCGCAGCACGCCGGTGCGGATGAAACCGAGCGAGGCATGCACCCCGATCGAGCCAATGTTCTCGGAGTCGCCGATCAGGGCCAGCATCTGGCGCAGGCCGTCGGCCTCGGCCCGGGCGATGAGAGCGGCCACCAGCGCCTTGCCGACGCCCTGGCCACGCACATCGTCGCGGACGTACACGCTGTCCTCGACCGTCCAGCGATAGGCCGTGCGGTGACGAAAAGGGCCGTAATAGCCGTAGCCAAGCACCCCGGTGGCGTCGCGCGCCACCAGCCAGGCATGGCCGGCGGCGAGCCCCGCGGCGCGGCGAGCCGTCATTTCCTCGATGCTGGGGGGGACTTCCTCGAAAGTGCCGGTGCCGTGCAGCACGTGGTGGGCATAGATGGCGGCGATTTCCGGCACGTCGGCGTCCTGCGACGCCGAAACCACCGGCCCCGCGCCGCGGGCAACGGAACCTGAACCGGGGTCTGCTTCCGCCTCGGGGCTCTTGATCATGGTGTTTGGGTCCTTTAGGCCTAATGAGGTAGCATTGGGCAGCGGCCGAAAAGCGGCGGGGAAGTCCGTTTTTTCGCGGAATTCCGCCAAAAATTATCCCGGTCGAAGGGAATACCGTGTTATGGGGTGGCGGCGAAAGCCCGCACCCGCGGGTCCAAATCGGATCTTAACTGCCACCCTTGCAAAAAGGATTTAAGGTGGATCCCAATCTCGAGAGCGTGCCGGGCCCAACCCCTGGGGACAACCCCAACCAGGATGGTGGCGAGGCAGAGGCGCTCAGCCCGACGGAACTGCGCCTGCGCGCGGTGGCCGCGGCGGCGCGCTTCTATGGTGTTGACCTGGACATTAACGAGTATCGCGGTCCGGCCGGTGAACCCTATCCGTCGCCCGCCTCCCTGGTGAAATGGCTCGGTGAGCAGGGGCTTCTGGCCAAGGCCACGGTGTTGAAATGGCGCAGCCTGTTCCGCTTCCGCGAAACCAGTCCGGTGGTGGTGCTGCTGCGTGACGGCACGGCCGGGCTGGTCGTCGGCGCGGACCCTCAGCGCGATGTGGTGTGGGTAAAAAGCCCCACCGCGCGCGATTCGGAGCCGGCGGTGGCGGTGGACCGGCTGCGGCTGGAGCAGGCCTGGGGCGGCGAGGTGGTGCTGGTGCGCCGCGCGATCGCCCAGACGGAAGGCGAGGCGCCGTTCACGCTCGGCTGGATCATGCGGCAGGTCGGCAACGAAAAGCGCCTGCTGACACAGATTTCGTATTCTTCCCTGATCCTGTCGGTATTGCAGATCATACCGGCCTTTCTCGTCATGGGCACCATCGACAGGGTGCTGGAATTCAACAGCGTCAACACATTCTACTTGATGGCGTCGCTGCTGCTGGTGGTGATGTTCTTCGAAATGCTGATCGGCTGGGCGCGGCGCGAGCTTGTGCTGGTGATCGCGGCGAAGCTGGATGCCAGGCTGAACCTGCAGATTTTCGCCCGCATGCTGGGTCTGAGCCTGGAGTATTTCGAGCGCAGCCAGGCCGGTGAGACGATCGGCCGGCTGAACATGGTGCTCAAGATCCGCGAGTTCATATCGGGGCGTCTGCTGACCACCGTGCTGGACATGGCCACGCTTGTCATGATGGTGCCGATTCTTTACTATATGGAATCGACCTTGGCCACCATCACGTTCGCGGTGGCCGGCGTGATCGCGCTCATCGTCATCGCCTTCCTGCATCCGGTCGGCGTGCTGATCGGCTTGCAGGTGCAGGCCGAGCATAAGAAAATGGCGGTGATGACGGAGACGGTGCAGGGCATACGCACGGTCAAGACGCTGGCGCTGGAGCCGCAGCAGAAGCAGATGTGGGATGAGCGCGTGGCCGAAGCCACCGGCTGGCGTCTGGCCGCCGGCCGCATGGCGAACTGGCCGCAAACCCTGATCGATCCGCTGCAGTTGTTCATGTCGCGCGGCGTCGTCGTCATGGGCGCCTACCTTGCGCTTCAGGCCAATAGCGGCGTGGACCGGGGCGCGCTGATTGCGTTCATGATCCTGGCCGGCCGCGTCGCCATGCCGCTGGTCAGCTTCGCGCGCCTGATGGAGGATTTCCAGGAAGTGCGGACGGCGGTGGGCCAGATCGCCAAGGTGCTGAACAATCCGCCGGAAGTGCGCAACATCAGCGACGGCATGCGGCCCCGCTTCGAGGGGCGGATCGCTTTCGAAGATCTGACCTTCACCTATCCGCTGGGCTCAAGGCCGGCCCTCAGCCGGGTTAATTTCGACATTCCGCCGGGCACCATGCTGGGGCTGGTCGGGCGCTCAGGTTCGGGCAAGTCGACGATCACCCGCCTGCTGCAAGGCATCAACCGCGAGTATTCCGGTGCCGTGAAGATCGACGGCATGGAAATGCGGGAAATAAACCTGGCACATATGCGCAAGAGTCTTGGCGTGGTGCTGCAGGACAATTTCCTGTTCCGCGGCACGGTCAAGGACAACATCATTTCCGGCCGCGCCGGGCTGACGCTGGAGGATGCTGTGCGTGCCGCCCGGCTGGCGGGCGCCGAGGAATTCATCGAGCGCATGCCACAAGGCTACGACACATGGATCGAGGAAGGCTCGCCGAACATTTCGGGCGGCCAGCGCCAGCGCCTGGCGATTGCGCGCGCGCTGATCACCAATCCGCGCATCATGATCCTGGACGAAGCGACCAGCGCGCTCGATCCCGAATCTGAAGCGTTGGTCAACGCCAACCTGGTTCGTATCGGCAAGGGGCGCACCATGGTGATCGTCTCGCACCGTCTGTCCAGCCTGGTGAATTGCGACCTGATCATGGTTCTGGACCGCGGCGAAATGCTGGACATCGCGCCGCACAGCGTTCTGGTGGAACGTTGCAGTGTGTATCGCACCCTGTGGAACCAGCAGAACCGTCATATTTCGAGCGCACAGGTCGGCACGCCGGCGCTGACGCAGGGAGAGTAACCCAGCATGTCGGTCACAACGTCGCCTACCAAAACCCCGCGCAACGTGCCGCCCGGGCCATCGGGGCCGCCACAATCGCCGGGAGGACGCGGGTTTCTGTCGCGTCTGCGCAGCACGCCGGACGAGCTGGCGCCCGAGGTGCTGGAATTCTTCTCGCCGGCCCAGGCACTGATTTCGCGGCCGCCGCTGCCACTGGCAAACCGCGTGCTCACCATTATCGGCGCCATGGTGGTGATCGTCATTTTCCTTTTCTGCGTCATGAAAATCGACCGGCTGGCCACCGGCAGCGGTTCGATCGTGTCGCTGGTGCCGGAAACCGTCGTGCAGCCGCTGAATGCCGGGGTGGTGAAAACGATTGCGGTGGCCGCCGGCGATATCGTCCGCAAGGGCCAGCTGCTGGCGCAGCTCGACCCGACTTTTTCGGCTGCCGACAACACCGCCGCCCAACAACAGGTGGACCGCTACCAAACGGAAGTGGACCGGCTGCATGCCGAGTTCCAGGGCGTGCCATATCGTCCCAAGCAGCTCACCGCGGGCGCGGTGATACAGGAGGGGATTTTTGCCCAGCGTGCCGCGGCCCGCGAAGCCGAGTTGCGTTACTATCAGGGCCAGATCGATGCCCAGCGGGCGCTAGTTTCGCAGGCCGACGCCAACGTTCGGCAATACGCCAAGGAAACCGGCGTCAACATGGACGTGGAAAAAATCCGGGCGAAATTGGAGGCGGACGCCGTGGGCAGCCGGCTCGACACGCTGGCCGCCGTGTCCGCCAGGTTGGAAGCCGAGCGGTTCGTCCTGACCAACATCGATCAGGGCCGAAATGCACAGCAACTGACCGCGGCCTTGCAAGGCCAGCTGGACAATTACAATCAACAATGGTTTGCCGATGTGTCGCAGACCATTACAGACGACGAGGTTCAGCTGGCGTCCTACCGCGACCAGTTGGAGCACGCGGCGCTGAACTACAAACTGGTCGATTTGCGGGCACAGGACGACAGCATCGTACTGGCGGTCGCGCCGGTTTCGCCCGGCTCGGTCATGCAGAGCGGCCAGACGTTCTTCACGCTGGTGCCGATCAATGCACCGATGGAAGCCGACGTGCAGATTACCGCCGACCAGACTGGTTTTCTGCGGATCGGTCAGGCGGCCGACATAAAATTCGCCACCTTCCCGTTTACCTCCTTCGGTGAGGGCGCCGGTGCGGTCAGGGTGGTCAGCGCGGAGAGCTTCCTGACGGGGGCCACCGGCGGCAACTCGACCGGAACGCCGTCCGGCACCATGGCCAACAGCATCTTCACGGGGGCTAACCCGACCAACGCGTTTTTCTACGACGTGCGCGTCTCGCTCGACCGGCTGAACCTGAAGAACGTTCCGAAGAACTTCCACATCACGCCGGGTATGTCGGTTGAAGTGGACGTAAAGGTGGGTGACCGCACGATTGCGGATTACCTTATCGAACGTATGCTTCCGATCATCTATGAGGGGATGCGTGAGCCGGATTGAGAAGAAGGCCAGACGTGCCGTGCGACACCGTTCTTTGCAGGATACCGCACCACCATGCCGGGGCGCTCGCGTTATCTCGTCGATAACGTGGCGCCCCTCGCCTTCCTTTGCTTAATGGGCGCGTAATGGGCCAGCCAAGACCATGATGAGTTTTATCGACCGGATTGTCTCGGCTGGTTCGCCCATGGCGGCGTTGAAACGCGCCATCCAGCTCGACGAAGCGGGGGAAACCAAGCGAGCTTTCGCCCTGTTCAGCCGGGCCGCGCGTGCCGGGCTTCCGGAAGCGCAATTCCGGGTCGGACGGGCGTATCTCAAGGGATCGGGCGTACCGGTCAGCCGCAGGGATGGTGCCGCTTGGCTCGAACGCGCGGCGCAGGCCGGGTGGGTTGAGGCGCAGACACTTCTCGCCACGCTCTATTTATATGGTTTGGCGGGCCGCAAACAGAAAGCCGCGGTCGGCGGCCCGCTGTTCGCGCGCGCCGGGTCGGCCGTGGACGAGCCGGATTACCCCGAGGCGTTGCGTTGGGCGCGCATGGGGGCGGAGGGCGGCTCTCCGGAAGCGCAGGCGCTGCTCGGCTACATTCTCACCTCCGGCCCGGAGGATATGCGCAACGTCGAGGACGCGGACGCGTGGTATCAGCGGTCCGCCGAAGCGAATTGCGCGCAGGGCCATCTGGGCCTGGGTCTGTCCCGCCTACGCGTTGCCCGCGACCAGGCTGGCCATACCGAAGCGGCGGAGTCGCTCAAGAAGGCGGCCGAGGCCGGGCTGCCGACTGCGCTCTATCTTCTCGGCGTCATGCACGAACGCGGTGCCGGCGTGCCGATGAGCCTGACCGACGCGGCAAGCTGTTACCGGCAGGCGGCGGAAAAGAACGTCCGTAGCGCCCAGGCGCGCTGGGGACTGGCACTGCTGGAAGGGCGCGGTGTTGCCCGCAATGCCGTCGAAGGCGAGTCCTGGCTGCGCCGCGCTGCCAACGCTGGCGACCGCGAGGCGGCGGCACTGGTGGGTGACATTTACGCTCGCGGCGGCGAGCTCCCGCCGAACTATGCCGAGGCGGCAATCTGGTACAACCGCGCTGCGGAAGCCGGCCATGCCGCCGCAGCGCGCGCGCTGGGGCTGCTGTTCCTGACTGGCGCGGGCGTGCACCGCGACCCGGAAGAGGCCGGGCGCTGGTTCCGCCGTGCGGCGGAAAGTGGCGACCGCCAGGCGCAGGCCGACCTCGCGAACCTGCTGCTGACTGGCAATGGCACCGACGACGACCGCCGCCGGACGCGCGAATTGTTCGAACAGGCCGCGGGCTCCGGCGACCTTGTCGCGGCCTTCAACCTTGGCGTTTGCCTGGCCGAGGGTGTTGGCGTCGAGCGTGATGACCGGCGCGCCATGCTGTGGCTGCGCCGTGCTGCCGACGGGGTGGTGAACGCGCAATATTGGTTTGGCCGGATGCTGATGGAGGGTCGGGGCCTCGATGCCGATCCGGCTGAAGGGCGGCTGTGGATTACCCGCGCCGCGGACGCCGGCATGTCCGACGCGCAGGTGGCCCTGGCAGAGCAGATGCTGAACGGCACCGGCATTCCGACCGACCATCCGGGGGCGCTGGCATTGTTCCGCCGCGCCGCCGAGCAAGGCCATGTCGGCGCGATGTTCGCGGTTGGCGCCATGCTTGGCGGTGGCCACGACGTGCCAGAGGACAAGGCGGAAGCGCAGGTGTGGTATCGCCGCGCCGCCGAAAAGGGCCATGCTCACGCACAGATGATGCTGGGGCGGTTCCTGCTGCGCGGCCTGGGCGGCGAACGCGACCCCGACGAAGCGCGTAAATGGTTGCAAAAGGCGAAGCTACAGGGATTGGATGAGGCGGGGGCCGATTTGGCGAAGTTGTCGGCGGAAGCAGCGTAAAGGAAGCATGTTCTTTTTTGAAAAAAAGAACTAGAAAACTTTTGTCTATTTCGGGCAGCGCCCAATTCGAGCCTTCCGCTGGCAGGAATTAGCAAAAGTTTTTTGCTTCTTTTTTTCAAAAAAGAAGACCTTCCTTTTCCTTTACCATGGACCGGCTAGAATACGACACCCAGCAGGCCACCAACGCCTGGGTCGCCGCAGGGCAGGCCACCTCCGCCAAGGAAGCGCGCCGCTGGCTTGAGCGCGCGTATCGTTTCGCGACCGCCGACGACCAAGTCGCCTTTTCGCTGGCAACGACCAGGCTCGCGGACGGTGACCCGGCCGCCGCACGCACGTTGTTCGAAACGATTGCCGCGCGCCATCCGGTGCGCGAGGTTCTGACCGGTCTTGCGGCCGCCGCTCACGCCACGGGCGACCACGACACCGCCATAGGCGCCCTCGCCCGCGTCCTTTCCTGCTTCACGCCGAGCGAATCGGTGATGGCGATCGCACGCGCGGGCGCTGGCGGCTGGTGCGGGCTGTTTGACGACGGCAAACTGCTTGTTGCGGCGCGCGGCCGGTTCGTTATCACAATGGATGGCGCTGCCATTAAGCTCGGCCCGGCTGGCATGTTGCCACCGGCATGGCGCGAGGCAGGCGAGCTCGCTGTCACCCAGGCCGGCCGCCACTTGATCGGCAGCCCGATCGATCTGCGGCAGCGCCGGCGCACCGAAGGGTTTGTTGCGTTGACCCCGGAAGGAATCGCAGGTTGGGCGTGGCAACCGGCGGCGCCCGAAACGGACCCGACCCTCAGCATCGTACAGGGTCGGCGCACGATCACGCTGACGGCGACCGAATCTGCCGCCCAAACGGTGCGCCATGCAGCACCCCTGGCCACGCCGCGCGGATTTTCATTCCGCTGCGACACCAGCCGGTCGCTGCGTGTGCTCGGCCCGGATGGACGCGACCTGTGGGGCAGCCCACTTGGCGGGCGGGCGCCTATTGCCGCCGCACCGATGCCGCGGGGCGGTAACGCGACAGCCGTCGTGATACCGGTTTACCGCGACCTGGCGGCGACCCGGGCCTGCCTGACCAGTGTGTTGCGAACGATTGGCCGCGGCGACGTGGTCATTGTCATCAACGACGCCTCGCCGGAGGCCGATCTGGTGGCGTATGTCACGACGCTGGCGGCGCAGGGATTAGTCACGCTGCTGTCCGCCAATCAGGGCGAGCCGGGCCGCAATCTGGGGTTTCCGGCCGCCGCAAACGCGGGTCTGCTGGCGGCAGACGGGCGCGACGTGGTGCTACTGAACAGTGATACGGTCGTATTCGACGGGTGGCTGGGCGCTCTGCGTGCCGCGGTGCACGCCGATGCCGATATCGGCACTGCAACGCCGTTCTCCAACGACGCGACCATCTTCAGCTACCCCGATCCGAACAAGCCGGCGGCCGTCCCGACCCCGCGGGAGGGCGCTGCGATGGCGCGACTGGCGGCACGGGCCAATGGAACCGAAACGATCGAGGTGCCGACGGCGCACGGCTTCTGCATGTTCGTTCGTGCCGACTGCCTGCACCGCACAGGCCTTTTCCGCAGTGGCCTGTTCGCACAGGGCTACGGCGAGGAGAACGATTTTTGCGAGCGCGCGCGGGCACTCGGCTTTCGCCATGTCGCGGTGCCTGGGGTGTATGTCGCGCACCAGGGCGGCGCCAGTTTCGGCGCCGCGAAGGTGCACCTGCTGCGGCGGAACCTTGCGGTTCTGCAGGCGCTTCACCCCACCTATTTCGACCGGGTAGCGGCGTTCGCAGCCGCCGACCCGCTCGGCGGGGCGCGGCGCCGGCTGGACCTGGCGCGGCTGCGCGCGGCCCATCGCGGCGGCACTGGTGCGCTCCTGCTGGTGACTCATGCGACTCGTGGGGGCACCACGCGCGTCGTGCAGGAGCGTGCCGCGGCGGCGCGCGCCGACGGCCTGCGGCCGGTTTTGCTGCGCGGCGACGAGGGCCTGACGCTGATCGGCGAGGCGGGGCAATTTCCTAATCTGCGCTTCGCCCTGCCGGCAGAAAAAGCCGAGCTCTCCCGGCTGCTGCGCTCTGTGCGGCCAGTGGCGATCGAGCTGCACCACATGATGGGCCACGATTTCGCGCTTATCGGCATCCTTAGCCGCCTGCGGTTGCCGATCGACGTCTGGGTGCACGATTACGGATGTCTCTGCCCGCGCCTGACCTTCGTCACCGGCGATGGACGATTTTGCGGCGAGGCACCGGCGCAGGAATGTGTTGCCTGTGTGGCACGTTGGGATCAGGCCTATACGCCACCGATCGATGCTGCCGACCTGCGTTCGATCAATCGCCGGCTCATGAGTGCGGCGCGCCGCGTGGTGGTCGCGTCGCGTGATGTGGCCACCCGCGTCAGGCGCCACTTTCCGGCGGCGAACATCGACCTGGTGCCGCTGCAACCGGACCCAGCGCCGTCTGGACCTGCACGACGCCGGCATCGGGGGAGAGCGGGGGCGGTGACCGTGGCGGTGGTCGGCGCCATCAGCGACGCAAAGGGCTACGATGTCTTGCTGGCCTGCGCGAAGGACGCCGCGGCACGGCGATTGAACCTGCATTTCCTCGTGGTGGGATTCACGCTCGACGATACCCCGCTGCTCGAAACCGGGCGGGTGTTTGTCACTGGGCACTATCGGCCGGAGGAGGCCGCCGGGCTGATTGCGGCGAGCGGTGCCGAAATTGCGTTCCTGCCCTCGATTTGGCCGGAGACATGGTGCTATGCCCTGACCGACGCGTGGGACGGGGGATTGGACGCGGTGGTTTTCGATATCGGCACGCCGGCCGAGCGCGTGCGCCGCACCGGGCGCGGGCTGGTTCTGCCGCTTG
>Ga0116226_10004470_pt1 | contig 12414 bp, 9 predicted proteins | sample S1TSphfallax_FD_89692 | JGI IMG/M metagenome (GOLD analysis project Ga0116226, IMG submission 89692) | Host-associated microbial communities from peat moss isolated from Minnesota, USA - S1T2_Fa - Sphagnum fallax MG | ecosystem: Host-associated > Plants > Peat moss > Unclassified | place: USA... | reverse complement strand
GTGTACCCTAGGTCTCCATATTTCAGCATGGTCAAGGAATTCAATTTCCACCAAAACCATTGACAAATCTGAGGTTGCATCACCCACAAAATATTTATGAAAAAAACAATGCCTCTTATGAGGATTTGATTAGTGGTGAGCCCATGATGAAAGCATGATGAATCCCAGCTTTGAATCAGGTTCAAATTGCACAAAATTCATCTTTTGTTTGTTTTTTTTGCATCTAATGGGACATGGATTCCTATAGAATGGCAAAAATTTTAAACATCATAGGACTTTCATTATTTACACCTCATTCCAAGGAACCAAGTAGCACATTCAAATCTTGCAAAGTTTGATTAGATGCTCATATTGGGGACTTATTCTGTGTCAACACCATTTGGCAAGCCTAAAGGTGCATCAACAAAAATGATTGTTACATAAATGAAATTCATCACATCTTTGGCAACTTCCTTCAACAACTTTCATGATCAAAAAGCCTTGAGTAGTCAAATAGAAGCACTGACTAAATAGAAGTAGGAGAAGAAGAATGTATTAACAGATTTGGAATTGATTAATTTGAAAAGTTCTTCTCTACTTTATTTTGAAGAACTTGGAAGAAAAACATAAGCCTCTAAAAGTTGCTAGAGGCAAATAAGGAGCATCAAAACAATCTACAACAATTGCAAGCACAATTAGAGATTATAAATGAGAAGAGTAAGAGTCTGGACCCAATTGGTGTGAAGAAAATGTTGGAGGATTATGAACAGATGTTATAGTATTACACTATGATGAAAACCAAAAAAAATGAAAGATTTTGATGCAGAATTTGAGGAGTGGTGGCTACATTTGTGATTGCTTTACCTCTATTGTTAAAGTGGTCTTCATACATTATTGTTATTGAGTTGTATGTGGTTCTTTCTATTCCTGACCTCCTCCCTTGAGTACATGTGGTTCCTTGATCTACACTTCCCCCTCCTGAGGTATCCCATTGGACCCTATTTCATTCTCTTCATATTGGCCCGATGTTTTTGTATTTGTTGGATTTCCATAAACAAAATTTGGATTTTTAAAAAAATATACCTCCAACTTGTACATGAGGTTCCTCTCATCAACTCTACATTGAGCTAGATTTTCTCCAATTCCTTTACAAAATATTCATATGCAACTTCCAAATGCAATGTAAGTTAGTGGAGGAGGAGGTTAGAATTGCAAATTTAGAGGTACATATAGAACCATTGGTTACTATATAGTATGAGACTACAAAAACTAAAGTTGGGTAGCCAAAAGCCTAGGAGGTTGCATAGTGATTTCATTTCATTTTTTGTTATTCCACAAGGATTTTGGGGACAAAATCCAAAGTACAAAGGGGGTAATGTTAAGGGAGTAGATAGATTACATTGTTTTTGGATGTATAAGGCATTATGGATAGGGATTGATCATTGGACATTAGCGGTTTGAATTCTTGTTTAGTTTTGATTCATGTTGATGGTGACTTGGGGATTGTTCAAAGGAGGGAGTTTTGGGGAAAGCGAAAACATTCTTAGACACACAATTTTGGAGTAAGGAGATAGATGTAGCTATTTTGTAACAAAAACTACAGATTTTGGCTTGGAATACCACATATGTAATCTTGGTGTTTGATTACATTTCAATAAAACATGGAACTTTTTGTTGTATTTTGATTGAAGTTTTTATTAAACTAAGGAAGTAAATTCTTTTGCAATGATTTCCATATTCAAATTATTATTTGAATTATCTATAGTATCCAAAATTATCATGAAATGAATTATTATTTTATTTTTAGTTTTTTACACTGTATTTTCAAGTACAAATTGTGATTACCTTAAATAACCATGAATCTGGTGTTTTAATGGATTGTAGACACATGTGTGTTTAGAATCAATGCAAAAATTGAAAATGTGTGAATATTGTAGTGCAGATCTATTGTTTCAGTAAATGTGGAGTAATTCCAGAGGAATTTAATCCACATCTATTAACCAAATTAACCAAAATTTTGACATGCCTTAAGTCATGATCCAAAAAAATCATGTACAAAAAGATGTATCTAGATTCATTGAAAAAGGATGCATAAGTACAATGGAAAATTTAATAATTTGAAATTTTCATAATGAATTTGGTTTGGAACTCCAAGTTATGTATTCATTTAAATAAATCAATGTAAATTTCATTGCAAATCCAAATCAACATGGTACTAAATGAAGTTAAACTCAACATGGATGTGTTTTAACATTTCAGTCATTTAATTTGAAAGCAAAATCACATTGGTGCAAAAGACTTTTAGTATTGCAAGTACGTCCAGAATTGCAATGCCTTAACATCTTTTCACCCTATAAACATATTGTTTAATAGACTTCAATCTTCTAATTGTTGAATAATCATCCCCATCTTGGAACTTCTTCTCCTTTTTTATAATGTCTCTTTCAACAAACAACCTAACTTTACTAGCTTGCAGTCTTGAATATCTTTAATCAAGTCCTCCCATTCATCAACAATGTCAATAGGATTCCAACTAAATGCATCTACATTGGTGTGTCTAGAACTTGCCCAACATATAATTTTGAAATTAAAGTCTTGCAATGTATTGATCCATCTACCCCTTCGTCCATAGGTGTTTAACATAGTAGCTAACCATTCAAGTGGTTTATGGTTTGTGTGGAGTGTAAAATGGTTTTGATAAAGGTAATATTGGAAATGCATGATACCCCAAACCGATGCATAACACTCACCTTCCATGGGGTGAAACTTCTTATGAACCAGAGATAGCCCCTTATTGGCATAAACAATCATTTGTTCCCATCTTCCTTCCTTTTATGATAGTATGGCCTTAATTCCACAAGTGGACTAGTCAACATCCAAGATTAATGCTTTTGTGAAATCGGGTCTAACTAGGATGGTTGTCATAACCAGTGCAACTTTTAGTTCATCAAATGCACTTTAACAATTAGGATTCCACTTTAAAGTCACATCTTTCTTGGTAAGATTGAATAAAGGTATGGCTATTCAAGAATAGTCGTTAACATAATTTTTCTAATACTATGTCAATCCCAAAAATGCACATACATTAGTTATAATAGTTGGAATTAGAAAGTCAATAACGACTTTTATCTTTTTCGGATCTAGTTGTGTACCATCATACCTTACAACATGCCCTATAAATGCCAAACTAGTTTTTTGCAAACTCACATTTTCCAAGGTTAAGTTTGAGATTAACTTCCCTTAACTTCAATAAAACATAGTGAATATGCTCCAAGTGTTCTTCCCAACTTAAACTATGGGCATTCATGTCATTCACAAATAATTTCAAAAATTTGTCAATGTAGGCTCCAAAAACCTTCATCATCATCTTCGAGAATGTACTAGTTGCATTTTTCATGCCAAAGGGCATGACTATCTAATCAAATAATCTAAATTTGGTAATCAACGTAGATTTGCAAATGTCTTTTGGTGCCATTATGATTTGCCAAAATCCAAATGGGTGAAAACACAATAATGTGTACAATAAAGGGATGTAGACAATGTTTAAAAATTATACCCCTGTGTCTTTGAAAAATCACCACATAAACATAGTAGTTTGGATTTTCATTTTTTCTTTTGGAATAGGTCCCATTACTTGCAAATCTTCAATGATCAAAATTTGATGTAAATTGATAATGTTTAAAAAGTCCTTTTACATGTTTATAGCACTAAAAACCCTAGTAAATTATAATAGTTTATAATAACTTGTAATAACTAAAGTAACCTAAAATAATATAGGATATATCATAAATTAACATAGGGTATTTAAAACAATAACATAAAAATAAACATATTTACCACAATAAATTATAATAATGAATTATGTCAACTAATAATGAAACACGATGTTTACATAATGATATTATAATGAAATAACTTTAACCAAGGTGGAATCATTAAAGTGCAATGAACTTATTTCACTTTAAGGTGCCATAGTGACTTAGGCTAATGAATTACACCCCAATTTTGTATTAGTGAAAGAAATGCACATGAGGTCATTGTATTGAAAGTTGATGCAAAGTGGCGGTGATGGCAAAGTGGCATATTTGACATTACTAGGGTGAACCATTGTGTAAAATGGCAAGCACGAGCTTGCAAAGTTGCAATTAGCTAGTTCAAAATGCACCTAGAGCTTAGTGAACCAAAGGTCTATAATAATAATAATGTTAAAGGTCAAATAAGGTTTGAGAAATTAATGATGAAAATTTCAAGGTACACAACTAAACCTAATTAATGGACAATTAAAGCTTTTCCATCCAACTTTCTATAGTGTCATCCACATATTTGTGTTCATCCATCAACTTTGGCTTCCAAAAAACATGTAATTGAGCTTGCATTTAGATTGAATCCTTTTTATCTAATAAAAAAAAAAGAATTCACAACTTTGACCAAAAAACATGTTTCAAAATTCTATATATTTTTGGAATTTACATAATTTGGGATAATGTAATAAAACCCATTTTTAATACTACACCTAAACCATGGTTATTTTACCAAACTAGATAGTTATAACTATATGTCTTTGATAAAATCAATGGTTTTTGACCACATGCATTGACTTGCATCATGTTAAATATGCATCCATCTTGTAATGCATATGAAAATAAATAACTTATTTTAAAGAAATAATTTTTAAATCTTTAATTTTCAAGGTGAAAAGTGTGCTTGAACCCATAGTAGTATATGTGTTACATAAATATGAATTTCAACAATTTCAACTTCTAGTGTTTTTTACTTATCAACATTACACTATGAGAAGTCATGTTCTTTGGAAGCAACTTGTCCTATGCAACTAAAAAATGTCCTTTAAAACTAGTTTGCAATGAACATTTTTATGTTGCATTGTTGCAAACTAGTTCTAAAGGACATTTTTTAGTTGCAAAGGACATGATTCTCATAGTGTTATGATCCCAAAAAGAACTTTTGAAAAAAATAAAAGATTGTTGAAGATGTGTGGTGGAATAAAAATAAAAATATGAATTGCACTCAACATTAGACTCTTTTGGTAATCCATTATTATAGATAGCTTCATAATACTTCTGAACCAGTTGCAAAAGAATGTTATATTTGAAAAAAAATTAGGTTCCCATTACCGTGAGTAGAACTATTTAAATCACATGAAATATATTCTTCCTCACACCTTGTTCATTTGTCTCCAAATTTTATAGTTTGCAAATGTATATTAATAAAACAATTGTTTGATCAAAAAATCAAAAACTAACAAAAGCCTCTAATAAATATTTTATAAGAGTATAGTTCTAAAATATAAAGGCTAGATGCATAAAATGCACAAGAGAAAGGAAATTCTTAAGAACTCAAGTGAAATGACTTGAAGAATTGCCACTTTAAAAAGAAAAAAAATTGAAAACTACTTATTCCATTCAGTACAAGCGCAATACAATCAAAGCCAAAAAGAGTCCAAATTTTTTCCTAAACATTAAATTTTATCTCTTCATCACTAATGAATATCTCAACACCAACATGCATGGCAAACGGGTCCTAGGCTCTAGAGATGGGGGGATGGAGCAAAGGTCCACCAATGTAAGTGTAAAAGCTTTGGCATATGAAGGCAAGATAAAACTTTGATGGGGACTCTAAAGGAAATTAGGATGGGCAAAGAATGACATATTTCATCTTTTTGATCCAGTGGCCTCTTTATAGACAAAAACTAGAACATTATAAAGAGGTAAAAACATTAAAATAATTAAGATGCATACATAAAAAGATGTGACTAGACTTATTCACAATCAAGGTTAATTCTACTTCTTTTCTTGATGGAAGAATTGTCATCAAGGTTGAAGACAAGTTGAACAATAGTCTTGCTTAAGTTTGCATCTAGAAGTGGTTTTAATACTTCAGTAAAAATCTTTGAATTAGCCTCAAGTGCAAGGATGGGCATCCCCAATGCCCAACAAACACGAATATTATTCCCTATAAGAACCATGAAATATAAAAGTTAAAGAGATAGATCAGATATAGAATTAACTTGGCATTGGAAACAATTAGAGAGGAATGAATGCAAGTACCTATCCCATAATTAAAGTCCACAATTGTAGAGTATGGTGGTGAGCAAACATTGATGAAAGCTTGCAATGTAATCACATGGAACTCTTTCACCACCCTAAAAGCCTGTCCGATCTAAGATTGGGTCATTGAGATCACATCAATGTAGTTGTAAAGGACATCCTCAGCCTCAAGATTAATACCCCTCTCAATTAAGCTAGCAGAAGGGGCAAAGAACTGAAATCTTGAAGAAAACACAGTGCCTAGAGCTGGATCCCTCATGAGGAGTGTGGCACAACTTATAAGAGTCTACAAAAAAAGGCAAAATTTAGGCCAATCTTAACTTTAAAAGAATGCAATGTGCAAAGACATATGGATAAAGTGAGTTTGGTGGTACCTAAAAACATGGATCCTCGGTACTCATTTGAAGGCTTGAGTTCACAACAATCCACTTCATGTGAACCTTCAACTAGTAGCTTTCCAAGAAGGAACGAATCTTCTTCAACACTCGCGAGTCATCTATATGCATGATAATGACAACCCCTCTATCAAACAAAATTTTGTCGACAAAAACCACAACATATTCAATGAAATTATCCACGCACTTGGTCCATTGAGGAATGAACAAGGGTGGCTCCAAGATGTGCGAAATTAAGAGATTAGATGGTACGTCTACTAGAACAAGGTCAACCTTGTTTTCAAAAAAGACTTGAAAAACACAAGCATTTACAAGTAGGATTACACCAAAAGAATGAAGAAAACATTGAGGATGAATTCAATTAACATTAAAAAGATAGAAAAAAAAGGATGGACATGCAAAAGTTGCATGGAAAGTTAAACTAAGCTCAAGTGGCATTCAACTTTCAACATCAAAAGTGGAAGACCCAAAGCATTGGGTTTTTAGTCTTCAACTTTCAGTGCCAAAAGTTGGAGATTGAGAACCGAATGCTCTTGGTCCTCAACTTTTAGTGTCGAAAGTTGGAGACTTAAAGTGGAATGATCTTGGTCAAAGAAACCAACGAACTTTTTGCAAAAACATTTACTCCTGGAAAAAATAGTTAAATGCCAACACAAGTTGTTTGAAAAACCATAATCCAAAATCAAAACATTAAACTATGCAAGGAAATACCTCCTTCATGAAGTCTATAATGCATGAATGTTCAAGTGGCCATACTCGAGTCTAGATCCAAGATGCAAGAATCAAGGCCCACGACATATTCATTAATCTTACAATCAAATGGTAATCCGCTGAATTAAGAATCATTAATCAAATTTTCTTCCCAATATTTGATACTCTTGCACTAGGGGTAGTTTGTTCCTATTGTCTTCTCTAACAATCTTATTGCATGAAAAATGAAATTCCTAGACATTTGTAGTTATGTCGTTTACCTCATTTGGGATTGTTTGAGTGGAAGTCAGTGGAACTTCTTGAAGAGATGCCACAACCAACCCAAGTTTTGCTTCTCTCTAAGATTGAATGGGAACATTTTTTTTGTCTTGCATCTATAATCCAAAGTCCTAAACTTGTCTCTTTCCCCTCCTTTTGCCACCCTCCAATCTCTTCTTACTTGGTGTCTCCTTCTCAAAGGTTCCAAATCCTTAACGAAAATCCCAACTCATTTTTTAAAAAAATTTCAGACTTTAATGCAGGAATGTTCTCCTTTGAATAGTCAAGATACTAAGCATAATTCAAAAGATGTGCAAATGTCTAATCTCTCAACCTATTTTTCCTATAAATTTTGTTATTTGTCTTTATATCTTTCCACATGTCTTGGAATTTCAAATATGGCACCCCTTTGAAAAAACACAAAATGGAAATACATATAGTGTTTCGAAAATAATATGAATGTTAGTGGTGGTGAAATGAAGATGACATTGGATGATTAGTTTGCACTTAACAATGGGTGATATGAATGTGGACTAATTGGATCCAAATTCACTTATAGAACACCCATTTAAAGGCTTTGGTGCCACCGATATGTTGCTCCCACAACTTACTACTCCGAATCCCATCTTTAAACATGAACTCCTTGAAGAAACATGTTTCCTAGAGAGAAAGTCTCCATTCTTGAACGTAGTTTAATAATGAAAGCAGATCTTTGAACTCCAAAAGCTGAATGGAGAGATTAGTGACATGGCATAGTATTGTTTTTGCACCTCCACCTCCAACAACAATATGTCAAATTTTAGTTTGTAATTAGTTCAAGGACAATAAATTCAAAGCCTTGAATGGGTGAACATTTACTTGAGAACAACAAGTTGTCTTGTGAAGCCACTTATCAAAAGTTCCATATGAAAATCCATGTTTTGGAAATTTTGTTGCTTCCTTCAACGCACTAGATTAGTTCCATAGTTTCAACCAAGATACCTTTTGCTTTTTTGTGACATGTGCGAAAGCTAACATATGTAGCTTCTCAACAAACATTTCCAAGTCCAAGTTCATATTGTAATGGACATGAATTTGTTTCAAGAATTCAAGACCAAGTGTTGGGTTACAAACTAGCATATGTTTCGTGAAGGTGGAGGTATGATCCTTTCGGACTTGATCCATTGCCTTGTCCATGAGTGCTTGTAGTTTGGATGTTGACCTGCGTTTCTCATTTAGAACTTCTTCATAAAGCTTTATGACAAGGTTCGTTACAACTGAAAGTTCACACTATACCAACAAGAAATGATTTTTGAAACTCATGTTTCAATAAATGTTTTTGACAAGTTTAAATGGAAAGATCGGGCAAGAATCAATCCTTGTACATATAGTAAAAAAAACCTTTTGTGTCAAAGAGTACCAAGTCTTTGTGGATTTATTCTCACATCTCTTGTAGACATCGAGATTAATGACATCCTTGAACTAGACCAATGGAATCATGTTGATGCTTTGGACGTGGAAGAAATCATGCACCAAATTTGGCTTGACATGATCAAATTCAACAGACTTAAGGATAAAGCAAAATTGAAAGTGAATTTCAATTTCAATGCACAAAGCAAGAAACTAAAAGGAATAGATTGAAAGTAAAAAAGGATTGGAACTTTGAAATTCATAGTGTTTAGTGTGAATCTTACTTGTTCATGTCTATCATTGTAGTCAAAAGGTGGATGAGGCCTTCTTTCATATCCAACATGATTGAATCCATTACAATGTGTTGAAAGAGGTCATTAGAGTGAACTCTTAAGATATAAAACATCCAGGCTTATAGTCGATGGTTGTCGTCCCACACAAAAAAGTTCTCCCAGTGAACCTATGCAAATTTTCATCTGCATTCAATGCTTTCTCAAATGATGCATTCACTGGGTTCCAATGGACATCCCACTCATGGATGTGATCTACAACAAATTCCTCCTCCCCCTTCTAGTTCGTGGAAGTGACATAAAACATTTTGTCACCTTTTCAATAGCCCATTTGGAACAATTGTTCTATCTTGAGCACGTCGATCTTAAAGGCATGGCCTTATAACTAGCATGGATATCATGTGGCATAATGGTATGTTCATCCAAGCCTTGGATTTGGGATGAATCTTATGCCTCTCCAACACGTCAATTATCTTGACCTTGTGCTCCATCTAGACTTGGAAGACACCCTTGTTTCAAGTTGTATTGATTGCCTCCAATTGCAAAGAAGGTCTAGAGGTCAAGTGAGCCTCTTGAGTAGACAAGGTCATTCTAAAATTAGGTAAAATTGGAAACAATTCATGGTAATAACAAAAATAGGAACAAGATGTAAATATTCTTTCAGAAAAAAGTTGGATAGAATGTACCTGTGTAGAGGTGGCTTTTAGCACAAATTGAGATTCATGAAACATCCATATTTTTGCCTTGTTGTGAATCAAAGCTCTGCTCTTGCAAACAAGTGGGCCCAAAATCAACTTGAAGAATATAAAAAATTTGGAAAACATTAATATCTTGTAGAGTTTTGAAGAGTGAAAATACCTCCTCAAAATTTTCTTCTATCAACCTTTGTTCAACCAACTTAACGCCTTCCACAAATGGAAGAACCTGCACGAAATAATTAAATGAGAAAGAAAGTAAGATGCGTAATTTGAAAACACAATGTGAAAATAAAATAGTCCAAAATACCTCTATGCATGGACTCCTTGTTTCAAAAGAGCTCTGCAAAATAAAGAAATGAGGTAAAGAAGGTTAAATAAGAATCAATAATTGCATTAAGGAAATTGATTTGAGGAAATTTTTGGACCTTTGGAAGTTCTGAACTTGGGAGCTTTGCTTTTGAGGAGAGTTTGAAAAAAGTTTTTTGTTCGGCCTCCAAGTTTTGGTGCCAAAAGTTGGAGGTCAAGCAAAACTTTTTTTTGTTCGGCATGTGATAGATCCCTCAAGCATGAAGTTCAAGAGCTCCATGAGAGACTGAGTTTTTTTTTTTTTGTTGGGCCTCCAATTTTTGGTGCTGAAAGATGGAAGTCGAACAAGAAAAATATGTGTTTGGCCTCCAACTTTCAACGCCGAAAGTTGAAAGGAAACATAAAGCAAACAATTTGAAAGAGAAAAAATTCAAAAACATGAAATTGAAAAACTTGGAAGCTTACCTAAAATTGTTGTGTTGTTTGTGTCCCCCACCTCCTACAAGAACAATAACACAATGAATATATATGTGAGAATCTCAAGGAGGAAATTAAGGTTTCTAACACACCTTTTTCAAGAAACTAAGCTTTTATACGCGATTTCAAGGATAATTTTGTCTACTCTTCACACAAGAAACATCTTTTTCACTCATATTTGCTGCAAGGCCAATTGGACACAACTTAGATCCACTCAACTTGTTCTTGAAACTTTTAATGTGCATCACAGAACAAATTACACTTATCATGGGCCTCTAAAACAAATGAATTTTTCTACCAAAAACAAGCTAATTGTGTTTCATAAACTAGGTAATATTCAGTACACATTAAAATTTTATTCTTACACTACTACAAAATGTGGGTGCTATTCACTGGTCCTTATTCCCTAGACTAATGAATTCATTGCTTCTTCACTGGTCCTTGTTCATTATAACCAATGAATTCATTCAAAATCTAGTGAAATCACTTGGTGTACATGGACACCTTTTGTTGTAATGTTACTTCTTCAACCTAATCACCCCTCGTGAAAAAAAGGTTGCGTTGCATATATATCCTCCATTAGACACAACTTTTTCTTGGCTGGCATCTTGATATTTGTGAGGCGACTTTTGTCCCTCTACTTTCGGTTCTACAAGGTGATTGTGCTTGAAACACAAATGCTACTAGTGAAGGGAAAAATGCAAGTGTAATTCTAGATGTTAGATTGCGTTTGTAATTGAAATTAAGTAGCCCACCTTCTATGCAACATTTATGATTAGAACTAATAAATACATTTTTTTCAAGCCCACACACTACACATCCTAGGGCTTCACATCAAATTGACATTCATTTAGACCAATGTTTAAGACTCACACCATGTCCAACATAGCTGCAGACCACTAGTCACTTAAAATGTTGGTTCTCATACGTATGTTATTCAAAGTTGACTTGCCATATCTCTTTAGAAAGCTAACAACAAGGTGCATCTTGCTACCAAATCCTAGGCTCTGTAGTTAAACCAACAAGAAATTATGCTACAAAACCCGAAAGGGTTCTAGAAAAGTGATAATTCAACCTTGCTACAGACCATCAGTCACTCAAAACATTGTTTCTAACACATACATTATCCAAATCCTGCTTGCCTTAGCTTGTTAGAAAGCTAACAACAAGGCGCATCTACCTACCAAATCTTAGGATTTGCAACTACACCAGCAAGAAGTTATGCTGCAAAACCCGAGAGGGTTCTACAAAAGTGATAATTTAACCTTGCTGCAGACCATCAATCACTCAAAACATTGTTTCTAACACATACATTATCCAAATCATGCTTGCCTTAGCTTGTTAGAAAGCTAACAACAAAGCGCATCTACCTACCAAATCTTAGGATCTGCAGCTACAACAGTAAGGAGTTATGCTATGAAACCCGAGAAGGTTTGTGAAGTTTCTCTAAGTTCCGACCTTCCAACACTATTACTTCTCACCCCCATTCCTTAAAACTATTACAAGATATTCCCTCTACTTTACTTCCTTCTCCTCTCTCCTAAGACTCATCATTATTTGCCTCCTCGAGAAGCTTATCGAACAAGTATTCAAGATTGCATGAAAATTATCTCCGAGGCAAGAGAGAGAGACCCCCCAATCATCCGAGCTCGCCTTTTAAAGAGAAGGAGAAAGGAGGTGAAGGTGGATCCCATGTTTGGTGGTCAATGGAAGATCCCATGCTTGGTGGTCAATGGAAGATTCCATGCTTGGTGGTCAATGAAAGATCCCATGCTTGGTGGTCAATGGAAGATCCCATGCTTGGTGGCCCATGGAATGTGAAGGAAAACACCTTTTCACCTCTTCC
>Ga0116226_10004469_pt1 | contig 12415 bp, 7 predicted proteins | sample S1TSphfallax_FD_89692 | JGI IMG/M metagenome (GOLD analysis project Ga0116226, IMG submission 89692) | Host-associated microbial communities from peat moss isolated from Minnesota, USA - S1T2_Fa - Sphagnum fallax MG | ecosystem: Host-associated > Plants > Peat moss > Unclassified | place: USA... | reverse complement strand
TGAACCAAATGAATTGATATGTGTAAAAATTTACCAATCTCAACTCCTTTTGTTCATTTAACCATCAACATGAATATGATGTCCAAATTTGGGAATGAATGGTGCACATTTAATAATAAAAAAGGAGGTTCAAAAAATTTTAAGTAGAATCCACTCCAATTTTCTATCCTTTCAATGTAAAAAAAGGAATTTTGAAACATCATGGATTCGCATGATTTTTTTTGAGGTTGAAACTTTGCTAGTAATGAAACCCTTTTCACAAAACAAATTAACATGTTTAATATTTTGTTCCCATTGTGTTGTTTCAAAGATATAGAAATACAAATTTTTTTTAAATTCCACCCTTTTGAGTGGCTCCTTTAATCATGTTTACATTCAATTGCTCATACATCAATTTGAAGGGGGAAATGACATTAATTGAAGAATTTGACACAACATTGGAAAGCTCTACACTCAATGACAAACCTCACATGGCTAGGCTCTAGGTTAACGAACAACAAAATAAGTGAAAGCTTTAATTAAGGTTTCTAACAAGCAGATAAAGTAGTTGCCATGGAGCCTATGGTGTTTTAGTCATTGTAATGATTGCAGTCTTTCAAATACATTCCAAAAAAAAGGGCCACAAAAGTGGACTATGTTTTCCTTTAAAGGCCACTCTATCTAGGCCCTTGGATAATTAGTCCATTAAAGGGTTGAATTAGGAAAGGTTTTTTCTAAACATTTTGTTTTGTTTTGTATCATGTTTGTGACATAGGTAGATTATGGGAACCAAGCAATAGGGGAAAACAATTGAAAGTAGTAATTATATTTGGTATTATAATGTTTTTACAAGGCAAATAAAAGTCAATGCAACATAAAATACATATTTCGTCAAGTCACCAAGCCAACCAACCAACTAAAAGCATTGTGGTGCATTTTAAAAGCATGTGAAGACACAACAAGCTTTTCATCACAAAATGAAATATCACTTGAAACTTTGTTGTACATAGCTTGTGAAGTGGATTGGGTTTCTTGTGAAGAAGGTAACCAATTCACTAAAGTCAATTTTTTTAAAAAAAATTGTGTGACATTACTTGTTTCAAGTTCTACATGATTAAAGACAAAGGGTGAAACTTGTAATATTTTAGTATTTTAAGTGTCTAAGTCATGTTGAACCCAATAAAGTAGTGATCATAACACCCAAACCTATAGTGAAATTAAAGCTTGGCTTCGGCATAATGCCCTAGCTAAGGACCTTTAAAAGGTTTCCTATTTTTTTCCTTTTGATATGTTGAATCTTGTGTGATTGGTTTTGTAAATTTAAGATTGCCTTATAATAATAGGCAATCTTTAAAAAGTGGGGCTTGTGCTCTTAATAAGCCTCCTTCTTCATGGGCACCAAACATGTCATGTCTCATAATTCATCATGTTTCATCAAACCTTGTAATTCTCATTGCCCATTTGCCTTATCATGCTCCACCATAACCTATTTTCCACACCATCTCCCATGCAAACCATAAACTAGCCGTTAATTCCCTTTCCTATTCTAACAAACCACAAACCACCTATTAATTCCCTTTATCCACCCCCAACCCTTTTTATGAATGTGGCGCCCCAACCTCACACTTTTCCAAACCCCTTTGATCATGCATAGGTAGGACCTTTTTACCCTAGTGACCATTTTGGCTCAATACCCTCCCTTCCTACCACCCCCCTCCCCCCCACATTTACTTGGGCTCGAGTTTCATGATTGGATGTCCTCATGTCCTTTCATTTAAGCTTTTGTCATCCTTGATTGCACAATTGCATCCCTATCACTTTATGATATGATGTAAAAATGGCATTATGTTTTCCAGTCGATAAATTGGCATAAGACCTTTAAGATGTGACAACTTGGCACTTGTTCTTCTTATTACCCTAATGGTGTCTCCTTTTGCCCCCTTGTGGCAAGGCAATAGGGCATAAAAAAACATGGATTCAACTCAAACGTTTTTTAATAAGTGACTAAGAAAATTTGCAATAGTTCTTTTTGTGGGCCCAAGCTTTGGCAACAAGTTCAAGCTTAGTGTCATTTCCTCAACATGATCCTCCAACTCATAAACACCTTCTCAACAATTTAATTCTTGGACGTGCAAAGAGATATTTTCTAACAACTCACACTTTGGCACCATTTTCCCTTGCATCCATGTCTTTGGACACCACTTCAACTTTCATTACATTACACCCTAAATCAAATGGATGTTTCCCATTTTTCTTAAAAATTTATGAACTAGACCAAAACATTGAACTTTCATCTTATTCCTTTAAATTGGCATTCCAACACATGCCACATTAATAAGTGTTCTTTCTATGATGATTTTTAACACCTTTGGGATTATTTTCACCTAGAAGATTCAGCGAATAAATTCCATCAATTATTTCAACTTTGTTTTCATATTGCACAAAGTCACATTCCACTTCAAATTGCACATGTCCTTGGAATGACTTGTCTTTTAACCATGACCAAACTTTTACGTGGAATTCATCCCATTGTAGTGGGAGAATCATTATATCGACTCATAAATCACGTTTTATACCTTCACTTTTGTTTAATGCCTTTACAACACATTTTTCCCCACACTAATTCAAAATTATAACTAAAGGCGGATGTGAAACAGTAATCCATGGCATCATGTGCACCTTAAACCTTCATCCCAACCAGGTTGTTCTCCAACTAGACATGGCAAATGCCTTCAATTCTAAAAAGGGTCATATTTCAAGAACTTTGTGCAACAAGTAAAGACATCATACAACTCATCCCCTTTGTTAATGCATTCTATGCATTTGAATCTCCCATGTTTTACTTTTATAGTCACTATAATCATGAAAGTGATGTCACACTCATCCCATCTACCATGGGAACTTGTCAAGGTGATCCTTTGGGAAGTGCAATACTCGCTTTAATTCACTTTAAGGCTTTATGTTTTACAACTAGTTGTTCCTTCTTGTATATTTCTATCCATTGACACTCACATCATAAACCCCCTTTCAATTGTATCATCTGCATATGAACATTTTCAAATTGAACTATATGCAACATGTTTTTTTATCCAACCTCAAAATGTGTAACATGGTCCCCTTCTAACTTGCAACTTGACTTTGACACCCCATCCTAATTTAACACCCCATCTAAAAAAACTTAGAATCTTGGGGGTTCCATTGGGCACCTCATCATTCACATCATGTTTCATCAAATATGCCTTATTAGAGGATGTTCAGCATGTCAACCTTTTCTCTAAAATGGGTGATGTTCATGTAGCCTTTGAAATTCTAACTCATTGTTTTATGCAATGATCATCATATTTATTACAATGCACACCTCCCTTTTCCACCTTCATAAAGTCCCTTAGAAGTTTCTTTTGACTGCTCCCTCCTTCAAATGTTTGGACACCTCTTGGATCCAAGATCCTTTAATAGCCCATAAATACTTCTAGCCCATAAACAAATCTCTTTCCCAATAGCTTTTGGTGGCATTAAGCTCATATTAACAACCACCATTGCCCTAACACCTTACTTAGGGGGATGAACCTTTATAGTTTCAATCATAACTATTAAATTTATAGTCGATCAACATCCCTTCCTTCTTGAACCCTTGGCATGAGTCAACAACAACACCTTCCCTTTTTAACAAAACCTTAAGGTGGCTTGTGATCTTCTACCACCCCCAATTTGGGTGTGTCTTCTTCCTTTGGAACAACTTATCAAACAACAAATAGTTCAACTTTAAGATTTCATCTCAAAGCATTTACACTATTATACCCTCTCCAACATGCTTTCTAATATGACATCTAAAACCCATCATGTTCGAATTTTATCATGTTCTGGCCTTGAAGCAAACACTTGGTTTACAATTCGACTAATCTTCCCAACCTTTTGATAATCTTCCCTAGTTTTTTCTACAACGTTTTGGACATGACTTAGACTACCACATCCTTCAATGTGTGTGCACACATCTCATCCACCCTATTGGTATCCATCTCTTGCATTGTGCCCATGGCAATGAACGCAAAGGAACCCATGATGCAATTCACAACAGTTTTGCTACCATTGCAAGAAATGTTAATTCCCACATGGGACAAAAACAATTACATGTGCTTCCTTTCGCTATGTCTAACTCCTCTTGTCAACAAGTTGACGTTGTCTTCACCAAAGATGGAATTCACACTGTAGTTGATGTTGTCATTGCTAACCCAACACAAGTGAATTTATTTTTCCAATCTTGCACAATTCAAGGATTTGTTGCCTTCGATGCAACTCAAGCCAAAGAAAGAGGCTATCACAACTGACACCCCACTAATCCATTCCTCCCTCTAGCAATTGAGGTATTTGGTTGTCTACACAAATAGATTAATGTGTTCTTACACAATTGTGCCAATGCCATTTGGAGTTTCAAAGGGTTTGAAAGCCTTCCTCTTTCTATCCTAGTCATTTTTCTTCATCAAAAAATTCTAGTTACATTGCAAAGGATGCAAGAATCCTCCATCTTAAGTTGGGTGATAATGGTAGGTCTAGTTACTTCTCGACTTCCACCCCTTCAAAACACACCCCTGATCTCCACGACTAACCTATTACAAGCAATTGATTGTTGAAATAGAGAGATTTTTTGACATCTAGTTGGTGCTAACCTAGCATCCTTTAAAGTCTCCCCTTCTTTTTCCTTTTTTTCCCCTTTCTTCTTTTAGACATTTTCAAAAATTCTGATGTGTTTATACATAAAATTTTGCAAGGTTTGACAATAGTGATAGGTGCAGCATACAATTGAAGCAAAAAGGCAATGATAGTTTAAATCGCAAGCATGTGTTGGATATGAGTTCAATCACGTGTGTGTTAAATGTCAATGTAAATATTCAAGCACATAGGTGTGTGTTTATGTTGTGAATGTATAAGGGGAATCCCCTTGCAGCCGGTTGTGTTTACGTTGTGAATGTATAAGGGAATCCCCTCGCCACAAGACTTTTGTGGGCTGACATGACTAACACAAAGGAGTTAAGCCCGTCTACGCAACACAAGTCCAAAGGTAAGGGAACTTCCCCTACATAAAGAACTGGTGTCTTACACAAGGAAATTCCTTGTAAGACATTTTAGGACACTCTCCACATATACTAAAGATTTCTCTACCAGGTCTTTACATGTAGGGTAAATAAGGGCCTTGTGAGGCAAAGCCAAGCAGAAGCCTGAATCCAATAAAAGCTCTACACAGTGTAAAAACCACTTGTTTTTTTCTTTTTTTATGTGTGATACCCAGCATATACCCACTGGGTATCACGCAGAAAAAAAGCGCCCATGAGTTTTTTACACTTTGTAAGAGTATCTCCAAATACACTACCAAAACATGAGCAAGTCTTTACACTTTGTAAGAGTATCTCCAAATACACTACCAAAAAATGAGCAAGTCTCTACACTTTATAATAGCATCTCCAAATACACTAACAAAGAATGAGCAAGTCTTTCCAAGTGGAGAAAGGTGAAAGGGAAGGGGGGGCGGGTGTGATGAGGAAGGTAAAAGAAATAGAGGGATGGGTGCTTGACCACAACAAGAACCAAGTAGCCCCCACCAATTGCATGTCTTCTTCACCAAAAGTGTTTGGGCAAGTCCCTTGATTAGTAATAGATTATAGCTAATTAAGTATAGTCCAGCACAAGTGTGGAAGGAAAGGGTGTAGAATACTTGCAGTGGGGAGAGAAGTCAGGTTATTGGTGAAGGCCATGCTAAAGGAAGGATTCTGAAGCTATCCTCCAAAGAGTGAAAAGGTAAGCAAGCCAATAGTACCTATACATCATTCTGAAGTAAACCTTGTACAAAGGGATTACCCAAGCATAGACGGAGCTTAGCCGGATTCCCAATGGTTTTCTGCCAGCACAGGTTTCACCTAGGAATGAGAGAGGCATCTGAAAGGGAGTAATCGCACTCCTAACAACTATCAGCGGTTCCTCAAAGGCAACTGTTTGGAAGTTTTCCATTGGTCAAAGGATAACCAACACGAGTGTGTTAACTAGTTGCAATAATGATTCTAATCTTTCTATCCATTTCAGCCAGCAGAAAAGATGGCCACAAGAAGATGAAGCAAAAAAAGAGAAAGAAACCATAAATAAAATGCCAAGCTTATACAATTCTATCAGCAAATTTGCTAGCAGGCTAATCCTGCTTTTGAGGAGAAATTTTGAACTAAAATGAAAGCAAATCCAATGTAGCTTTGCACTCCCATTGCTGACCTGAACTTTTACTCAACCTGTAGACTCCATATTTAGTCTCCGTTTAGCAGCCTTGCTTCGAAAACACCAAACCTCAAATGCTTCACTTAGATCTGGATACCTGGAATATGACAAACCAAAAATTCTTGATGTTAGACTATTCCTTTGTCACAAACTGTTCACACAACCTGATGTAGTAAGAACTAGGTGGTTTGGGATTGGACATGGCATGGGTCTAACCTTTCTTACATGCTGACTATGAAGAATCATCCAGTCTTCAGTCTACGATTGAGACCCATAGGTCCCTACATATATGAGGTATTTGAGAAGACTTCAAGTTCAGAGCATGATGAAGAGTGTCACTTAGTTTGTCAATAGTCATATGAATAGATCCAAAACATATGATGAAGCCCTTCTTCCAGGGGAACTGAAATTTCACTTAAATGAACTTCTCATAACTTTGCAAAGACAAAATTTGGTCACTCCATGTCTTACTCTTAAGCAACTCCACAGTAGACAGCAGGCATTCATTAAGTGACAAGGTGAATTAGACAATATGATCAATCTCAGCAGATGTAAGCCCTGCAGAAATACCTTGCTTGCTCAGTTTTCAGCCAATCCACAAGAATGTCTGCCTGATCTCCAGATGGCAGCGACAAAATGAGGGAGACAAGAGCAGCCTCGATTGTTTGGCAGAGATCCGTGTCCATTTGGAGTGACATCTTCTCTGCAGCAAAGAGTGAGTCGAAAAGGGGTGTTGTATCTCGAATAAATGGGAGCCACACTTTGACCAATTGGGTGCGTTCCTCAGCTTTGACAATGACACAGCCATAGCCAACTGCCTCCAGCACTTTGGCTGCAATCTCCACCACCCGCAATTTTGTATCCCACAAAACTTCCTCCAGCTTCTCACTGTTTAGGACCCTGATGACATCACTTGAAGCACTTGACCAGAAATCAACAAGCTCTGGATTCAGGCCCACTCTGGGAAGAATTCGGGATGCCCAAAGGAGGTCTGAAACTTTTTCAAGCAATAGTTCCTTTGAGACTTGGCTGCCTAGATCTGCCTCTGAGAGGAGTCTTCCAAGAAATAGCTTGAAGCTATCAAAGACTTCTGAGAAAAATGTCCTCAATTTCGATTTGATGTACGCATCAGCTTTCAGGAGGGGAGCATCGTCATCCTCAACGAGCATGTACTCCACCTGAACAGTGACATCTCCCATCACTTGTAAAGGAAACTGATTCCAAGCATATCAGATGCAGGCATCTGAAGAATTAAGGACAAACCAGATAAACTCCAAAAGTTCAATAGATAAACTCCAAAAGTTCAATCTATTGACTAAAGCAATTCTGTTGTTAGAAGATTCAACATGTTCTAATATCTGCAAGAAAAGGTATGAAGATATGCTTTTTGACTGCTCACTTCCTGTGAGCCCCTTTGCTTTACACAGAAAATCCTCAGGTAGCTCAGTGAAGGGCAAGAAATCATCAGTCATTAAATTTCTCTCTCCTATAAGCACACTTCACCTGCAAGTCTGAATCTTGTCCAAGTTCTGTACTACACTCTTCATGAAGCAAGGCCCTGGAATGTGATCACTCACTCCTAGGCTTCTCTTAGCAGCTTTAGCTGTAAGTGTAGCAAGCCTCGAAACCAGTGGAGACCAATCCTTCAAGAAGACGTCTCAAAAGTACCTGCTCTTGGGCAGCAACTTTCAGCTCACTTGGGAAATTGGATGATTTTTGTTGGGGCAAGATGGCAATTTGGACAGCAGAGAGAAACACATTCCGGACAGAGTCAGCGTTGACAGGCTGTAGACGGGCCAGAACTGGAACTACATCTGCACCCAGACCTGCCAGTTCCTTGTCTTAGAACACCATCCACAAAAAGGATGAACCTCACATTTGTGCAAAAACAAGCTCTGCCAGAATGGCAATGAAAACTCAGAGCACAAACAAAGTAGCATCTGTATGTTGAGAATCTGACCATCCCTGTTGGAAGACATCAAGTGAGCATCTTCCTGATATCAAAGTTCTCTATGAACAACACAGCAGCCCTCACAACCATCATATTCAGGTGTAATCCTAGATAGTCAGACATTGTTCTCACTGTAGCTGAAACTGAACCTTTCCAATTGTGCAAGACAGATTCCCTGTTTCATGTTCTAACCACCCAAACTGCAGATGATTAACAAGCGCAATTATAGGCAGTCACAACCCAGATCATGCTAGAGTCCACTTCACACTGCAAAACTCTATACTGGACATTTTAAGGGAAGTCACTTTCAAGTAGCCAGGTCCACTTCACACTGCAAAACTCTATTCTGGACATTTTCAGGGAAGCCACTTTCAAGTAGCCAGGTGCAGGACATCAGTGTGAACTACCAAACCATACTTCTGTTGCCCTTGAGGAGATAATAAAATACACAGAAAAAGCAACACAATTACCTGGCAATGTCTTGAGAATTTCTTCCTCCTCATTCTCCTCCCATGGCACTGCCTCCAAGTATTGAGCACATTTTGATACAATGGCATCACAACCCAGCTTTGTTGCAACTCTAAGCATGCCCAGTGCATTATTCACACTGTACCAGGTGTCGCCAATGGGTTCTAGACAGTCAGTATAGAGCAGACGCAGCAATGTGACGTGATGGTCAATGTCACTTTCCAGACAGCTGATCTCAACACAATTCCGAGAGTCAAGAAGATGGTAGGTTGGCCACTCATCAGAGAGACGTGTTGCAAAATACTTGCTTTTTGAAGACAGAATCCTTGAATGGGAATAAAGCCATTCATCGCGACCATCAACTGTTCGTAGTCTCACAATCACATCACTAGTGGCTCGATCTCCAAGCTTGCCCACACAATGTAACGCTGATTCAGTGCTCTCCACATCATTTTCAATCTTGCCTGTGGTGGATGTAGCAAGAGCCTGGCCCTTTAAGACCAATAAAACAGATTGACTAGTCTTCAAAAACTCCCCATCCTCTTTGCTTTCCATTGTGGCTTTATCTTTCAAGACACCTAGATACAAGATGCTGGTCGCCAGATTCCCAGGATCTTGGCCAGAGAATCCTCAGGAGCATGGGTTCTAGTGTACATGTCTACAACGGTCACAGACAAACTTTGTGGGTGATCAAAAGCTCCTTAAGAAATCAAATCATGGGGCTAGAACCCTTCCATACTACTTGAAGTTTTCAATTTGCTGCTTCAGAGTATAATCCTTCAAATCCCTAAACTATGCTTACATAATCTGCTGTCTATGTAGGTTGGAACTTTTCCTAATACCTGATTAGAATGAATGCATCTGTAGGTCTACAAGTCTAGTAAGAGACTCATGAAACTCAACTTTACAGACAGTCAAAGGAAGAAAGAAAGCAGGAACTGATGTGTAGAATAGACCCACAAGAACTGGTGAGTATATCCAGACAAGACTTCCCCAAGCATGTTGACAACATGAACACTCTCCAAGAAATAGGTCTTCTCAATGTCTCTCAGGTTTAGAACTAATTCAAATTTTCATACAAGTATTCAGCCATATTCAGATCCACACTAAGCAGCAGCAGAATAGCTTGGAAATCTTCCAGCACGTGAAGGTAGCAAGGGCATCCATTGAAACTTTGTCATGAACATTGTCGCTGCAAATATGCACTGTGTGTCACTGCTATTAAGAAAAATGAATAAGCCGTTAGCAGATGGAACTCCAAAGTTATCAACCAGTGCTCCAGCAATTGATTATGACCTCTATTGAACTGCCAATCTCTTCTTAACATGTGCTAAAGCATTGCAAGTGCAGTGAGAACCTTAAACATTAGGTTGAGCTCACCTTTAATGAAATAGGCCAAGGGCTGTCCACTTGTCTTTGTGGAAGTTGATCAAATCCCAGACAAGAGCTCCACTTATTGTGCCAGACAGCCCCGTAAGTGCTGCCTCCAAAACTTCTGTGACAACGTCTTGATTAGCTGTAATTGATGAAACATCCAGCTGGACCCTGTTCCAAAACTGCTCCACACTTGAGTAGAAGAATCACAGCATCTTTCTTGCATTAGTAACAAACACACAACTAACTAAAAAATTGTCATGATTGGGGTTAAAGAGCTGCAGATCAACACTCAATGCTTCATGCACACAGTCAACTCATCCATGTTGCTGCCCTCTAAGCTTTCAAAAGGACACCAAGAGTTGTGGATCAATATCTAGCTGTATATCTTACAATGCCAGCTGATGAACACCACCATACTTTCTACAGAATACTCATCTTCCAATAATAATGCTGACATAGTTGCAAAATGTTCGACTGGCTAACAAGAGACCTGCTAACTCTCTGGATGCAAAATAATTCTAAATAACACTAGTTCACATTCCTTTGAATGTTTCGATATAACCTGAACTCTCTATTGTTTGAGTTGACACATGAACTGCTCCCAGAAGCATTACAAATTTCAGTTTCAAGAATAAAATAAGCTGAAGCTCTCACATGGTTCACAAGCCAAAATCATCACACAGGGGCCTGCACGCTCTCCAAAGAAAACATGTGAACACTAGTGGCCGTATCGCCGCTTATATCTTGTCCATCGTTCAAAGCAAGTTACTGAAATAGTCTTGACAACGGCGTATGACCGTGAAGTGTTGTACGTAATAAACAAAAGATGTAAGGAGGAAAAGAAAAAGCCCCGTCACAAGTCTAGTTTCCAGCCTTGGTTTTCCGAACGGTTTCTAGCGGCATATATAAGAGACGCATCTTACCCTCAATTCTAGCTCACGATCCATCATTCTTTCGACGGACTTAGATGCTCTTAGGTGCACTAACAATTCTCAGCTCTGGAAACCAAAAGCAGCTGAATCTCGCACAGAAGATTCGCCAAATAACAGCAGAATAGTGAAGGAGCAGTAGCAGAGCAAGAAAATCCCGAAAAAGACACACGCCACTACAGCCACTACCAAACCCTTGCGGTAGAGCCGATGATGGTACAGCTAAACAAAGAAAGTACCTGGAGATTGTTCACGCCTCCTCCTCCTCCTCCTCCTCCTCCTCCTCCTCCTCTCTGTATCTAGAGTTTGTGATCATGCAAACCTGGACCTGGGCCTGGCTGCTCTCTTCAATCTTTCGAAGCAGGGTTGAGAAATGTGCGCTTGCTGCAGGAGGATGATGCAGATTTCCTGCAAAGCTCGGATTCAACGCAACAACAAACAAACAAACAAACAAACGTTTGGTGGTGGTGGATGCGCACGAGCGTCCCAGATTACGCCACATCGCTCGCTTGTGTGTGGGAAAGTGGCTCTCATCCGATGAGCATGAAAAAGACTGGAACCCATAGGACCCCAGAAACCAACCCATCCCCCTCCCCCCCCCACCACCCCCCTCTCCTCCTCTCGCTATAGTTTTTTTTTAAAATTAAATTATAAAAGCGCATAAGTAAGTGTCTGTAAGTAGCTATATACTAAATAATAAGCACCCCCAGTTTATAATGAGAGCATTAGTCCAGGTTGAAAATGGTGAAAAACCTTTTTGGAAATAGAAATTTCATGTAGCCAATGAGAAGGCTCAAGGGGGCTTAGTTTTTTTCTTTTGAGTTTTTTTAAGGTTTGGGGGGGGGGTTAAGGGGGCCGGGATTTTTATATTTTTTAAGTCTCAATGTGTTCACACAGTGTTCTCATGAGATTCCCAATGTGTTCCTTAAGGAGTTCTCAATGGCACTTCATTTTTGATCCCATATTGTTTCGCCCTGGTTCTACTTCCAATTACATAAATTTGAAAGGGCATTCCTTGTGCTTGGCTATTGGGAAGCCCATTCAGGCTTCTATCTTGGGTAGTGCCCCATATTCCAAAAATATTGGTGATGGGCCAATCAAACGAAACCTAAGCTTTTTTTTTAATCCACTAACTAGTTAATAATATACTACACACATAGTTCATGCCCCTGCCATTAGCCTGGCCAAAAGAATGGCAAAGAACACATGTAGACTGAAAAAAAACATGCTTGCGAACCATTGAGGTGAGCCAGCATGCACCTAGTTTTACTCTTGTAACCTAGATATAAGTAGGCAAAGGAGTACACTACCATTAGCCCTAGCCCAAAAAATTGTAAAGAACGCATGTAGGCAAAAACAAATTCTTGGTGAGCTAGCATGCACCCAGTTCTACTCTTGTAACCTATATAAGTAGCCCAAAGGAGTAGATTACAACATATCTATTTTGAGGCTATTC
>Ga0116226_10004468_pt1 | contig 12416 bp, 9 predicted proteins | sample S1TSphfallax_FD_89692 | JGI IMG/M metagenome (GOLD analysis project Ga0116226, IMG submission 89692) | Host-associated microbial communities from peat moss isolated from Minnesota, USA - S1T2_Fa - Sphagnum fallax MG | ecosystem: Host-associated > Plants > Peat moss > Unclassified | place: USA... | reverse complement strand
GACTTTGCCAGGAAATCGCCCTGCTCTGTGGTGGCCGATGAAGAGGCGCTGCCGTTCGCCGATAACTCTTTCGACCTGATTATCGGCGCGCTCAGCCTGCATTGGACCAATGATCTGCCGGGCGCATTGCTGCAGTTACGCCGCACATTGCGGCCGGACGGGCTGATGCTAGCCTCACTCTATGGCGGCAAGACCCTGTGGGAATTGCGTGAGTCACTCACCCTCGCCGAATTGGAGGTAACCGGCGGTGCAGCACCACGGGTCTCACCCTTTGCCGATGTGCGCGATCTTGGCGGCTTGCTGCAGCGTGCGCGCTTTGCCTTGCCCGTAGTCGATACCGAGACGCTGACGGTGACCTATCCGAACCTCTTCGCGCTGATGTCGGATCTGCGCGCATCTGGCGATACCAACGCACTGCGCGAGCGGCCGCGGCATTTCACACGACGCAGCGTCATGCTGCGCGCAGCCGAGATCTATCGCGATCGATTCGGCGATGCAGCCGGTCGGATCCCGGCAAGTTTTCAGGTGATTACACTCACCGGATGGTCGCCCGATGAGTCGCAACCACAGCCGCTGCGGCCCGGCAGCGCTACCCTGCGACTGGCCGACGGGCTCGGGGCCGTGGAAATCGGTACGGGCGATCCAACGCGCCCGCAAAATTAGTTGAACCGCGTTTTCAGCATCCGGTAGAGCGCGCGCAGCCCGAGCGTTTCACCACCCTCTGGCCGTCCGGGACGCGATGCCGGGTTCCATGCGAAACTATCGATATGGACCCAGGGAATCGATGGATCGACGAATTCCTGGAGGTAAAGCGCTGCGGTGATGGCACCGGCGAAACTGGATTCCGGGGCGTTGTTGAGGTCTGCGATCTTGCTGTCCAGCATTTTCCGATAAGGCCGCCACAGTGGCATCCTCCAGAGGGGATCGGATTCCGCCGTAGCCGCCGTCAGCAAATCCTGCGCTACACCGTCGTCATTGGAGAACAAGGCCGGCAGATCCGGACCCAGCGCGACACGCGCCGCCCCGGTCAGGGTCGCGACATCAATGACCAGAGCGGGCTGCTCTGACACCGCTTCGGTCAGCGCATCGCACAGCACCAGACGACCTTCAGCATCGGTATTGCCGATTTCGACCGTAACACCCTTGCGGGACGTGAATATATCCATCGGCCGAAACGCATTGGCTGAGATCGCGTTTTCGACGGCCGGGACCAAGACGCGCAGCCGCAGCTTCAAGCCCGTCGCCATGATCGCATGGGCCAGGGCCAGAACCGTGGCGGCACCACCCATATCTTTCTTCATCATCCGCATGGCTGCGGGCGGCTTGATGTCAAGTCCCCCGCTATCGAAGCAGACGCCTTTGCCGACCAACGTCACTTTCGGCGCCTGTTCATCACCCCAGCGCAGATCGATCAGGCAGGGTGGCGTGGCGCTGGCGCGGCCAACCGCATGGATCAGTGGATAATTGTGCGCCTTCAGCGCGTCGCCGCTGATGATGTCGATATCTGCGCCGAAACGGGTCGCAAGCGAGGTTGCCGCGGCGGCTAGCTCATTCGGTCCAAGATCTTCGGTCGGGGTATTGACGAGGTCCCGCGCCAAGGCGGTCGCCTCGGCAAGCGCCTCCGCCTCGACACGATCGGATCCTTCCGGCCAGACGAGCTGTGCGGTCACGTCTTTGCCCGCCTTGTAGCGGCTGAACCGATAGGTGCCCAGGATCCAGCCGAGGCTGAGCGACGTCGCCGCTGAGGGATCGAACATCGATCGCCATTCGGGCGCCAGAATATAGGTACCGCGCTGCAGGCGTTCGGGCAGCGAGGCCAGCGCCCAGATCGGCTCGGCGGGATCAACCACTTGCAGAACTACCCCGATGCCGCCCTGCTCATTGGGCAGCAGCGCCGTGGCACCTGATTCACCACTAAACCCAATAGAGTCCAGCCAGCGCTGCTCCAAAGCGCTTCGTTCTGCCCGCCATGCCGGAAGAGCTGCTACGGAAACCGGGCGAATCGATACTGCCTGATAAGCGTCATCCGTTAGTGCGCTCGACATTTACTGCTCTATCTCCAACATGTTTGACCCAGCCGTACAACATGCCCCTTAAAGCGGGATTTGCCTAGCACTTCCATCGCTTATTAGCGAATGAGCTTAGAACGGGATATCAAGCTCGTCGATTTCAACCGGCTCCCGCGGGGCATGCTCCATACCCTCGCTCATTTCCGGCATCGCCATGATCGGGGCCCACATCCGGCTGAGCCCGCGCCCGCAGCGTTCGACATATGATCGATTGGCACTTTCAGCCGCCGCCGTGACATGGTTCACATGCAGTCGAATGACGGCGATATGCCATTACGAGGAACGTTCAATGACTGAATTCGATTTTCCCGGTGTCGAAATCAAGGGCGCACGCAGCGCCGCATTCGAGGAAATCCTAACGCCGGAGGCCCTGGCCTTTGTAGTGGCGTTGGAACGCACTTTCGGGCCTCGGCGGCTTGAGTTACTGGAGCGGCGCAAAGGCGTGCAGGAGCGGCTCGACGCCGGTGAAAAGCCGGATTTCCTCGCCGACACGGCCGAGACTCGCGCCGGTGATTGGACCGTAGCCCCCTTGCCGGCCGATCTGCTGGATCGCCGGATCGAGATCACGGGTCCGGTTGATCGCAAAATGATCATCAATGCGCTGAATTCCGGCGCCAGCGTGTTCATGGCCGATTTCGAGGATTCGACGACACCGAGCTGGTCCAATCTGGTCGAAGGCCAGATCAATCTGCGCGATGCGATCCGCGGCACGATCGGGTTCACTGACGCCACGACCGGAAAATCCTATAAGCTTAACGAAAAAACCGCGGTCCTGTTCGTGCGGCCCCGCGGCTGGCATCTGCCCGAAGCCCACATCCTGGTTGATGGGCGGGAGATGAGCGGCTCGCTGTTCGATTTCGGCCTCTATTTCTTCCACAACGCGCGGGCACTGCTGGCCAAGGGGTCAGGGCCATATTTCTATTTACCCAAGATGGAATCGCATCTCGAAGCGCGCTTGTGGAACGATGTGTTCCTCGCCGCGCAAGAGGCCATGGCGATCCCCCCGGGCACGATCAAGGCGACGGTGCTGATCGAAACCATCCTCGCCAGCTTCGAGATGGACGAGATCCTGTGGGAGCTGCGGCAGCATTCGGCCGGTCTAAATTGCGGCCGCTGGGATTATATTTTCAGCTTCATCAAGAAGCTGCGCAACCAGGCTTGGGCGGTGCTGCCGGACCGCGCACAGGTCACGATGACGACGCATTTCCTGCGCGCCTACAGCCAGCTGGTGATCAAAACCTGCCATCGTCGCAACGTCCATGCGATGGGCGGCATGGCGGCACAGATTCCGATTAAGAACGATCCGGCCGCCAACGATGCCGCCATGGCCAAGGTGCGCGCCGACAAGGAGCGCGAGGCCAATGATGGGCATGACGGCACATGGGTCGCGCATCCAGGTCTGGTGCCGATCGCCCGTGACGTGTTCGACAAGGTAATGCCGCAGGCAAACCAGATCGATCGCAAGCGGGAGGATGTGCAGGTCAGCGCGGCCGACCTGGTCGCAATCCCGGAAGGCACGAAGACCGAAGCCGGCCTCCGCCAGAATATTGCGGTCGGCGTCGGTTACATCGAGGCGTGGCTGCGCGGCATCGGCTGTGTGCCGCTGTTTCATCTCATGGAAGATGCCGCAACCGCCGAGATCAGCCGCGCCCAGGTCTGGCAGTGGCGCCGCCACGGTGCCACGCTCGACGATGGCCGAAAAGTCGACAGCGCGCTCATCCGCTCGGTGCTGGGCCAGGAGATCGACAAGATCCGCACCGCCACGACCGACGCTGCCTGGTCTGCCTCCCGCTATGACGATGCGGCGGCGATGTTCCTGCAGCTCGTCGAACAGGATGCGTTCGAGGAGTTCCTGACGCTCCCCGCCTATCGTCGCGTGGTGTGACCCCAATGGCCGGGGCAGAAGATTTCCTGCTGATCATTGATGTACAGCGCGATTTCTGCCCCGGCGGGGCTCTCGCCGTGCCGGGGGGCGACGAGGTCGTCCCGGTGATCAACCGGCTGGTCCAGCTCTTCGACCATGTGGTGCTGACGCAGGATTGGCATCCGGCAGATCATGAGTCATTCGCGTCACGGCACCCGGGCCGTTTGCCGTTCGAGACGATGACGCTCTCTTACGGACCGCAAACACTTTGGCCGGATCATTGCGTTCAGGGCACGGGTGGCGCCCGCTTCCATCCCGATCTCGTGGTGGACCGGGCGGAGCTGGTCCTGCGCAAAGGGTTTCGGTCGACCATCGACAGCTACTCGGCATTTTTCGAAAATGACCGCACGACGCCGACCGGACTCGGGAGCTATCTGCGGGAGCGCAGCTGCCGCCGGCTGTTCCTCGTTGGGCTGGCGCTCGATTACTGCGTGCGCTATTCGGCGGAAGATGCGCAGCGCTTAGGCTTCGAGACCGCGGTGATTTTGGAGGGTTGCCGCGCGATCGACCTTGACGGATCGCGCGCGACAACCCTGACTCAATTTCAAGCGTTGGGCATCGGGACGCCGGCTGACGCTTAAACCGACGAGATCGCCCTATTTACCTTTGAAACCGAGCGGCGCGCCGATCCCCGTACAAAAATCGTATCCGACGGATACGTTATTGCTGGAGGCATTGGCGCAGCTTCCCTCAATAATATCAGTAAAATCCGCTTTGTTAGCAGCATGGGCATACATCTCGGCGAGTTCCGCTGCGCTTGATGCTCTGAATGTGCCGGCGCTGTTCAGTAGACCTGCAGCGGCTGGGCTTGCGACGCTGGTGCCGCCGACGACGGTCCATTCCTCTACAACACCACTATAGGGTGTTGTGTCATAGAGCCAGACCCCCGTCGCGGGGTTTGCGATCATTGCAATGTCGGGCACCCCCCGATATTTGCCGACGATCTTTGCCACCGATTTTTGAAAGCTTGGGATTGATATGTAGCTACTAATCCCGCCGCCATCGACCGACCAGCTCGTCTGACTGGTATATAAACCTCCTGACCTTTGAATAGTGGTACCACCAACTGCCACTATTTCTGGCATGACAGCGGGATAGATAAGCCCCGGACTGTCACCGGAGGACGCGAAAAAAACGACATTGTGTGCTTCGAAGTATGGCGCGGTGCTGGCTTCCTGTGGATACTCAGCAGCGCCCCAGCTGTTGGATACCTCACCGCCGCCGGCGGCTTCAACCAACTTAGCGGCCACACGCTCCGCGATGAGAAGGTCCTCCTGGTTGGATGATGCGGCTTCGACCAGCAGGATTTTTGCTCCCGGCGCCAAGGCATGGGCCATTTCAATATCAAGCGACTCTTCAAGCTCCCAGCCGCCGGTTGAATCTACTTGAGGCTTTTTGCCGGTTGCATAGACGACGGAAAAATTGCTTTTAGTGATGCGCGGCAGACCAAAGACTTTACTGTAAGCGTCGAGGTCATGAGCGGCAGTGGGATCATCATAGGCATCGACGATCGCAACCACCCGGCTGCCGGTGGTTGCAACGGTTTTAAGCGTCGCCGGATTGCACCCATCGCGCTTCTCAGTTAGGCCATAAATGCAGGCCAGTGACGCGGGTGTTTCGAATTTGCCAAACGGCGCAGTGTCGCCCGGCGATTGCCCCGCCGGTACGAACATATGGATATTCGTATAGGCTATGCGACTACCAGGCCCCATCGGGATACTGGAGCCGGGCGTGATGATCGAGCCATCCGGCGTGACTTCCACCTCGGCCCTCGTGTCTTCGGCAGCGGTCGCCGGCTGCAGAGTCGCTGCAAAGCCGAAAGCGCCGGCGCCTAAGACGAAAAACAAAGTTTGCTGTCTCATTTCCAATCCTCGAAGCAACGGGATCGGGGGTCGTGAAGCCCCCGATCCCGCAGGTATCTATGCGGGTACTTATTTCGTGACAGTAAAGCTCGTCGTGCCGAACAAAGCCTTAATGTCGGATTCACTACTGTAGGTGAAGCAGTTGCCCGCCAAATCGCACAGACCATATCCAGTGATCGACCATTTCCCGGTTGGACTGCCGCTCGCGATCGGTGCATAGGCGTCGACCGTGCCGGCTTTGATCGGCGTTTGGACCGGCGCGAGGATCGTTTGGCCGAATTGACTACCAGGTGCCTTGATTACAACGAACGAAATGCCGATGCCTGAGACATCGTCGGACCCGGTCAAGGTGGCACGGAACACCGGAACAGGGCTGGAGAGACTCACCGTTGGCGTCAGAATCTTCCCGGCCGTGACCACCGGTGGCGTGATATCAACCGCGCCTTTATTCACCACGGTGATGTAGGGCTTCGGAAACAGCTTCGCCAACTGAGCCTGGTTATACTGTGTGTAATTCTGCTGCGTATCGAATATCAACACTGATGTAAGCTGCCACTCACCGGGCTGCGCCCAATATCGGGCATGTAAATCGGGCTCGAATACGACGGTTCCGCCCGATCCCAATGTTCTAGGATAATATTGATACTCATAGGCATCGACGCCATTCGGGGATGTGAAGGTAAATTCCACACCCTCAAGCGGAGCGTTTTTCGAGTCGTACGTAAATTCAAGGATTGGAAGGGAGTTGGCCTGGCCAACGACAAGCGTCCCTTGCTTTACCACACCGCCGCTAATCGTTGGACTGAGCGACGTTGCGGCTTTGCTTAGGTCCGGTTTTGCAGCCTGGACCGGCCCTCTGTTCTCGAACTGGTCATGAAACGCCTGACGAATGACATCGTTAAGATTTACCCCCGGTGCTATCTGAAGAGTGCGGGAAGATTCAGCATGAGCCGGGGAATAAGCGGCCATACAGATTGTTGCAGCGGCGATCGCCGCGAGAAGATTGCGTGCCATCTTGGTCGAGCCTCAGGGTGTTACGGTGAATTTATCGATGCCGAACAGAGCGCGCACATCCGCGTCCTTTTGGCTGCCTGCGCAGTTCCCCGCATAGTCGCACACCGCGAATCCCTTGACGAGGTAAGTACCAGTCGGTGCGCTCGCCGCGAATACTGTGTCGATATTGAGCGGCCCATGGCTGAGCGGCATCGGCCGGGGGACATCTTCGTATTGCTCGTAGTCCGCACCAGGTTGCTGAAATAGGACATAACCAAGCATCAGTCCGGTCTTTGGCGCCGACGCTCCGATTTCACCCTTCAGCAGCGGATAAGCCTGGCTTAGCGACACGTGATCGGCAAGCTTGCCATACACGATCTTTGGCGCATCGCTGCTGATAAATCCGGTCGTGTTAGACACAGTATAGACGGTATTGGTGAACAGCTTTGCGATCGCTTTGGCATCGTAAGTGGTGGTGTTGCCGGCATTGTCCATGACAATGACAGTGCTCAATGTCCAAGTCCCAGGCTGCGACCAGAGGGCGATCGGCGCACTCCAGTTGGAAAACTTGATCGCGCCAGCCGTCGTGTAGCTCAATGAACCCTGGCCCCACCCAGCCTCGTAGGCAACCTGGCCTGTCGGCGATAGGAAGACAAAATCGACTGCATAGAGGCCTGATGCTCCGGTCTTAAAGTTAAACCGGATGGTCGGGAAGGCCAGCGGATCGCCCACATTCAGCGTTTGCGGCACAACGCGCCCCGCCAGAATGGCGGGTGGGGTCATCGTCGCAGCATCACTGACTGAATGACCTGCGGCGAGCCACGCAGCGCGGGCTGCGGACGCTTTTTCCTGCGTCCTTGCTGAGTAAACGGAGAGCAAGAAGTTTTCGTTCGACTCGACATGGACCCAATGTGACGTCGGCCCATCAGAAACCAATCCGGCCGCCTCGGTCGGCGTCGATAGCGTCCCCATCACGCTGGACAGCGCAACCGCACCTGCCCAGAAATGCCTCGATTTTCCCATACCACATGCCTCCAGTGTGTCGTTTGCCGGTTCAAAACCTTGGAAAACCATCCTAAACAGCCGAATGAGATGCGTTTTCTCACAGAACCAAGCCAGTAGCGTTACGCTTCGTTGACAAGGGCCCACGGCACAAGTAAAAGCTCCAAAAAATTTTTAAATATTCATATATATCAGTGAATTGGGAAGCATTTTCGGTCATCGGGCGGTAGGCCGTCGGGGTTCCGGATAATTTGCCCTATCTGACGGCCCGCGCGCTTTCGTGTAAGATCGGCGTATCGTAGGCATTGAGGTTAGAAAAACCGATGAGGGATGAGGCCATCCCATTGGAGGGAGTCTATCTCTTCGGGTCGTTCCGGCTCGATCCGGTCAGCCGTACCCTGACCCATGCCGACGAAACCGTGAAACTCGCGCCTCGCTTGTTTGATACGCTGTACTACCTGGTACAAAATAATGGGCGTCTAGTCTTGCGCGAAGAGCTGATGCAGGCCGTCTGGCCGGCGCGTACCGTCGACGGTACCAGCTTGGGTATGGCGATCTCTTCGTTGCGAACAGTTCTAAAGCAGTGCGGCGCCGCGGACACGTTAATCGTGACTGCACCGGGTCGCGGCTATCGATTCGCAGCGCGGGTTAAATTCGAAGCAATCGACATTGCGTTACAGCCGGCAGAACCGGCCGGCGCACCAATGGAAGCAACGGTGGACGCACACATCCAGGATCCGCCGAAACGCCGGCTCGGGGTCCGCTGGCCTGCATTGCTATCCCTGCCAACGCTGTCGTTGGTGGGCTTGGCGGCTTGGTGGCTGGCCACGGAGCATCTCAACCGCGCTGAGCCGCAGGCTTTCAATCCGCCACCTCACTCGATCGCGGTATTGCCATTCACGAGCATGACGAGTGATGCCAAAGACGTGATCTTCGCGGACGGGGTCGCCGAAGAGTTGATCAATGCGCTGGGTCGAAGCGGCGGACTGCGGGTGGCGGCGCGCCTATCCTCTTTTTCGTTTAAGAACAAGCCGGCGACAATTACTGAAATTGCCCGAGCACTGAATGTCGGGTTGATTCTGGAAGGCAGCGTGCGGCGCATCGGCACGCGGGTGCGAATCATTGCGCAACTAATCGACGCGGCCACCGGCTATCAAGTTTGGGCGCACAGCTATGAGCGAGACGAAACCGACCTGCTGACGCTGCAGGGCAATCTTGCTGAAGACGCCGCATCATCACTCAAGATCGTGCTGTTGCCCGACGAGATTGCCCGACTGACCCTCGGCAACACGGCCAATCCGCGCGCTTTCGATGCCTATCTGGCGGGGCTGCAAAATGCGTTTGCGAGCGATGATGAGAATAAGCGTCAGGCAATTGCCGATTTCTCCAATGCAATCCAGTTGGATCCGAGCTATGCGCTCGCCTATGCTCATCGGGCGTTTTCCCGTGGCTACTTGGCCGCGAGCGGCTCATTCGCGAATGTAGCCGAGACGCGGGCGCTCCTTAATGACGCTCTGGCAGATGCAGAGAAATCAGTCGCGCTGGCGCCGGAATTGGGTGATGCGCATGCGGCGATTGCCTATGTACTGAAAAACCAACTCTCCGATCTAGGGCGGGCGAGTGCGGAATATTCCCGCGCGTTGGAACTCGCTCCCGGCGATGCACCAATCCTGATGCGCTACGCGATATTCGAAGTCTTACTAGGCCATATTCAAGCCGCTTTGGAGGCCGGTGAACGGGCTGTATCGCTGGATCCCCTCACGCCCAATACCCATCGATTGCTTATATCGATCCTGGTTTATGCAGGGCGGTATGACGATGCGATGGCTGCGATGCGGCAGGCTGAAACCCTGCAGCCATCCGACCCCGCCGCCGATCGGATTTACTTATCGATCATCCAAATGTCGAAAGGGGATGCGCAAGGTGCTGCGCATACCTGTAGCGGCAAAATCGATGTCCGCGATCTGATCTGCCTCGCTTGGGCACAGCACGAGTTAGGCAACGATACGGCGGCCCAGTCGGCATTCAGCGAGCTTCAGGGCGCACTCGGCGATAATGGGGCTTATGCCTATGCCCGCCTGCTGGCGGGATGGGGGCGGCGGGAGGAAGCCCTGACATGGCTGCAAACCGCCTATCGGCTGCACGATCCGGGACTGATTGAAATTCGCATCGACCGGCTCTTAGCGCCGCTGCGCGCAGAACCGCAATTTCAGGAAATCTTGCACGGCCTGGGATTCCCCGATTGAAGCTGTCGGCTGCGCGGCGACACCGGTCGCTATTCGCAGGCGTAGACAATGACCTCTTGGTCGCCCTGCTTTTGCGGATCCTTCAGCGTCGCAGTCTTGCCGTAGAATTTGCATTGCGCCGCCGCATCAATCTTGGCCTGCTCTGCCTGATCGATCGGGTATTTCAGAATCGTCCCGGTTCCCGTCTCGATGGGCGGGCCATCTTCGCCGCATCCGGCGAGACAGAAACCAAGTCCTAACAAAATCAGACCAATACGCATCGACGCCTCCAATGGGCTTCGCTTAACAGAATGAGCCGGGGCCGTATAGGCTTCAGTTGGTCCAGCCCAGCACGACTTTGTTGCCCTCACCATAAATGAGACAATCACTACCCGCAGCCTGACACCGTCCGACTGCGTCGTTTCGCGCGTCATCCAGCGTCGCACCAGTACCGTTTCCGATATCACCGTCGCTCGGACTGATCGCCAGAACCTTCAGTCCCGGCATCTTGAGATAGGCCACGATGCGCTCACGTTGGTCGGGGCGGATGAACGGAACCGTCTCCGGACGGATCGGACCGGTGCGCACCAGAACCGACGGATGCAGCGGCGCGAGGCCTGATGGCAGCAATTCCGTCACATGATCGCCCTTCGCATACAGGATACAAGCCCCCCCGGAGAGATATTCGCACCGTTGCAGGGCGATCCGCGCCACATCGTCAGCATCGTTGGTCCCCATCATCGCCCCCGAGGCCCAAACCATCAGCCCACTCGGCGTCAGCGCCATTGCCTTGGCCCCCTTGGTCGCGCCGTAATCCCGCAACTCACCCTGGAGCCGGTGCTGCTCACCTGCCTGCATCGGCACCCGGTTTGGGACATAGTGCAGGGGTGACGGATTGAACAGTATCGGTACCGGCTGGGCCGTGCCCTGTGCGCGAAACGGTGCAGGAAAATCGACGACGGCATCACCAAAATAACTTTGGGGATCAGACGGCTTGGCATCGATCTGCTGCTCGCGCACGCTGACGCAGCCGCGGGTTCGCTCGAAGATTGTTTGCCAATCCGGCGCATTGGGCAGCGCGCCCAAGAGGCATTCATCGAAGAATGTGTAGACAGACCCAGCCTCGCAGCCGAACGAACTCCGGTCCGCCGCCGCCGCCGTCAGAATGATTCGATTTGTCCGAAGCATGGGTTTGGCTGCAAACTGCCCAGAATAGCAGGCGGAGACGATCACGACGGTCGGTTGATTGCCGCAGCCGGTGGTCAGCGCGCGATCCAGGATCGGCGGCAACAGCGCATCGTCATCGGCCAGATAAAACCCCTGATCCTGCGCGCCGTGCGACGTCAGATAGACGAGGCAACTCCCATCGGCGGTCGGCTTCATGGCATCTATTCGGGCGATCACAGTTTGGAGCCGAGCCGGCTCGCCTCCGGGTAGCAGATCAGGTCGGGCGCTCAACAGACGCACCTGACTGCTGGGAACACCGCGCTCAATCAGCTTATCCCGCATATAGGCGGTCGCGTCATCAAACGCGCTGATCGACGCGTCACCGGCAATCAGAACAGCTTGAATCTGAACATCACTGTAGCTTGGAGTGGCGGGTACAACACGCGTCATCTGGGCAGATGGTGCGCAGGCATAAAGACTGACCAGAGCCACCAAACCGAAAATCAGATAGGTTGGCAGCCGAATAGCCCCACTTAGATACCCGCCCCCAAACACGATTCCCGTCCCAAAAACGCCCATGAGCCGACGACATTAGCAAAGCGCTAGGCCAGTGTAAGCGCGCTCAAGGTGCGGACAGCACGATCCTTGTATTATTGGCAAAGATGACACAGGCGCCGCCGGTTTTCATGCAGTTCGCCATCGCCGCTGCGGAGGCTTGTGCCAAATCGCTGCCCGTTCCAATACCGATCGCTTCACTATCGGGCCCCAGCGCCAGAGCTTTCGGCTCCGGCAAGCGCAGATAAGAAGCGATTTCCGGCCGCTGCGCATCGCGGATAAACGGGACATCCGACGAATCGACGGTACCGGTCCAGGCCAAGGTCGGCGCGTGGATCGGCGGCTGCCCCGCGGTGGTCGCCGCCGTGACGCCGCCATCGCGGGCATAGAGCATACAGCCACCGCCCGATCGATACTCACACCGCTGCAACGCAAGGCGCGCCACATCATCGGGGGTCTCACTATGCGACGATCCCGCCCAAGCCACCGTGCCGGCGAGCGTCAAGGCGAGTGCCTTTGGCAGCGGCGCATGCAGATAGGCATCCACATCGGCCGCGGTACGGGCCTTCAGCGTCGAATAATAGGGAACCGCATCAGCCGTGATACGGCCGATGCCACG
>Ga0116226_10004467_pt1 | contig 12419 bp, 18 predicted proteins | sample S1TSphfallax_FD_89692 | JGI IMG/M metagenome (GOLD analysis project Ga0116226, IMG submission 89692) | Host-associated microbial communities from peat moss isolated from Minnesota, USA - S1T2_Fa - Sphagnum fallax MG | ecosystem: Host-associated > Plants > Peat moss > Unclassified | place: USA... | reverse complement strand
CGACCATTGGTATATCAAATCCATGATTATTTTTGGGGCAGCTAAAATAGCCGTTGACATTGATCTAATTCAATGTTATTGTTGCGTGTAGTTTAAGGAGTAGCGAATGTCAAAACGAGATCCAATTATTAAGAATATTATGACAGCGCGATTAAAGCTGCTGTTATCACAGCCATTTTTTGGTACATTGACTATGCAGCTTGCTCTAGTTGATGCAACTGAATCTGGTTGGTGCCCAACTGCGGCTGTTGACGGACGCAATATCTATTACAATAGAGACTTTTTTAAGGACTTGACCGTTGACGAAATTGTTTTCGTTTTCTGTCATGAAGTATTGCATTGCGCGCTAGACCACTTTGGTAGGCGTAACCATCGTGATCCTGAATGGTGGAACATGGCAAATGACTACGTGATTAACGCTATGTTGATTACGGAAAAGATCGGTAAAATGCCAACAAAGCCAGTAGCAGATAGTAATGCTCCCAAGGATGCAAACGGTGCTACAGCACAGCGCGTGGGTCTGTACGATGCAAAATACATCGGTTGGACCTCTGAAGCAGTATATGATGATCTCGAATCCCGTAAGGTCAAGAAAGAACTGACCATGGACGTCCATCTAGAGATGGGTGATGATGGAGATGACAAAAAGGGCAAGCAACAAGGTAAGGGTATCCCAGTTAAGATCAGTGCAGATGATCTAAAGAAGATCCGAGATGATCTAAAAACCAAAGTCTTGCAATCAGCGCAAGCTGCTGCAGGTAAGATGCCAGCAGGGTTGGCTAGGTTATTGGATACGTTGAGTGAACCACAGATTAATTGGCGTGAACTACTCCAGCAACAGATTCAAAGTTGCATTACTGATGACTTTACTTGGGCTCGTCCAAATCGAAAGCATATGTCAGCTGGTATTTTCCTTCCTTCTCTAAAGAAGGATGAAACTATTGATGTTGAAATTGCAATTGATATGAGTGGTTCTATTACTCAGGACATGGCTGCAGACTTCTTGAGTGAAATATACGGAATGATGGATATGTATCCCGACTTTAGGGTTGGGGTGCTTACGTTTGATACTCAAACGTATAACCACAAGGTATTCACTAAAGATACCGCAGACGAATTGTTGAGCTATGAACCCATGGGTGGTGGCGGAACAGACTTCAGTTGTGTTTGGAATTATTGGATCGAAAACGATATTGAACCCAAAAAGGCAGTTTGGTTCACTGACGGATTCAATTGTTCACCAGACTGGGGTCCAGAAAATTACTGCGACACCATTTGGATTATTACCGAAGGCTACAAGACTCGTGTCGTTCCCCCCTTCGGCTCCTGGGCGTATTATGAGCACGGCAAGGGTGTAGAAGAGGTTGGGTGATATAGATCAATCATGAAGATATCCTTTGTAGATGCTGCTGTCATTGAAAGGATTATCATTACAACATTACCAACCAGAGATTGGTTGGTAATGTTGATATATGATTATATTGATGAATATGATATAGACGATACATTCGTAGATAAATTTAATTGTATAAGCTTAGACCGTGCTCCTCATTTAGTAACATGGATGAAATCCCTGGGATTAGATGTTGATTATTGGGAGATTTGTGATAAATCGTTATCAACACCGTGGAGCTGGGGCATTGAAATAGCAGATAATTGCCCAATGTTAACAAAATATATTCTAAAGGCACTATAATGTCTGACGTAATAAGAGTTAATTTTGATGATTCAACTAGTAAACATCTACATTGGAAAACAGGTCCCGGTTTCCCCGAATGGATACATGCAATTTTAAGAGAGTTTCAACAGGCCTACGATTCAACTTTTACTGAAACCAATGCAAGATATCTATTAAGTCCAAAAGGTGTTAAGTACATTGTAGCTTGGTTAAAAAGTCAAGGATATAAAGCTGAATATTGGGAAATGGATTTTAACGACAAACCCAAAGACGAACCATATATCCTTGCATATGGCATCGAATTTCAAACGAATTGCGAACAACTAATCAAACTTAAATTGAAATCAATTCCATGAAAATGAATTTGTATAGTTCTGTAACTGGCCCCAACTTAAGTAGAGAAAAATTTATTAATTCATTAATTACAGATTTTGCAAAAGAATATGATTTTGATCCAAGTAGCCCTCCAAGGGATATCAATTCAGTTTATTTTTGGATTACTGGTCCTGAAGGTACTCGTGCAATTGCAACTTGGTTAAGTGAAATTGGATGGAAGGTTAAGTATTGGGAACTAGGTCCATTGCCCAATGGCAAGCTTTTAGCCTATGGTTTTGATTTCGACAATGCATGTCCGCATTTTATTGCAGCAAAGTTAAAATATCATGAGAGTCAATTTTAGTCAAGCTGGTGCTGGAAACTATAAACTTAAATTTATTACTGCGCTGTTGAGACAGTTTGCAGACGCCAATGACATAAAATTTGGTGATCAACTTAAAAATTATGTTAGGTTTCCACAGGGAGCTAAAGCATTAGCTGCTTGGTCAGGATCCCAGGGTTACAAGATAACATATTGGTGTATGGAATCAGTAAAAATTGATGGTGAAATTAATTGGGTTGGATTCGGAATAGATATTGACGAAACATGTCCATTAGTGATATCGTTAAAGTTGAAAACACTTTGATTTAACATAGGAATTTAAAATGACAACACCTGGAGATTTTAACTCGCAACTTGCAGAATTATCTGCTAGACTTAGCGTAGCAGTAGCTGAACGATTAGCCATGTGGTCAAAAGATATGGATTATAATGAACGGCAACGGGTTTTACGTATGATTGAAGAGAATTTACCTGTTGTAATATCAAATACCATAGCAAAAACTGCTAGTCTACATAGTGCGTCAGGAGTAAAATACCTAGAGGAACATTTAGATGAATGGGCCGATAGTTGGGCGAAAAGATTTATATCTGCAGATTGAGCGCAAATGATTGATAATGCGATCGTTCAATATAACGAAATTGTACATATTGCTATTAAAAACCCTCAAGTTTTAAGTCAATCTGATCAAGAGATGGCAATAACAGTATTACATCAACGATTAGAAAGTTATTATGATGATGTAGAAATGTTAATTACTAGAAATAAGTATGATATACTCACAGATATAAGTATTAAATTTAGTAATATAGAAGATGCTACTCATTTTAAACTATCTAGCCCTAATATAGGACCACAACAATGATCAATACAGTCGAACTTGGTAGAAAAATGATGAGCTATGCCAAGAACATAGATAATGATACAGAGTTTAACCATTGGTGTCGTCTTGCACCAAAACTAATTGGTATGGGTACAGCGACACACCCTAAAACTCTAAAAGAGTTATCAGCTGCTGATCAAAAGCTAGTAACTAGAGCCTTTAATATCTTGCTGCAAAATGGCGAACTAGTAATAAAGGGCTAACATGGGTGATATTAAAACAATACGTGCTACAATAGCTCAATTAGGTGGCAGTGAATTAAAAGTTCTAGCCACAGATGAAGGAATGCAGGAATTATTTGCTCAAAAGCAAGCGTTATATACAGAAATGCACGCTGCTAAACGTCGAGCTGCCGAAGAAGCTGCCAAACCATTTTTAGAAGCTATTGCAGATTTAGACAAAATGTATGCTATATTGTTACGGCTAAAAGGTGAAAACAAAGATGTGGAGTGATATCAATGGTGGATAAAATCAAAGTACCCGAGAAACATTATTTGGGAATGATCAAACGTCAAAGTGACGAACTCCCTCTAGGATTTATGACGCCATGGGGTGAAGATTCTTCTGCAAAGAAACGCATAGCTACTGTGGATTCTTGGGCTAGTCAAGGTAACAGATATAATGCTACTAGCAAAGTAGAGGCGCAGGTAATTGACAATGTTCCTTTAAGTGGATTCAAATTCACTGCCAGTATTAGAAATTCAGGATACGGTGGTTATGATAAGTGGCGTATTGAAGATCCTCGAGGATTTGAACTAGAAATTACTTCTGGTAATTTAGCATCACTAATGAGCGTGGGTATGATAGATCGAGGAGAAATCATAGATCAATGTGTTTGGGGCAGGCAAGGTGCAAACAATATCCTATTAAGCACGGCTACTGATGAATACAAAGAAGCCGTCAAAAACACTCAAGTATTTAATTCCAGTGCAAGTTGGAGTGATGTTAAGTTGGGTGACACAATTACTCTACAAAATACTATTACTGGTATTTGGTTGGGAAGACAGTACCCAATATATCAGGGATATAGCGAACATGTAGATCAAAACTTATCGAAGGATCATATTGTAAATGATAACAAAATGGTACATGTTATCTATACTCCAAATGGTGTTGAGTCTGCAAGAAAGTACCTTAATAAAATCAATCAGTTGCATTTAATAGCCAGTCCAAAATTAAGTGGTATTACACATTGTGACACACCACTTACTCGAGCACAAGCAGAATTGTTAGCTAATCAATATTTAACTAGCGATTCAACCGAAATTTGTAGTTCAACTTACAGAGATGAACTAGATTTGTCTTTTGGTAAAGCAAAATATACATTAGATCTATTGCCGCTGAATATTAACTCATCCAGTGATTTAGATGCGCTGTTAAAAAGCAAATCAGCAGATGTATTTGTTATGACTGATAACGAAACGTTTGGTAAATTATCTAATAACAATCATTGGGGACGCACCAATAACGCTAAACAATATATAATTAGAAAACATGATACTCAAAGCCTAGCAAAAAACGAATTACGTGAATTTTTATCAAGAGATAACGGCTATTATCGCAATAGCTGGCAATACGTTCAAATCGAATATGATTTCGATAAAGGTGACAAATTTTACAATTTGCAGTTGACAGCAACCACTGCAGAAGGTAATATATTAAAGCGTTTGATAAAATAATTATCTAAATACGTAATCACAGATCCAACAGGAAAGACAAGTATATGACATATTATATTAGGAATGGTACCTCTTATCGAGTATCAGATGAGGGTAATGTGGATATTACCACCATACTACCAGTTGGCAACTATATTGTTAAGCAAGATGCATTTGGCAATTTTTTCCTTGACAAGGTAGATAATTTCATTGCACCTAAGAAGCTATACGGAGACGTACTAAAGAATGCAAATAGGATTCTAAACACCTATTTTGATCGTACGACTAGTACTGGTGTGATGCTAGCAGGAGAAAAGGGCAGTGGTAAGACGCTTCTAAGTAAAATGATTTCGGTTATTGCAACCGAAAAAGACGTACCCACAATATTAGTCAACACTCCTTATCATGGCGACGAATTTAATCAATTCATCCAAGGTATTGATCAACCATGTATAATTCTATTAGATGAATTTGAAAAAATGTATGATTCTGAACAACAGGAATCAATTCTAACTCTATTGGATGGTGTATTTCCAAGTAAGAAGTTGTTTATTTTAACTTGTAATGACAAGTGGCGTATCGATCAAAATATGAGAAATCGCCCAGGTCGTATATATTACATGATGGATTTCAAGGGTCTTGATATTTCATTTATTGAAGAATATTGTGAAGATAATCTAAAAAACAAAGAACATATCAGTTCTGTTATTAAGATTAGCACACTCTTTAGTGAATTTAATTTTGATATGCTTAAGGCTCTCGTGGAAGAAATGAATCGTTATAACGAAACGGCCCAAGAATCTATGGCCATGCTAAACGCTAAACCTGAATTTAGTGACAAGGGTAATTACGAAGTACAGTTGGTAATTAATAATTCCATAGTACCTGATGATGATCTATATGAAAGATGCTTAACTTGGTCTGGTAACCCAGTTACCAATGAAGTACCAATTACTTACAAGGTTTTTATTGGTAAAGCAAATAAAAAAGAACGCGATTTTGAATGGGAAACTATAACATTTACTCCGCATGACATCACAGACATCAGTGCTACAAGTGGTAAATTTGTATTCACTAACAGTGTTGGTGTGCTAACGCTTACTCGGGTAAAGACTTCTAATTGGGATTATTTTAAGGCATTTTAATGAAAGAAACAATGTTCATTAAAATAATAAACGCAGGACTATTAGTCCTGCGTTTACCATTGACGATTGTTAAAAATATTATTATTAAATATATAGAACCTAGATTAATAAAAATTTTATCAAATAAAATCATAAAACTGGTACCAAACTATCAAAATAAAGAAAAAAGTCCAAGAAATCACATGATAGATATGGAAACTAGGAAATCAATATTACCAATATCTATTGCATTTCAAGAAATATACAATAGTTGGCCCAATAGTGATCTAATCGGCATTATGAATAATGCCAATAAACTTACTAAAATAGTATATAGTGACTATATTACTCCAGTGCATCTTTGGTGTATGAATAATTTTAGGGGAGATTTTTGTTTTTGGCATGATGGAAAAAATCTATATTTAATAATATTAGATCAAAATGATAAAATACTGTGGAAACTAGTTTGGGATAATCAATTGCCTAAACCACGAGACATAGCAAATCTTAAAAATTGACATTCTATTTAAAATTTACATAATTATTATGTGAAAATTTTAAAAGAACTTATTGGATATAGTGGAAGCAAGGTTTTATTAATTCAAGATCATGAATCATTGCTGGTTAGAAAAATAGGTAACATTGATCGAAATATCGAACGATTTGAATCATTAAGACATCTTAATATTAATTTTCCCAAAATTTTAAGTATAACCAACAATTATTATGATTTAGAGTACATACCACATAGTGATATGATTACTTGGTTATTACATAATTCAATTGATCGCTATGTATAATGGATATTTTACATAACCGAAGAATTAAGCCAATATAGTGTAAAATTTAATTGGTCTGAAGTTTATCAACAGCGGTTATCTGTATCTTCATTAGAGACTTTTTGGCATCAGTTAATTTTTACTAAAAATCAATTATTTGAACGATTACCTAAAATATTACCCAAGAGCTATTATCATGGCGATTTTACTGTAGAAAATTGCATATTTGGAAATGATGGCAACTTTTATTTAATTGATCCAATCACCACAGACTATTCTAGTTGGATATTTGATCTAGCAAAATTACAGCAGGATCTAGTGTCAGGTTGGTTTATAAGAAATAAACCTGTTCAAATCAAGGGAAAGTTGTGGGATATCAATTCTGCTATTATCAATAAGTATCCTGTAATTAACGATCAATCATTTCTAATTCTAATGCTCTTAAGAGTGCTTCCTTATGCTCGAACTATACAGGATCAACAATTTTTAATTAATGAAATCAATAAGCTATGGGCAAATTTTATATAAAGGAGTTAAAATGGACATCATAATACCTTGTGCTGGTCAAAGCACTAGATTCCCAAACATGAGACCAAAATATTTATTGTGTGACTACAAAGGCCGATCTATGATTCAATTAGCGGCAGAACCCTACCTATATAAACACACAGTTCATATCAGTATATTGCATGAACATGATGAGAAATATCAAGCAGTAAACCAATTAAAAAGCATGTTTGGAAATATAGTAAACATCGTCGTATTGCCCAAAGCAACGTCGGGACCAGCAGAAACAATAGATCAAACATTGTCTCAGTTACAATTAAGTCGACAATTTTTAGTAAAAGACTGTGATAATATATTCAATCACGCCGACCTAGCACCAGGAAATAATATATTCGTAGATACGTTAACAGCTAACCCGAATATTCAAAATCCCAGTAATAAAAGCTATGTATCTACTAATGATTGGGGAATTGTAAACACAATAGTTGAAAAGAAAATTACAAGTGATATATTCTGTGTTGGTGGATATCAATTTATCAGTACTGATATATTTAAGGAAGCTTATAATGATACAAAACTCAGTAGAATTCAAGAAATTTACATTAGTTCGATTATCGATCACCTAATTACCTGTGGAGAAATATTTAGTATAGTACCAGTCACTGACTATATTGATTTTGGGACTTTTGAAGATTGGAAAAAGTATAATGATAAACCAACTATTTTCTGTGATATTGATGGATCTATTGTAGAAAACCAATCACTACACGGTAGCAATAATTATGAAACTTGGCCTCGAATATTAGATAACAATGTTGCAACATTGTTGCGAGCAAAGAAGCGAGGTGCGCAAATTGTATTTACTACCAGCAGACCCAGTAGATTTGAATCAGCTACTAGGAATTTACTAACTAGATTGGGATTTGGTGATTGTCAATTATTAATGGATATGCATCATGCTCAACGTATTTTAATAAACGATTACGCTCCCAGCAATCCTTGGCCATCGGCGTTAGCCATTAATATCAAGCGCAATGATGATAGTTTAGATCAATTATTAAAATACTAAATACATGATGCGTATAGATGAAATAATTTCTACAATTACTGAAGATAGTCAAGAAAACAAAGATATTAATACCATAGCCGATTTTGTGGTTAACAATCTTGACACTTATATGAAATATTTAAAGACTGTTAATAATAAGTCTGATATGTTTACACTTCATACCATGAGTATAATGTTACATATCAGAATGCCACTTATTACATCACCATCATTAAAACCTCTATTAAATAATAAACTGATTTTTTGGATTAACCCAAAAATGAAAAATACTGCGGCTGCAGCATTTATGTATAGAACCGATGAACCCTACAGTGAAGAACAAACCCTACGTATTGCAATAAATCCCAAACTTTGTGATGATAAAATACGTTTCAAGCCTGTATTAGCACATGAAATACAACATGCTGCTGATTACGTCAAGTCTAAAAAAATGGGATTTATGTCTGGTGACGTAACCGCTGATTCCCTAGGGTATGATAATTACATGCGTCATCCAAGAGAAGTAAATGCAAGATTTGCAGAAGCTTTATTTTTGATGTCAAAGAGCCAAATATTAACTAGGAATAACCTAAATAGATTTGTTAATTTTCTATTTGATAAAAAATGTATTATAACACCTGATTTATGGCCCAAAGAACAAGCCGCTGAAGCTCAAAAAATCATACAGCGATTAAAATCTCGTGCATATAAATTCTATGATGAAGTCTTAGAAATCAAAACCAAAACGCCCAGTGCCGAAAGAGCTGCCAAAATCAAAAAATTAATTAGTAAAACAGTTAAAAGCAAACAGTCTGTTATTAACGAAGATAGTACTGATACACATGACATAAATATTTTAGCATCATATGCTGCACAAAACATACCAAAATTTATTGAACAATTTCCAAAATATAAACAATTTGATCTTATAATATTAAGTAAAATTTTAAAAGACCCTATCCCCGAAGTAAAAAATCCGCAGATAAGAAAGTTATTAACTACTAGAATATTCATTGAATTAACTAATAAAATTGATACGGCATCATTTGTTAGTATTGGTCACAATGATGATGACAACGAATATATTGGGTACATTAAAATTAATCCTGACGACGCTATCGATTTACATGATTTATCTATAAGTTTGGCACACGAAATGCAACATGCGGTTGATTTCGAATATAGCAAAGGCCGAGCTACGAAAGGCATAAAATCAATATCTTCAGATAAAATCGGCATGATTAATTATTTGAAGCATCCAATGGAAGTTAATGCAAGACTTGCAGAAATAATGTTTTATCTGTCTGAATTAGACATTCCAAGAAAAGCATTACCAAAAATTATAGACCAATTATTTAAAAATCGATTATTAGTACCAGAAATACTAGGTAGAGATTCAAATGATCCCAAAGCTATTAAAAGAATTAATCATTTGAAGGGTCGAGTATACAAATATTATGATGAAGTTCTATCGCTACCCAAGATCGATAAAACTGATCCAGTTGCTAAAAAAACATGGATAACAAAAGTTAAAGAACTCATTAAGAAATATATTAATGGGTGATATTAAATGTTAATACAAGAAATACTATGCGAAACTCCCAGTGATGATGTAGACCTACAAAACATAGCTAGGTATATCACTAGCTATATTAGATATGTTCAATTACAGGGTAAGTACAAATTTAGATTTAAAGTATCAGCAGCCTTTAAAAAAACAAACGATGGTCCTAATATTAGAAATCCCAAGTTAAAAGAAGCGTTATCAAAATTAACAATATTTGTTAGACCCAGCGAAAATAATTTAGATGGATTTTTCAATCTTACAGATTATGCCATAGTAGTCTATATGGCAAATATGAAATATGAATGGAAACTTCAATATCTTTTGGTACATGAATTGCAACATGCTTGGGATTATGCTAGATCACAGGGAGTAAATTGGTCAGATGTAGATCCGAATACTTATGAATACACCAAAAGCGACGAAGAAATTAATGCTAGATTTGCAGAAGCATTAATGAATTTAAGTGATTTAGATTTATCTACAAATGAAAAAATTATAGATCGTATCAAGAGAGTATTTCAACCAAATTCAATATTTCGAGACCTATATGATGAAGATCCCAAGGGTCACAAAAAATACAACCAATTATTAAAACGAGCTTATAAATTCTGTAAGGCTGTGGGTCAGTATGAAAAATTCAATAAGGATAAGTTACCTCGAGAAACCATAAACCAAATGATCAAAAAAACTTTAAGAGGGTTGAATTTATCACTTGACATCTAATACAAACCTGCTAATGTGTTTGGACGTTAGGAGCTGTTGACATGATCGTACTTCCCTATAAATTGGGTGATAAGCTTAAAGCCAACATCGCAGCAATTAAGTTTAAGGAAGACGAAGAGAAGGCCAGAAAAGAACAGGCTGCCCGAGCCCGGCTTCAGGAGGAAAGAGGCAGGATCAATAGACTGTTTCAGTCTATTGATGATCAGCTAATACTTGATATTAATGATGGGAAAATTCCTAGGATTAAGATCAACAAATATGAAGAGCAGGATTGGCTGAAGAAGGCTATTGGTGGTGATTATGTCCACGACATAGACCTTTGGCTAGCATTTGAACTAAAGTGGCGAGCTGAAGGTATCAAACTCAAGATCGAATACTGCCACGATGGCATGGGTATGGAAAGTTGGCTTGAAATAACTGCCAAACCCATCTAAATTCAGTTGACATCTATCAAAAATCTGCTATTGTAGCACTGTGGCTAGAGGGTATGTTATGCATTACAAGTTTCCTCGAATCGAACACATAAACGACGTCCTTCCTGCAATTGAAGGTCGCGATGAGTTCTTCGTTGGTGAACGTGAATGGGGTAAGGTAATTAACTACGCCGTAAACCTCATTGACAGTTTTCCTCCTGTTGCTACTACCGGTGGATCTGCAAAGATGCGCGAAGAGCAGTCTAGGTTGAAGGCGTTGCGTCGAGAATGCAGAGGACTATTGTTTTACCCTGATGGTCGTATTATGATGCGTCGCCTGCACAAATTTTTTAATTTGTTTGAAAGGGACGAAACCCAACTACATAATGTGGATTTTAACCAAGGACATGTAATACTAGAAAAACTGGATGGTAGCATGATCACTCCATTGATAGTCGGTGATCGTATGCGTTGGGCTACCAAGATGGGTATTACCGATGTAGCTCTACCGGTTGAAGAGTTCGTAGCTAGCAACATGCATATCGAAAAATTTGCGTGGTGCATGGTTAAAAATGGCTATACTCCAATTTTCGAATGGGTATCCAGGAAGCAAAAAATTGTCATAGACTATCCTGTGGATCGTTTGGTACTGATTGCGGTTCGAAACACCATCACTGGTGAGTATACTCTATACGACGATATGCTAGAAATGGGAAAAGTCTGGGGTATCGACGTAGTTAAAGCTTATGAGGGTACTGCGGACAACATGGAAATGTTGATTGCCGAAACTCGTGACCTCAAGGGTGCAGAAGGTTATGTGATTCGATTTGACGATGGCATGATGCTAAAGTTGAAGGCAGAAGAGTACGTAAGGTTTCACAAGACCAAGGATTCACTAACCTTGGAAAAGAACGTAGTGGAATTGCTGATCAACGATAAGCTAGACGATGCCAAGGGGTTTATGCAAGACGAAGACCGCAAGCGCGTGGAAGCTTTCGAAAACCGTTTTTGGTTGGGTATTATGGAAACGGTGGATCGTTATAACGCTTTGTGGCGTGAAATTTGTGCTCATAAGTTGGATCGCAAGCGATTTGCGCTAGAACGCATGCCCGCGCTGAAGAACAAGGATCCGCATGCTGCTGGTATAGTGTTTGGGTTGTTCGATGGTAAGATCACTAGGGATTTGGTGGTTGACATCATCAAGAAAAACTGCAACACTTCTACTAAGGTCGACAGCGTTCGAAGCCTATGGGGTGGGTATACTTGGCAATATTCCTTTGAAGGTGACAACTAATGCCAAATTATGTTGATAAACTTTATGCTGAATCACAACGCGCAGGAGCTCTTCAAAAGAAGACTCCTGTGGATTTTGCAAATTTTATT
>Ga0116226_10004466_pt1 | contig 12420 bp, 7 predicted proteins | sample S1TSphfallax_FD_89692 | JGI IMG/M metagenome (GOLD analysis project Ga0116226, IMG submission 89692) | Host-associated microbial communities from peat moss isolated from Minnesota, USA - S1T2_Fa - Sphagnum fallax MG | ecosystem: Host-associated > Plants > Peat moss > Unclassified | place: USA... | reverse complement strand
GTGTAACTGGAATGCCACCATATATGTGGACAATCCATACTTCATACATAGACAATATCCCTTCCATTAAAAATCTAAATGGATTTTATTTCACACAATTTCATTTGCATTGAATTATTGTACATGTTTGTTAATGGCCATGATTTGACCTTTGAAAGAGAAATGTAGGATCATAGAATCATAACCATCCAAAAATCTAGAATGGGTTTGTGAACCCTAGTTCAACAATATCTCTTAGGCCTAATAAATGATCCTTTATCTAATAAGTAACATTTGAGAATACGTATTAATGTCATTTAGGAAATTATAATTAAATTGAACGTTTTGGACCATTTTAACTTTATTAAGTAAGTTGAGGATAATTATTTAAATATTAAATATTAAATAGTCTTATTAGTATAATGAGATGTGCATTAGTTATCCAATTATTATTCATTAAAAAAAATTTTAATATTCTATAAGTTGTAGGTGTAGTTTTGGATTTGATCACTTACAAGGGAAGTGTTCATAAAACCAAGCTTGTGAATCTAGTTGAATATTATAAAAGTCATTTGATTAAGCAAAGGTTGGAAATACAACGGTGTTTCATAAATAAACACGGTATTTTATTGATGGGCATGTAAAAAAGTTTTATATGTTATTAATATATCCTATAAAAGATAGGACAACAAAACTCATACAACGTAAACCAAAGCCTAGCAAACCTTCATAACTATAAAAACTTGATCAGTTGGCGAATGGTGTGAAAAAGGTATTTAGCTCTTTATTCCACCAACAACATGGTTATTGGATGTTTGAACCAACAATAATGTCCATCACTAGGGACCCATGTCCTATAGAAAATATGAACATTATCATCCTTGCACTGACATTCATAAAATTTTTCAAGCCTAATTCTTAAGGCATGAAATAATTTAAAATAGATGGCAAGAGTGTGAGGGTTAAATGACACACAACAATCTCACACTAACTAAGCCACTCAAGTGCGCACCACCCTTTCGATTAGTTTTCTTTCATTTAGCCATTGAGAAACATTCACATCAATCAATGTTTCTTCAAGCTCTTCATCTTGTATTAGCGCAACCAAAAGGGATGAAAACGTAATGGCATCATTTACCATGGTTCAATTTTTGCCTACATCAATAAAAAAACAAGATGGTAGTTCAAAACGTTTTTTCATACAACAAGAAAAAAATGGGGAAAGAATTAGGGATTATTTTTGGAGTTTTTTGGTGTGGCATCATGAACATTCATAATAATAAAGTTGTTCATGATGCCTAAAACAAACTATGGGGAAAATATATTTTTAAATTTACGTATGCACAATAATTTAATATATGGAAAATTTATAATTTAGAGGTCTATATGCATCGTAGACTTTACAAGCACGAACATTTTGGCTTAATCATTAACCCATTCAAATATAAATGTGAAACTTCCCAAATTTTTATACATTCATTTCAAAAAATTGTGATGCTCATGCAAAATGCAATTCATGAATGGTGAATTTAACAACTGTTAAACAAAATGGATTAAAATTTAAAATTTTAATTATTATTATTATTATGAAAGAATCAATATTTTATACTTATTATTTTACTTTGAAGATGGTTCATCAATTTTTTAAACTTGTGTTGTTATAAATGTTTAGATGAATTTTAAATTTTCATTTAAAAAATAAATAAATGAATGAATTATAAATTGTGATATTAATAATGACATCAATGATTTTTTTAATCTTTTTATTTTTTCAGTTTTTTAATCTTCTTGAAGATCACCATAAGAAAATTTACCCATGTTTTAGCTATAAGCCATATAGAACCCATTGTATGATTATATCATTTAAAATATATATATAAATGTTTAATTTTTTTTTTAAAAATTTGTTGATGTTGATGGCCTTTCTTATGTTTGAAAAATGGTGAAAATTCATCACAAAAAGAAATTTAGTTACATCATTAATATTTGTTATAAATTTTCAAAAAAATTGGATAAGGTTTATAATGATTTCAAAGATTAAACTTAAAAGTTTTCAAATAAATTTGATGTTCAAATTATTTATGTGCTTAATGATGGAATTATTAAGATTAATTTTAAACTTTTACTCATAAGGAGTATCGTTTTTCTTTGAAATTTGTGATTTCAGATTCTTGATAATTTTTTTTATGCTCACTTTTTTTTTTTCAATTTGCATTATTTTCTATATTTGTTTCCCAACAAGAATTGCCAAGTTAGGAAAACTCGAAACCAAAAAAACATGTTGGTTCGTGGGGGGCATGGGGGTATTATAACTATTTAAGCCAAACTTCTCACCAAATTAAAAATTTTATTTAAAAAGGGAAAAAAATGTAAAATATATTTTAACATCATTAAAAAATACTAATATGTTTTTATTTCAAATTTAAGTAATTAATTATTTGTATTAATGTATGTTTCATCTTATTAAACAAATATGGTCTTGATAATTAAATCGTTATATTGACTATTTAATTAATGTTTCTTCTTGTGGCCAATTTTTCCCAATTTAAGGGGCCAACAACATAAAGAAAAGACTTTTTTTTAAGAGAATTTTTCTAGTCAAATTTTTAATTTATATTTTCAATGTTTTACAATAAAATATAGTAAGTAATATTCAAGGATTTAAACAAGTTTCAAACTACATAACTTGTCTATAACCAAAATTAAGAATTTTCTTATGGATGATTACCATTTTAGCAAAACATCATTAAAAATAAATTGAAAATTGGTACCTAATCATATTGGGGAAACTAAAAAGTTGCAATTCTACATAAATTGGATATATTTTATGTATTAAAAAAATCGTAAGAGACTTAATGAATGCATTTTTTAATTGACATTGAATTTACAAGGATTTTAGATCCATTTCAACAAAAAGATTGTAGACTTATTCATCACATGCAATTTCAAATGATTTTTTAACCTTTTATATTTAATTTTTGTAAATGTTTATTATTTTTAATAAATTGTTGATTAAAATATTTTAATATTTTAATTACAAGTCTTAAAACCCATTGTAGAATTATGTCATTTTTTAAAAGTTATAAATACGTATTTTAAAAAATAAAAAATCCTTTGTTGATGTTGATGGCCCTCTTTATGTTTGCAAAATGGTAAAATTTCACCAGACCAAAAACCTCTGGTTACGTCATTAATATTTATTTTAAATTTTCAAAAAAATTGGATAAGGTTTATTATGATCTCAACAATTGAACTTAAATGTTTTCAAATAAATTTGATGCTGGAATTATTTTTGTGTTTAAGGTTGGAATTATTAGAATTATTTTAAATTTATAATCATTTGGAGTAACATGTTTTTCAAAAAAAAATTCTCCCAATGTTTCTTTAAAATTTTAAAATTTCCCTTGAATTTGCATTATTTTTTCCAATTTTTTTCCCAACAAAAATTGTCAACTCAAAAAAAATTTGAAATGAAAAAACATGTTTGTTGGGGTGGGGGTGAGGGGTAATCCAACTATTTAAACCCAAAATTTCACCAATTTTTTTTTTAATTTTTTTTACAAAAGAAACAAATGTAAAAATACATTTTTACATCATTTTAATAAAAACTATGTTGTGATTTTTTTCAAAGTTGTGTAATTAATCATTGGTATTAACGTATGATTAATCTTGCTAAAAAAAATGGTCTTCATAACTAAATGGTTATATATGTATTTTCTATATTTTTTATATTTTTTCTAGTGACCAATTTCTACCAATTTAAAAGGCCAACAACATCAAAGGAAATTTTCTTTGAAAGAAATTATTTTTGGGCCAAGTTTAAAATATATATTATTATTTACAATAAAATACTATAAATAACCATAATATTTAAAGATTGAACAATTTTCCAAACACACAACTTTTCTATAACTAAATGTGGTAATTTTTCTATGGATGATTACCATTTTAACAACACTGTATATATATATATATATTTCTAATCATATTGGGGAAAATAAAAACTTGCAATTCTTCAATATTTGAACATATTTTATGTAATAATTTTTTTTTAAATGCATTTTAGAATTCACATTGAATTTACAAAGATTTTAGGTCAATTTAAACAAAAAGATATTTTCTGATTTATTCATGAAATGTTATTTTATTCTATTTTAACATTGTAATTATATTTTTTGTAAATTATAAATTTTTTAAAAATATTTTATTGAATAAGCTTCAAGATCATCTTTTCATTTGCATCATTTGAATAAAATTTCCAAAAACATTGTATGTTGAAGTTTGAATTCCCTAAACAATTTCATGCCAAACATAATAAACTTAAATTTTTTCATCTTTATTAATGAAGTGTTGAAGTGGTTTGTTGGTTAAAACCTTAATGTGTTTCCATGAGGTTTTGGGTTCTCAATCCTTGATGGATGCATACTTTAATGTATCTTGTACAAATGCAATTTATAAAGATATACACCATGGTGAATACACACATGTACATCTTGCTTAAATGGTGTCAATGCATTTTTTTCGAAAAGGGAAAAAAAAAAACCTCTTAAATGTTTTTCACAACATGTAAATTTATCACAGCATGTTGTGATAAAAATGTAATCCATGATTCCAGGATCCAAAAAAAAGGGGGGGGCGGAAGAAAAAAGTTATACGATGATGTGGCATATTATTCCACATCATATTAACTTGGGACCTTGTATATCCATATCATAAAAAAATTAATTAAAATTTATCTAATGCAACATGTGACTATTCAAAATGACTAAAAAAATTCACTAAAAATGTCCCAATCAATTAATCTTTTTTTACCAAAAGCAAACAAGTTGCATATTAGTCAATTTTGTGTTATTTCATTAAAAACCTAATGAATTTGGGTAGTGGAAAAACAGAAGATTTCTTCTTGTGGTATGACATGGGGAATTACTCCATGTTTTGTTAATCACCACAAAATATGCTCAATGTTTGATTCTTCCAAGTCATCCTTCACAGAATCTGTATCTTTGACTCTTTGCAAATGGAGTATAAAAAAATGGCAAACATTTTTCATGATGTGCATGGGATTGAACAAATGTTGGATGGGTAATTCTTTCCAATATTCCAATTGAGAGTTCAAAGTCGACAACATGTTCATCCCTAGAATGTGAGAATTGTTAACAATTGTTACCCACAAATTCAACAAATTGGAAGTTGTACATCTATGATGAAGTGGCCTTCCTTCCACCATGTTGTCAAAATACATTTGTAAAATCATATGAAATGGATGGTCAAGTGACAATTTTTGCCTGTAATGACCATAGATCATTTCTCCCAATGTTCTTGACCATTGGGCATCGAATTGTTCCATGCACAATGGGCAAGCATGATGCCCTTTGGTTTTCAAACTTGGAAAAACCATAAACCCTAATTCCTTGTATCATTCACAACCCCTTTTGTTTCTTGCCAAGTTGAAAATATTTACCACTGAACAAAAACTCTAGGATTGGTTATGGCTAGGGTACTGAACTAGCTCCCATCACTTGTACCTCTAATTGGTTTCCTTTCCATACAAATATGTACTTCACGAGCATGGCAATTTTCAAGTTTGGTAGAAGTCTATGGGTGCAAGGATGACTATCTTTTAGTGAGAGGATCAAATCTGAAGACTTATTAGATCCATGAGGCAAAATGAACTCCATAATTTTCCATATTGTTACTTATTGAGGTCAAGGAATAAAATTTCCTCCCAAGATTCCAAAGAGTTTCACCACTCAACCTTATTATCTAGTTATTCACTTTACCAATAGGCAAGTACATTGATCAAGTTGAAAAAGGCCAACTTTATTAGCATGTATAATATAATTCAATAAAACAACTAGTAGTCTAATTAGTAGAATTCAAAATGACAAACTACAATTAACCCAAAACCTCACTTCAAATGATTCAAACAAATAACCTACTTCTCAATTTGCCTTTAAAGTCAATTCGCCAACTGGCTTCTCATCAACTCCCACCTCCGTAGACATCCCTACACCAAGTTGGCCAACCGGGTTTTCATCAACTCCCACCTCCGTGGACATCCCTACAACAAGTTGGCCAACTGGCTTCTCATCAACTCCCACCTCTGTAGACAGCCCTACACCAAGTTGGTCAATGTAGTTTAAAACCTTCATTTAGTCTAAGCATGGGATATTCATGACGGTTATAAACAAGTTAAATGGATTTAAAGACCAGTTTGTGTGTTGGTTCAACCAAGTCCAAATAACTCAAACAAGAATTCAATAAATTAACACTTAGTAAATTAACTACCATTTTTTTATATCTTATGTTATTAGTTACCCAGGTACCTTGAGTTTGTTATTAATGTAGGTGCTAAAGTTCACCCTAAACTATGAGTGTGCCATCATATTCATAAAAATTCAAAAATTCAAAAAATACATGATAGGAAGATACTTGACATGACCTCGAGTCTAGGGTAATCATGAAGTGTCCACAATAATATAGCATTCACAATTAGATGTTGATCAATTATAGGTTTTGAAACATCAGTCACTCGAACCCCTTATGAAATTGTGAGGGGAGTTATCAATTTTTGTAAAAGGAGTGACTCAAGAGTGTTGCGGGTGTCATCACAGAGACGTTTTGTACTTTCGACGATGGGTTTCAGTGTCTAGTGTCCGAGGTTAAGAGGTTGCCAAGGGTGTTAGCCACCTCTGTGAAGGGGACAAAAGGACTCAAGTTTAGTAGTTGTGGTAAGAAAATTGTTTCTACATCTAGCAAAGGTTTTAGCAATTATTGTGCAAGGTTCAAAGGCTATTTCTCCGGCATTATCAAATTTTGTAGAGTGAGACTTGAAATTATAATGGGTGTGGCACGAGAGTCCATTTTTTGTTGTTTGTAAAACAAAAGTATTGTATTTTTTTAAAAAAAATTGTCTCCAGCTTTTTGGTTACACCTGTACATATATGTAGTGTGTTTGAAGATGTTGTCATATAGAGCCATCATTTTTAGTCAATTGGTGTGAAACATTGCTCTATAGTTTAGCTGGAAATCCATTACAAGTTATGTTGCGATAAAAAAAATTGTTACAAAATTTGTGAACGGTATTGGGTTTGGTTTTGTATTGCTATTTATCATGTCTACATCAAGATCCCATTTACTGGGATTTTGCATTGCTTTCCAGCCTTGACAATTTTATTTTTTTCACCCTACTTTCTTCTTTGCTTTTGTTCATTTGGGCTCCATAAGTCTATCCTTGATTCATCAATGGATATGGAACAAGTAAAGTGTATTGTATAGCCTACTTCTTTTTTATATATAGGGATACCACAATGGTTTCTTGAATGTTGTGTACTTAGACTAATAATGTGTGTTCAACATCAACCCCAAAGGTTGATGGGTTTCGAGGAGTTCCATAGTTGTTATCCACATCACCACATAATTTTTGAACTCCTAAAAAAGATCAAAAGAATATTAGGGTTTTTTTGGGAGTTGTAGTGTTATTCATGTTTCAGTATTTGATGGGTTATGTAGAGATGGGTCGATGGAAAGCATATTCAAATGGTGCACGAGAGTTTCATGCCATTTATGTGTGTCTAAAATTGAGACTAAGTTCTTACCCATTTCAAAAGTTTAGAATGACATCAAAAAGATTTGGTGTCAAGCCCAAGAATAATACTAAGAATGGTGTTTCGACTAAACCATGGGTTTTGTTTAGGAAGTGTAGAATTTATTTTGAAATACAAAAAACTGAAGAGAAAGTTGCTAGAATTTGTGATGTTGCCAAGTATTAACTCAAGGTCAAGGGAGGAGATCGTTTAAATTTTGGTGGAGATAATTGTAAATTCTTCACCAATTTTTTTTCATACTATGTCCAAATGAAAAAAATTAATCTTCAATCTAGAAGATTTTTCCAAGATGTACACATCTTTAATATTCTTAAGAAAAAAAAAATTGATTGAAAATGCATTTGAATCTTGCAATTTAATACATTCAACAATGATGTCTTAAAGATTTTCTCTTTTTTCAACCATTATTATCTTTTTCATATTCTATCCAAATGAACATTTTAAATTTCATTCTAAAAGAGTTTTCCAAAATGTACACATCTTTAAAATTTTTAAGGAAAAAAAACTACTTAATTTGATTGAAAATATATTTGAAACTTGCTATTTCTCATACTTTGTCCAAATGAAATAATAAAAATAAAAATAAAAATAAAATATTATGTATATATATATATTTTTTATTTTATTTTTTTTCCCCCAAAAATTTCACACATTTTAAAAAAATAATCAATTAATCTGATTGAAAATTCATTTCTATTTATTTAATACATTTCAACAATATGTTTTGATTTTTGTCTAATAACATAATGTGTGAATAAATCTATTTAAAAACAACATTGATTTTTTCTCCAAATATATGATTATTGATAATGATATATAATATTATGTGGCATCTCTCCACATTTTATTTAATCAATATAAATTATAATTATTTAAAATTGACCTAAATGTGTAATATTTAATTTATTAAACACAAAAAAGTTAAATACTTTGTTATATAAAATATTTATCATTATGTAAAAGTACTAACATTATATGTAAACTTCTTAATTATTAGTTTATATACATACAATGTTTTAGTATTGTAAATTTTATTGAACTTTATTTTGAAAAATATTTTCATATAATTTTCTAGAAATGTTTTTTTATTGATGAAAATAAATTTAATACAAACTATAACATGTTTTTAAAGTTGTATGAATACCAAATCCTTTAATAAATACTTACATTCAATATTTTTATTAAGTTATAAATTATTTGAATAATTAAAAAATGAACCTTAATGAGTTAGGTGCAAATGATTTCACCCATGGTGAAATCACACTAAGTTAAAACATTAGTTAATGAACCCATTTCACTTTTATGGCCTTTTAGTGAAATGGGTTCGCGAACTAGGCCCATGTTTCTTAGTAGCGTGTGAATCCATCAACATGGGTTTGCTTTTCATAAGGAATTTTTTTTTAATTGTTGGTATGATAGGCATGTAGCACATCATTTGACACATACACCACAAATTCCATAAAGTTGAGTGGTTTAGATTTGGAGTTCGCCAATTTATGGAAAGGACATCAAAGAATTGCAATCAACAACTTGCTAGTTAGCTTGATAAATACACAAAACTAACAACCTAAATTGACATCAATTTCCAAGTTTTGATGCTTGGATAATTTATACATTTACCTTTTGGGGTGTATTAACTCCTTGAAGATCTTGCCTATATCGAGATTCCTCACATTTGGGACTATGCACCAATTTCTTTACCTTGCCTCTAAACAAAACACAATCACTCTTGCAAGCATGGATGAACTTGCATGCAACCCAAGAACCATCAAAAGTTTTTTTGCATCTTTGTGGGATTTAGGGAGGTAAAAACTTATCCTTTAACAATCTACATACAAAAAAGCCCATCCATTCAATAACCACTCATACAACTAAGGAGTAAAAAGGTAAGGTAGGTTCTTTGATAAAAATGATGCAACTTTGATCAATATATTGTAACCTATCACTCACTTGAGCAAAACATGAATGCTTGTGTCATTCTAAGCATGTATAGTTTGTAAATTTAGTAACAATAATAATGTTGACAAGTTGTTGACATCATTGCCTTCATACAACATTATATATGCTCATATTTGATTTGGATTGCCATCCCCCAATGGAAAATAAAAGAAATCTTCAATCACCTTGGCATACCCTTCTTCTTTTATGTGTGTATTGTCTTCTATGTCGTTAGTGCCATTGTTTGTTGGTGGTGAATCACCCTTTTTAGGTGATGGTGGATTGTCATAGTTTGTAGGTGCATCTTGCAAAGAATCCTACATTGTGAACCCATCCAAGCTTAGAATACCATCATTTTTCACCTTTGTACATCTTCCAATGTCATTGATTCATTTAAAGCAAAGGTTAAAATCATAAAACTTACATCATCGATTACAATTGATGGTCCCCGTTTGATCATGTGGTTGTGGATGATAATTTCATAATGAACATGTAACCCTTGTAGCATGCACAACAACATAACGCTCTCTTTTGTCGCTTTTTTTTAGCTCTATGTTGTTGTCCTTGGCTAGAGCTCTCTCCACATTCCATAGTTATGGAATTGAAACCTTGTTCACAAAACTATGGACAATTTGGTTGTAACCATAACATGACAAATATGACAAAATGAATGAGGTTATACCTTGTGAAGCTCATGAAAGAATCAATAATGAATGTCTTCACAAAGAGAGAAATAATAGGGGAAAAAAATAATTCTTCACATTGATATAAAGAAAAGACAACGCCAATGTTTCTTTTGCAATTTTGTGATGAACTGCTCAAGTGGTGATCATCCATGGAGAACAATAGCCAAAACTAACAAAATATGTGATGGGGATGCATGTAACAATCTTTCAGAACATAAGTTATGACAAAAAAATAACATTGTTACCATCTCATGTTTCTTTACTTCGTATTAAATTGCATGTCAATATCAACAATTGGAGATAAAAGTGACTGGTGTAACATACCACACAAAAGTTGGTGAAAAAATTGGTCAAATTTCCCCACCATATATCCTCTTGAACCAAAATGTAGGTTGCATTTTCCCATCCAAGATTGTTGTGTTATCAAATTTGAAACAAAATGGTATAAGAGAATTGGGGATTGGAATGAATGTTTTCACATAGAGAAAGAGAGAGAAGAATTGGGGAATTGGGGAATTAGTTCTTCATAATGATGTACATAGAGAAACAAATTAAGCAAGTGTTTCTTTTGCAATTTCATGATGAAATGTTCAAGTCTAGCAAATTTGAGGGTGTCCATTGAAAGCAACACTTAAATTTGAAGAGTTTCAACACCTACGTCAATGCAATCAAGGTGTTGTAGAAAGCATATGCCAAAAGTAATCCAACAAAAAATCAGTCTATATACATGAGCAATGCCAAGCTTTCAACTTCATAATCACAACTAGTTAGCATTTGGTTAAATAGTGTGACAACATAATCTCCTAATCATGGACAACATACACTACAAAGGTTCCAAAAAGCTCAAAATTGTTTAGAGAAGTGCTAGACATAGCATATTTGGGCTACATTCAAAGGCAACCTTAAAATTTCTTGCCTGAAATTTTAACATGTTAAAAGTTGTATCATTATCCTTATAAAGGACCCTAGAGAAACCCAAAATGAAGGAGCACTACATTGCTTTCTATGTATTTTGGAAGATATCATACACATCCCAATCATCATTTGCCAAATTGTAATCCTAGATTGTTGCAGATGCTAATAGGTTCACACCAAATACAACTTTCTTACCATTAAAATAAATGAATGTTTTTTAATGTTTACAATTATTGTGTTTAACTAATGGGGCAACAAATCATTTAAGAGAAAAGAAGAACAAACAAGACCTATTATACTTCATTTGTACATCCCTTTTCATTGCATCATATATTGTGTAAACTTGCACATAACAACATGTCAAATTTTAAATTATCACCTAGGAAACGTTAAATGAGGTTATGTGAATATTGTCCACTGATGAGGTTTTTCTACCATTTGCCATACTAATAGTATATCATACATTAAAAATCATTAAATATTCTAACATATGAATAATCAGACAATCTTCGAAATGGGGAAAGATACACCTAATCATTAGAGTTGTTAATAATTGGGCCAATTTTCATAGACACATACTTCCCCCAAAATGATAACTTATGGCTAGCTCCTCCTTGAAAATGACACAAATGGATAGTTATAATTAGAGCTACTAAGTAATTTGAAACTTGACATTCATGCACCAACCATCATACTTTAGAACACATTACTAGAAACAATCTATCCTATTCAAGGAAAATAGGGTTAAGAAAGAATTCTCTCCATTATCAAAAAGGTTTTTAGGGAAATGTTAATCAAGTTCCGATAATCAACTAAGGTGTCAAATTTTATCAAGCACCTTTAGGATTTAATTCAATAAAAGACTCTTCTACTCCTACCATAGTTCAAGCACAAAGTCATCCTTCCAACACCAATCACAGTGACACCTCGGACCTGCCAAATTGAGGATGGTTTTTGCATGAGTGTAAAGCCTGAGCTTGGAGCTTTGAACTTGTAGTTTAAAACTTAATATGATTTTAATCCATCTGCATGGATGAATATGTCCATAGATGAATGATTTCATATGGATGAATGTCATTTTTACATGGATGAATTTCATTTATGAATTGGATTAAGTAAATAAATCATTGGATGAAATTCATCCATGATTGTAAGATAAATAAATACTAAATCCATTTTCATTTATTTTCCAAGTATTAATATCGCAAACTTAAATGTCATTTAATAATGATGGATAATGTAATTATAGTAAAAAATATGATGATGAGACCAAATAATTTTTTTAAAAATTGGTT
>Ga0116226_10004465_pt1 | contig 12421 bp, 6 predicted proteins | sample S1TSphfallax_FD_89692 | JGI IMG/M metagenome (GOLD analysis project Ga0116226, IMG submission 89692) | Host-associated microbial communities from peat moss isolated from Minnesota, USA - S1T2_Fa - Sphagnum fallax MG | ecosystem: Host-associated > Plants > Peat moss > Unclassified | place: USA... | reverse complement strand
TTCCTCCTGCTAGCGCAAAACAACAGCCTTGAGTCCCACGTACAGGGCTCCGATTAGGGTTTCCAACAGAAACAATATTAGGGTTAACTCTTGTCACTGCCACTCACTCTGTACTATGTCTCCGAAAGCTCTGAACAAATCCGGCAAGTGGCAATGAGCGGGTGTTGCCAACTTCGGGCCGAAAAAAAGCTTGGTGCTGCGTATCAAAAGCAAACAGCCTATTCTCTGCGTGCTCTGAAAAGCTCTTAAACAAAACTGGCATGGGGCTAGCAGGAAATGGGTGATGCGCATTTACAATGAAAAAGATCTTGGCATCGCGTGACGATTATAGACCTAGCGGAAATCAACACGTAACACAATTACTGCTACAGAACTATCTGCTGACATGTGTAATCACAACTGGCTGTCGAACATTCTTCCCGTCGTCCCGCTGCCCTCCCTGTGCTGCCATCTCCCCGCGTGTACGTAATCGGTACACAACTTTTCCTACTTACGTATTCGTATAATCAACCAATACTACGGTAGGGGTACTTGGCCTGTTCCATCAAAGAACGCATCGAGACTCGAGAACTGTCTATCTCGACACTGTTCCTTCAGCTCGTAACGAGTCCTACCGGGGCCGTTCCAGAGCGTAACCGGTGTTCCGCCACCATTGACTCACATCACACATTGGAAAAAGCCTAACAAAGTACCTGAAGAGAACACCAAAACCGGTTATGAAATGCTTATAACTTTATGTGAAGAACTTTTCAAATGTAGTATTTGTATTTCAGCCTCCCCTGGAAGAAATATCCGTTCTCAATTTCAGGTGTCTTAGAAAGTGTCAACACCTCTTTCCAAACACACTAAATGAAATTCTTCCCCTACACTTTTATGTGCAGAATCTTTCTCTTTTCTTGGGTCAAACAAATCCCTGTTGCTATGATATCTTCTTCGGCTTATCTCTCATGACCTAGTAGGCATGGCAGTCTTGGGCGGGTATCAGAATCCTGGTGAGAACCAACTAGGGTTCCAAGCCAATTCCCAACTTGAAAATTGGTGGTCATCATCTGTTGTGACAACCGCCAATCATAAAAACCTTTGTGGCAAACCCCAATTATAAACACCAGTGTTGGGCGAGTATCAGAAAAGATGTGACAACCAGTCAGGGTTTCAGGTCGATTCTGACCTTGAATACCTCCAGGTATGACCAATGGTGATATTCTTTTTGAAACCCGTCTCCTCGTTCTCAGTGGGTTGAGAACCATTCGTTTGAAACCTTTTTTTAATTGCTACCCTATCAAGGTATTAAAAAGTAATAGGGTCAAGGTTTTAGTAATTAGTCAGAAATAGGTTTACGTTGTTAGTTAGGGTTAGAAGCAAAAGTTAATTAATTAGGTTTATTGGAAGAGGCGTTGTAGAACTATTGCTTGTGTAGTGGCTTTTTTCTCACGCTTTTCTCTTTAATAGAATAAAAAGGATGTTTAGCATCCTTACTGTTTAATGATTGGGCCTGTTTTTTTTTTGTTGATGATAATTGATTAGTTCTTTATTTAGTCAAAGCTTAATCACCTTTTTGTTGTGCATTGTTTTTTTGTTGTGTGCTTGTGATGTTTTTTTAGTGCATCCTTGTTGTGTGTTTCTAGTGTTCTTCGACATCTCCTTGTTTTTCACTCTTAATGTTTTTCAATGCTTCCTTATTGTGCACTTTTAGTGTTTTTCAAAATATTCTTGTTGTACATTCCTAATGTTTTTAAGTGCCTCCTTGCTATGTGTTCTCAATTTTTTCATTCTTCTTTTGCTATGTGCTCATGGTGCTCTTCAACACCTCCTTGTTGTGTGTTATTGGTGTTTTTTTAGCACCTGCTAGCTATGGATTTTCAATGTTGTTCATCATCTACTTCTTGTGTGTTCTTGTTGATCTTCAATGCCTCCTTGTTGGGTGCTCTTAATATTCTTTAATGCTCATTTATTGTGTGTTCTTAATGATTTTCAGTTCTTCTTTGCTATGGGCTCCTTGTGATTTTCAAAGCATGTTTGTTATGCATTCCTAGTGATTTTCATCACTTTCTTAACATATGTTCATGATGTTCTTTGACGATTCCTTCCTAGTTTCCTCATCACTTTACTAATCATGTACTTTTCTAACCTCTTGGTGTTTTTCATCACCTTTTTGTTGTGCACTTCTAATGTTCTTTGGTTCTTTCTTTAATTGGTACTCCTCTCCCCCTCCTTTTTTTTATGTGCAAGTTTAGAAAAAGATTTTTTGCAACTTTTTTTTCCAACTACCAACCTCAAGTTTTTTTTCTTTAGTTTATTTCTATAAGTCTTTTTTTTCTTTTTCTTTTTTCTTCCTTTTTCTTTTTGTTTTTCTCATTGTGTATGTTCTGCCATTATTTTTATACAAGCGTGGGAGAAGGAAGAGGAAGCAATTTCTTGCTTCCATTGTTTTTTACAAGGTGGGTTTTCATTTTATTTCGTCTTTTTTTTCATTATGAATGTTTTTTCTTTTACTTTTGTCTTGCAATTTTTATTTTTAATTGTAGATTTGCTAATTATTCAACATGTATGTGTTATGTGTAGGATTGGAACCCCACTTGCACAAAAATTTATCACACATTCTAACTATCATACATTTTTTTCACATATTTTATGTGATGGAAAGAGGAGGGGAAAAAAGTTTTTGATTTTTCCCTATAAGTGTTTAAGCCTAATAGTTTTTGCCTTGTGGACATAAAAAATGTTAAAAGAAAAATTTATATGCTTTTCATTTTTTTACTTTTTTAATTTTAAAAATTAAAAATTAAAAAAACCAATGCTTGAAATAATAGACCTTTTGATAAGTGTTGTGTGAAAACCACCTTTGAAAATTAACTAGTATGAATTTTGAGAATCGACACTTTGAAACTTGGGTGACGTTATTTTTTGTAATTTTTTGAAACCCTCCCTAAGTCTATTGAAGATTCTTTTAATTGAAAAAAAAGACTTAAGGTGGGTCTCATAAAATCTTCTAAAACCTAGACCCAACAATTCTTGAAAAAAACAAAGAACTACCCAACATTTGTAAAAACCTACACAAGTGCATTCACAATTGGGGTACCACAATAGGAACCATCACACCAATTTGTCACATGTTTTGAATCTTAAAACAAGGACTTAGCAAAATGAATGTTCTAAGATGTTAAATAATGAAATGGGGATATTTATGTTGAGGTTTTCAACCAATAAGTGGTATAATGAATGATTCAAATCAATTGAATGTTTTGTTCAAATATAAACCAAAAAAGAATGCAAGACTACTTAAACATTTTAAAATGACATACTTTCATTTGGAATGCCAAAACCATACTAAAAACATTAAATAATGTCATTTTTTTACACCCACATCTCTTATACTCCTTTCCAAACCTTTGGAATGTAAATTTTTAATTTGAAATTTTTGTTTGATTATCCTCATCAACACATCCTTTTTATGAAAAAATTCAAAATTCTAGCATCAATCCCACAAAACTTGGCGATTTATCATACTGAAAACTTGTGCCATCATATAAAACATATTTTATTTTATTTGTGGTTACAATATGGAACAATTTGAATAAATATTGTTAGTCCTATTGAATCATTCTCAATAAAACAATGTAATGGGACATTATTCCTAACCCAACAACACACTTAAAGACATGTTTTAATCATTCAAATCACAAAAAATCACAACCATTTTAAATAAAAAGTCTATGAATATCTAATGGCAAAAAAAAATCTAAAATAATTTCATAAATGTCATTGTCATTCAAAATAATGTTTTAACAATTTTTTTGGGTGAAACATTCCTTCTGTGTTCCCCCAACTATGAATGTACCCACATTTGGATTTTTAATGTACATGAAGAGCGCCTAACTAAATATAAAAACCAGCAAACTTTACAAAAATGTAATCACCCCCCTTTGTTGTTATCATTATTTTTTGAAATGTTCATCATCGTTTTTCCTAATGATACCCTATGAATATCCATTGAATATGACGGGGGGGAGAGGGGGGTTGGATTACAAAAGTGTGCAAATTTTTTATGCCATTTAAAGACCTTGAAGACCAACATTACCATGTTTGGATATGTGTTCAACTTTGCCTCATTGGGCCCTTATACTAATAATGCCTATCCCTACATGTTTTACCTTACATTAATAGAACCGACATAATTTTAGTAGGAAAGAATTGGTTGAATTGATATCTATCCTAACTATGAACCCCACATATGGCAAAAAGTTTGCCATGGGTCCATTTCTCAAGGCTAAAGGTCTAGGGAGAATAAGGTTTGAATATAGGTTAGGTAGGATCTAGGTTTAGGTTAATGTTGATTAATTATTAAATGAAAATTTGGAATTGGGCAAATTTTCAGTCCAAGGAAAATATTAACTAATTTTATACCCAAATTGATACTCTTTTATTAATATATCAAATTTGAAAGAACCAGTTCATAAATAATTGTATTCTTTTGGGGTGAAAGCATAATCAAGTATACAACAAAAGTAGTTATGAGTAATTGTAGTCATATTTTTGCACATATATGCAAGAAAGTAGAGTCAAAACATTTTCAATCATTGTCAAACCATCATGATGCACAATATTGAGTTTATAATATGTTCTATACAAAATTTGGAAAACTTTAGTGTACTAAAAGTAGGTCAAAAATATTTTTGAAATTGACTAGTGGAATTGTGTTCAAAAATATTTTTACATTAGAAGATTGATATATTATTAATATTATTTCAAAAGTTGAAAGTGCATAAGTAAACTTTAAATGGCCATTAACCAAGAAAGTAAATATATATATATATATTTGTAATTTTTTAAATCTATTTAAATTTATTTTAAACATGTGATTCTTCAATATCATTGACACAAATTCAAAAAATATGTTCATATTGATCATTAAATTAATTAATATTTTAAATTTTGATATGTTAAGGCATCATTTTTGGCTATTTTATTCTTTTCTTAACAAAGATCATGAAATGTATACTTGATCATGTTTTCACCCATTGACACATTTTAAATTTTGAACATTGGTTGGGTTATATTATTAAACCATTGAAACTTGTTTTCATTTAAGTTATAGGTTAGGATTAAGTTAGTTAAATATGGTTAATGTTAGGGTTTAAGGTGTTATCACCATTATGTTGCACAAGGGGGTTGAAGATGAAAAATGCGAGCTCTATAAAAGCCCAAATGTTCATTTAAACCCACACTTCTTTACGTTTTTTTTGCACTTTTTTTTTCTACCTTACTTTCTTTTTGTTTTCTTATGCACCTTACTAGTTCTCATTACCTTGTTTTGTTATGCAAATTGCAACTCATCGTCACCTTCTTGCTACTTGCCATCACCTTGTTGCTTGTCATTGCCTTGTTGCTTGATGTTGCCTCCTTCTTGTTTGTTGTTGCCTTGCTATTATTTTTCATGATTGCCTTGTTATTCATCATCAAATTATTGTTGATGTCATCACCTTGTTGCCAATGTCGCCTTGTTGATGTTTGTCATCACCTTGCTACTATTCATTATCACCTTCTCAGTGCCTTCGTCAACTTGTTATTGTTGTTCATCGCTTTATTTGTCATTTCCCTATTGTTGTTAATCACCACCCTATTGTTTTTCCTACAAGGTATCAAAAATAATTATGCTTATCATTGTGTTGTTATTCACCATCACTTTGTTGCTTATGTTGATTTCCCCTTATTGTGATGATAGTACCTCCCTTCTACTTTCAATGTGCAAGTTGTTGATAGTTGGTGCATTGTGAAGGTTGCAACAATGACAACCTTTACATTTTTCTTAAATGAATTTTTTTTCCTTTTGGTTTTTCCTTTTTATTTCATTGTATGCTTTAGGTAGTTTAGGGTTTTTGATTGTTTGTTTATTAAATTTATGTCTATTTGTTCTTTGTATGTTTCTTTTTATTCATAGGTATTGTTTATAAGGGTTTTGTTTACAAGTTTTGTTATGTTTAAGTTTGTTAAGTTTTTTTTGTGTTTTTATTATGATTTTCTTGTGTAAGATCATTTATTGAAAACTTCACCTTGATTTGAAATGAAAAAGGGAATAATTTAAACTTTCACTCCTTAAGCCCATCTTTGTAAACAACAACAACACTTGACACTTGAATTGACACTTGATTTCATCAACATTTTTTTGCATTATGCATCACCTTGAAAAAATTTAGTGATGAATTTGTTAATGTTTATAATTATTTTCAATTTTCTATGTTTATGGTTTATTGAAATACATACACATCACAATAACCAAAATTGGAAGAACATTAATTTGTTTGATTTTATTAACCCCGATTTGTTAACAAATCTTTAAAATATGGAACTACTCCATGTGGAAGAAAGTCTTAAGATCCTCATGAATGAAAGTGAGATTGTATAAATAAATAAAAAGTGAAAAAAAAAGATTTGAAAGGTTTGAAATATTGTCAAATTCACAATCAGAAAATGATAAAACATTAAACATGTAATCCTAAAAAAATTGCATGACCAAATAATCAATTGGAAACCTCATGGTAGAAAGTCTTTGTGTTGAAAAAAAATTTGTGTTAATGATGGGTCGAAAGTGGATGTGAATGTCTTGCAATTGATGTGTTGTGCGGCGTGTCATAGTAATCCAATGTTTCCTACAATTGGGTGAAAACATAATAAAAGGAGCCAAGGGCACCAAGGTAAAAGTCCTTTTCTAAGGATTGCACATGACACATGTCATCCCTATGTTGGTTTACAACTTAAAAATTTATATTTTGGATACCTAATTTAACACTACATGTTAAATATAAATACATTTTAACTAAAAATTGATTCTATATCATATATATTATGCATTCATGCCCTCTATAAAATAAATATGAATAGTTTTTGTTATGGTCACATTTTCAAAATCCATAATTTTTAGGGTTAAAAACACATTTGAACAAAATGTGTTCAAATCAATTTTTTTTTTAAATTATCAATTCAAGTCCTTTTTCCCTTCATCAGTAATATAATCTTCTCCAATTTTCAAAAGGAATGATGCACATTTGGTAGAAAAAATAACATTTGCAAAAAGGAAAAAACCGTCCATTCTCGAAGTTTGAATGCTTTGAAAATGTAAAAACATTTTTCATTTGTGTCAAACTTTGAGTATGTAAACTTTGTAATTAATGGAAAATATTCCAGAAACATTTATGACAATCCAAACTATTTTGCTTCTTTTATAATCTCTCAAACATCCAAAAATGTAGTTTTAAAGAATGTCCACTCACTTGGGTGGCTCCTTTGACTGTATTTTTATCCAATTCTCAACCAAATAACAAGGTTAAGGAAGGGTTTACTATCTTATTTCAAAAGTAATAGCATGACTACATTCAAGAAACATGTGAATGCAAACCATGGATTAATTGCAAAAAACTTTGAGCAAGAAATGAATAACAACATGAAAAGTTCAATGGAAAAATAACTTGCAAAAAAAAGGCTTGCAATAAGTGGGAATGTTATCTCCAATTTTTTTAAGGCCATATATCCTCAAAAAAATGATTATGTGCACTAAAAAGAGTTTTTGGAAAACTTGAGTCTTCTTGTTGTAAAATACCATTTGCTCATTTAGTTTGTCAAGAGCATATGCTTGAAATGTTTGGTAATGTAATTATGCCCTCATGTTGTTTTCCCTTCTAGAAAAGCAATTACTCAATAAATGTTACCTCACTTAATTGAATTCAAACAAAATAAACAAATGTCTCACCTACTTTAGCAAATTGTGTGTCTACTACTACTAGTTTTGATATTTGGATGTCCATTTAAGAGCACATGACATTTTTGCATTGGTTGCGATTTTTCTAAGAAAAAATTGAATGCCAAAACGTATTATAATTGTTTGTTTGAAACATCTAAAACTTCACGTCAAACATTGGTAAAAAATTTGCAAAACCTTTTACAGTAATATGGATTGACCAAAAAATCTTTGCTTATGTGAAAAATGAAGGCTCAAATTTAAATACCACATGATAACTATTTTGAAATTAGTGGTCATTTATGAAACTTTGGGTGTGGTGAAAAGTTTTCAAGGCACTTGTTTTGGACATGCCTTTTTTAAGGCTTGTCAAATATATATATATATATATATATATATATTAAGTGTACAAAGACTTGAAATATGTTCTATCAAATTTGCCCAAGAAAATTTGTAAAGATGTATAGTTCATGACCTAAAATGTATGAGAAAAGAAGACAAAAATGGATGAAAGTTTGCATTATTGCAAGCCTTTGGCCCCAAAATTTGGACACATTAATCAAAACAAGTTGATATGCAAATTGCTTTATTTTAGTTTTTCTTTCTTCTATTGTTTTGAATGTTGTTAATGTAAAAATTTGCTTTATGATTGGACATAGGTTTGCAAGAAAAATGATCATGTTCCAAGAAGCTCTAAAACTTTGAAAAGGGTGAATGCATGGTAAGTAAACAAAGAAAAATAGTCCACTCAAAATCGTAAATAATTATTGACATAATCATACGAAAATATATTTTAAAATTTTAAAAATATAAATATGAATTTATGATAAGTCAAGAATAACGTTTTTTGGAAAAATTTAAGGTTATAAAAGTAGGTTTAAAATATGTTTGAAACTAACTAATCAACAATATGATGTTCAAAGTTTCTTTTACATTAAATGTTTGATATATTATGAATATAATATGCACAATTTGGGAATACATAAATATCTTTTAAGCCTTGATTAACTTGAAAGTATATTAAATTTAAAATGGTATACTTGCAACCCATTTTGTGAAATTAAAATATTTCATTACAAGTTAAATGTATTTTTTAAAAAATCTACTTAATCTATGTTAATGATGGGGATTTTCAACATTTTAATAATAAATTGAAAGATTATCATCAAATTAATCATCAAATCAAATAATATTTATACTTTCAATATCAAATATTTATAATAATTACTTGTATTTTTGTGGTAAGGAGGAATGAATAATCTATTTTACCTTATTTTCACCCATAAACTGTTGTCATTTGTTATAACATGTAAACTAACGTTATGGTCATATATTGATCATGTGCCCTTTCCTTTCACATGGCATATATTACAAATTATTGTAAATTTTTTGTCTCTTATTATCATTACTTATGTTTTAAAACAACCAAGGGGTTATACTAATTATTGAATGATGTTTTGAATGCAATCATATCCACAAGCCCTAAATTAAAAGAATAAATCAATTATCTTTCTACTTTGCATACTTTGATTGATGATGATTCAAACATGAAAACAAAGTCAGGGACTATACATTAAAACATGAAAAATGAGGTTTGAAGCATCAGTGATTATTTCCTTACCTTTTTGACAAAATATAATGAGAAAAGAACTCACAATATGTTATCCTTAATGTTAAATTAGATTCAATTTTTTGAAATTAATCTTTTATGGGTCCAACCACGTTAGTAGGAGCCACACATGCCCCCTTAAACCACTATTTTATTCTTAAAATATTTTAATATCTTTTTAATACATCTTTCCAAAAAAAACATCTTAAATTTTTTAAAATATTATTATGTTAAGGTGTATATTTTTTAAATCCCAAAATATGTCATTAAAAAATATTTTCAATTTGTGCTTTTAATGTCAAAATTGGTTTTAAGCTATTTTTATGCAATTTTAAAATAGTGGTTACAAGAGGTTTAAAATCTTTAAACGTATTTTTCACTCATTAGATTGATTCCAATTTTTTTTGATACATACATAATGTATTCACAATAAATTTTATTAAATTATATTATTTTTATTTATTTTACAATCCAAAGTTCAAAAAATTAAGTAGTGGTTATGACTACATTTGGTACATGTTAATATGACTACAACCTTCTTTTATTAGTCATGAACAAAGGATTTCCATAATTGAGAAGTACAACAAAAGATCCTTGTTTCATATATGCTATTAAACTAGTCTTATCATCATTTCCATTAAATCTCAAGCTAAAAGCTCTTTTGTTAACAAAAGTGATGAAAATAACAATTTGGATATCTTCAAAATGGTAGCGAGCACCAATGAACTGCAAATGAGCTTATTAATAATATAAAATATTAATATTTTGAAGATATCAAGTGGATGTGAAAGCATCAAATGCATGTTGGAGTGGTCAAGGAAATGTGAATCATATTCCCAACTACTAGTTTTTGAGTTCAAAAAATATTGAAGATTATGGGTTTTCAAATTGGAATTATTGGAGATTGTGGGTCCTTAAATTAAAATTGAGAATCTATTTTCCCTTGTTGGTATATTCACCAATTTGAGGAAACACCATTTGTAATCAAATAACCTTGGAAAGTTAGTCTTTTTGAGTAAAAATTGATTGAATGATGCAAGGGTTGGTTGCAAGGATTTAATAATTTGGTGGAATTCATAAAACCTAAAGTAGATTTAAAGCAAGGATTAGATGAATTTAAAGGCTCATTTGAGCAAGATGAATTTGAAAAAAGACTAATCTAATGTTTTGTGCCTTGGGTAGGTTGTATTTTTAAGTGTGATATTATGATTTTGTTTTAAATATAAAATATTTTGAATGAAGCTTCTTGGTTTTTCTCTTGGCCTACAAAGGTCCATATTCTTTATTGTGTACCAAAATTGTGACACAATGTCACCTTTTTGGTATTTTTCACCTAGTATTTTTCACCATGTAAAAACACAATTATGCAGATTATGATGGAATTTATTGTTGTAATGATCTAAAATATGGTATTTTATGAAATATTTAACTTTTTTTATTCATTAGTTTTGATGGGGATCAAAATATAGGGAAAAGAAGGATTGTAATAAAGACTAGGTCCTTTTCATCCTAGGCAGTACACTTTAAAGGATTTTCACCCATGAAAAATTTGCAAAATATTTTTATATTCAATGTTCTCAAGGACTAATCAAGCCCTCCTATTGTTTTTTGAAATCCCATGTTGCTCCTTGTGCTTTGATGTTTTCTTACTAATATTAGGGTTCTTTTGTTACTATATGTGTTCCATTATTTCTTCACAAGCTTGTTTGGACCCTAACATATTCTAGTTTCTAAAATACATTCATCATCCATCAAGAGCATCATTAATGTTTGAGTTTTTATATTGTCCACTTGTGTAATCAATCAAATGTTATTGTCATAATAGATCATGCCAAATAAATACTAAATAAAATTTGAATAAAAGATGAAAGCCTTAAACAAATTTAATCTAACCCAAAGCCTCCAAATTTCCATTGAATTAATATTTTTAATTTTATATTTAGATAATCAGCCATAAATATTAAATCTACTCAACTATTAATATTAAAATTTTGAAAACCAATTATTTAATACCCACCTTTAAAAATGGGAAAAATATGATACCCTAGCCAAACATCTAAAAAACATTTAATTAAAATTTTTAAAAATTATTATTTTTGATTCTCATTAATTGAATTCCCTTATCATTTATTTTTTTAAATCAATAACCATCCAACACTATCTAGGACCCAAAATACACCCATGATCACATGTTCCTCAACAAGTAATTGGTTTTGGAGTCTTATTTACATGTATTTTTCATATTGTTCCTTAGCAAAATAGGTCAATATCATCATTTATGTTTCCACTTTTGGTTTACCAAGTCCAAATCAATAATGGGTAACATAACAATGATATCAATCAACAATAAAAATGATGTGAACTTGCAAATTTTTATTTCAAGGAAAGAGGGCTAGGGGTGGAAAAAAAAGAACAATAGAAAATGGAAAAAAAGGATATGATCTAAAATTAATTATTACTAATGCTCCATTTAAACCTCAACATATAATCAAACTTAATAAACATGAAAATAGGTACAATTGTTCATACATGTGCCATGTTATCAATACATAACTAACATGATTATCTATGTGGCACCATGACATTTACATTAACTTTCAATGGTGATGCAAGTGGCCACAATAAAAGGAGCCAAAACACTTATTGATTATAATGAAAAAAATTAGTTACACCATTTTGAAAAAAAATAATTTTATTTTATTTTATGAAATTATTATTTATTTTTTAAAATTATGTTTGTTTATTCAAATCATGAAGTTAAAATCATGTGAATTTATTATATGATTTAAAAATCTTCTGTCATACACAAATTAAAACACTTGTTGACATATTGTTTTCAACAACTTTAAAATTGAACATGTTTTTTAATTATCCAAACTTTCACCAAAGGTTCTCAAATATATTGTGAACTTCAACATACTTCATAAGAAGGGCCACATGTGTTTGATATTCTTAACTGAACTTATATTGGATCCTTTTAAGTAATGTATTGAATATTGTTGAACATCCTTAATGAATATAATAATTCAAAATTTGTGATCATGATTTAAAGCATAAATTTACATTTGATTATAATTTAA
>Ga0116226_10004463_pt1 | contig 12422 bp, 9 predicted proteins | sample S1TSphfallax_FD_89692 | JGI IMG/M metagenome (GOLD analysis project Ga0116226, IMG submission 89692) | Host-associated microbial communities from peat moss isolated from Minnesota, USA - S1T2_Fa - Sphagnum fallax MG | ecosystem: Host-associated > Plants > Peat moss > Unclassified | place: USA... | reverse complement strand
TCGCGTCAATCTAATGTCATCGCGCTCTAGGGCCGGCGGCCCCACCAATCGGCGAGTTGCGCCGGGAATGAGGCCGCCAGCCACAGGGCTGTGACCATCCAAGGTCCGGCGCTGAGCGCCGAGCGAAGCGCCAGCAGCAAGAAAACGCCAGGAAGGGCGGCCAGCAGAAGTCTGGTCGCCCTTACTTGTATCTTGCGCCGGACTCGCCACAGGGCGATGGCGGCGATCTCAACGACCAGCACCAGTAAAATCAGGTCGACCACCCGACCGGTGGCGAACAGCTGTTCCATGGAGATCAGGTTTTGGCGATGCCGAACAGATGGGCGAGGTCATTGAAGAAGATCCGCATATGGGCTGTCGGCTGGGCCTTGACCAGCTTCTTGTTCATATAGGCCTCCCAGGTGAGCTTCTGGACATCCGCATCGTCGCAGATGGCGACGAAACGCTCGCGGCGCTTGTCGGTGCTGTACCAGAAATATTGCATGATCCCCAAAATCCAGAACACCAGACCATGGGCTTTCATGAAGCGCTTGCGCGCGCTGGCGAGGTCCTTGGCATTGCCGCTGACGAGGAAGTCGCGCACCGCGTCCGCCGCCAGGCGACCGCCATACATGGCGTAATAGATCCCTTCCCCCGACGCCGGTGCGACCACGCCGGCGGCGTCGCCGGCCAGCACCACGTCGCGTCCATTATCCCACCGTTTCAGGGGCTTGAGCGGAATCGGTGCGCCTTCGCGGCGGATCGTCTCGCAGTCCTGCAGGCCGGCGCTCTGCCGTAGAGCCGTTACCGCACCCTTGAGGGAAAAGCCTTTGCGAGCGCTGCCGACACCGATACTGGCGGTGTCGCCATGCGGGAACACCCAACCGTAGAAATCGGGCGAGAGATGGTTCTGATAATAGATATCGCAGCGCGCCCCGTCGAAATCCCGGTCTCGCGGTGTCCGCACCACCTCATGATAAGCGAACACATTTTTCGACTTACCGCCTTTGGGCACCGCCTGCCGGGCTACCGCTGATGTGGCGCCGTCGGCGCCGATCACGGCGCGGGTACGGATCCGCACCAGCTGGTCGTCCTCCTTGCGGCGATATTCGAGGACGCTGCAGCCGTCCGCGTCATGGTCGACTCGCACAAAGCTGCCGGTCACCCGCTCGGCGCCGGCCTGCGCCGCCCGCTCGCGCAGCCATTCATCGAAAACGTCACGGTCCACCATCCCGACAAAACCGCCATCGATCGGCATGTCGACGGCGCGCTCGGAGGGCGCGATGATGCGCGCCGAGCGGGCCCGCGCCACCAGCAGACTTTCGGGCACGTCGAATTCTCGGAGGAGACAGGGCGGTATGGCGCCGCCGCAGGGTTTGATCCGTCCGGCGCGGTCAAGCAGAACCACTTTGGCTCCGCCCTTGGCGAGGTCATGGGCGGCGGTGGCGCCGGCCGGGCCGCCGCCAACGATGACGGCGTCGATAATATCTGTTTGGCTCATGCGGTCCTCCTGAAGGAAAGCGATCCATTGGGGTGTGCAGCTTGGTCCCGGTCATCCCGGCCGAGACGCAGGGCGATGGTGGCGGCGGTCAGAAAACAGAGCGCCTGCAGGGCGAAAACGCAGGCGAAGGCGCTTGGTGTATGGCTGAGAAGATGGCGCATCAGATCGAGCGCACTGGCGCCGGCACAGCCGCCAATTCCGAAAGCCGCCGCTTGCGCCGCGCCCCAGACGCCCATCCGGACTCCCTCGCGCGCTGGTCGGCCGGCGCCGGCGAAGGACATCATCAAGCCCAAGGCGGATACGGCAAATACCCCATTGGCCAGCCCGAGCAGGAACACGGTTGGCGCCAGGGGCCAGAGATCCGGCATGAATCCGGCGCCCGCGAGCCCGATCAGGGCGAACGCGGACGCGGCGCAGCCCACGCGGACCCCGAAACCCATCAAGGCGGTCTTCTCCACCCGGAGCAGGGAGCCGATCAGTCCGATCAGGATCATGCCAATCAACACGCCGCCATGCTGAAATCCGGCCAATTGGGTCGAACGTCCGAGACTATAGCCGAACACCAGGCCGGCATAGGGCTCGAGGATCAGTTCCTGCGCGCTGTAAGCCAGCATGGAGACAAAAACGAAGATGGTAAAATCACGCGCCAGCTTCTCCCGCCAGAGTTGGCGCAAGGCGGCGACGAAGGAGGCATCGGATCGAATTGAAGCGTTTCCCGGGACAGTCGGTTGGGCGGCGGGGTGGGCCGCCTCGATGCCGCTAATGGCGAGTAAAGTAACCACCACCGCGATGAAGGCGACGCCGGACGCCACCAGCACCAGACGTTGCGGTGAATAGGGATCGAGCAGCTTGCCGCCGATCGCGGCGGTAAGCACGATCCCCAGGATCATCATGCTCCAGGCGATGGCCGCCGCGGCCGGCCGGCGTGATGGCGTCACGCTGGTGGCCAGCAGCGCCAGCAGCGATGTGCCACTGGCGGCGACGCCTGCCCCGATCATACTATAGGCGATTATGCCGAGACAGACGCCGAGCAGGAGGTGGGTCGGCATCAGAATCGTCGCATTGGCCGCCAGAATCGCGCCGAGGGCGAGAACGCCGATACCATAGATGATCCATCTGGTGCGATTCTGTCCGCGGTCGGATCCATGACCCCAACGCGGACGGGACAATTGCACCGCATAATGCCAAGCCACCAAGGCCGCCGGCAAGCTGGCCGGTAAAGCCATCTCGACGACCATCACCCGGTTGAAGATCACCGTCATCAGTACGGCGATCGCGCCGATCGCGCTCTGCACCAATCCGAGCCGCACGATACCGCACCAACCCAGCCCTGACTCAGTAGTGGGCCCGGTCATGATCAGCCTCCGATCAGGGGTCTGACGGCGATCGCCGCCACCAGCATTCCAAGCACATAGAGTCCGGTGCCGGTCGCGTTATACCAGGGAGCGAATTTGCGGGGATCGCTCATCAGGCGAACCATCAGCACCGATTGGATGATGAGCGAGAGGCAAACTCCGGCCGCATACCAGGGTCGGCCCCATTGCAGCAGGGAGACCACCACCACCGCCTGGGGAATCGCCATTACCGCGCAGGCCAGGGTCGCCGCGTTATCGACCCCGAGCACCACCGGCAGCGAATCGATACCCATCTGTTTATCGCCTTCGACCGCCTTGAAGTCATTCAGAGTCATGATTCCATGGGCGCCAACGCTGTAGCAGACGGCGAGGAAGATGATATGCCAGTCGGGCAGGGTGCCGGCCATGACCGCGGCTCCGGTAAACCAGGTGATGCCTTCGTAAGACAGGCCGACCGATGCCGGACCCCACCAGCCATTCTGCTTCAGCCTGAGGGGCGGCGCGCTATAGGCCCAGGACAAAGCCAGCCCGAGCAATGCGGCCCAGAACACCCAGGTGCCGAGGAAGGAAGCAAAAATTGCCGACAGGACGGTCCAGATCAGCGCGATCGCCAAACCCCATTGCCCGGGAATTCGACCGGACGGAATCGGGCGGTTGGGTTCATTGATGGCGTCGACATGACGATCGAACCAGTCATTGACCGCCTGGCTGGTGGCGCAGACCAGCGGGCCGGCCAGAATGACCCCCGCCAGCAGCATCAGCAGATGGCTCAGAACAGGGACGCCGCTTGAAACGACCCCGCACATGAAGGCCCACATTGGCGGAAACCAGGTGATCGGCTTGAACAGCGCGAGCACCGCGCCAGGCGCGGGGAGCAAGGGAACAGTACGGAGTGCAGGAGCGTTTTCCATAGAAGCCAGTCTGCCGAGAGCTCGACCGACTGTCAAGTTTATTGGACAGTCAGAACTGTCCAAAAAATTTGCGCGTCAGTGATCTTCGCCGAGATCATTGTCGCTGCCGCCCAGACCATGGCGGCTGAGTTTGGAATAGAGGCTCTGTCGGCTCAAGCCGAGAATTTCCGCGGCTGACGCGCGGTTGTTGCCCGTAAGATTCAGGGCTGACTTGATACACATGCGCTCGATCACATCGGTCGTTTCCGCAACGATTTCGCGGAGCGAGATTCGACCGACAAGCTGAGTCAGTTCCTCCGCCGTGCGCGGCAATTGCTCTTGACGGGCTGAGGGAGGCGGCACAGCGCGCCGAACCGGTCGAATCACGAAACCGTGGGTGGCTTCCAGTCCGGTCAGCACCGAGACGGCCGACAAATCGACCTCTTCCTGATCACCATGGACCGTGCGGATGACCGTGCCGAAATTTCTGACCCAGCCATGCTCACGCAAATTCCGGGTCAAGACTCTGAGATCAACCCCGGGACGACCCAGAAAACGGGCCAGGGACTCGCCTTTGGCCGCATCGGCGCTCGGCAGCTGGGATAGTTCCAGAAAGGCGAGATTGACATCGAGGATATTCATCGTCTCGTCGGTGATGACGAAAGCGTCAGGAATACGGTTCAAAACGCGAAGCAAACGCTGCTTCGCCTCATCTTCCGGCAGGGACGGCTCATTTGCGCCGGCCGACAGGCTGATCAGAGCATGCGCCGAGCCATCCTGGCGGAACAGGGCGGCAGACGCCTGATAGCCCTGGCGTCCATCGGCGAGGCGAACCGAAATCGGCTCGGGGCGGGTTGTCTGATCGACCAGCAGAGCGCCGGCCAAATCCCGCGAGTCCGGATGAAACAGCTTGCCGAAAGCCTGTCCGGCCAGACTGCTGTAATCGGCGCCGAGGAGATTGCCGGCCGCCGGGTTGGCCTCGACAATTTTCTTGCTGACCGGATCGACGATCAGCACCGCCTCCGAGGCCATCTGGAACAGAACGCGATAGCGCGACTCAGCCTGGCGCAGCTTGACATAGTCGCGCTCCATGGATTGTTGCGCCTGCAGGATCCTCTGCTGCATCGCCTGACCGGCGCGCAGATCATGGCCCAATGCGATCACGCGGCCATCGCGGCCAAAATCCACCGCCATATAGCGGAGAGGTATCGAGCCCGATGCCGATTGCTGATTGACCTCTCGCCAGCGCGACTCGCGGTGGGCCGAGGCGTCCGAGAGAATCTCCTCAACCTTTCGGCGGCTGTCATTGGCGACCGTGTCTACCCAGCGCCGTTCAATGATGTCGGAAAACCCGTCTGTCGGCATATCGCTGCCCGAGACAGCGATGTCGCGAATGATCCCGTCGCGGTCGATCACCATCGCCACATCGCTGGACGCTGCTACCAGCCGTGCGGCTGTTTCGGCGTCCAAATCGCCGATCGTCTCCTTTGGCAAGCGAAAGAGAGAAGATGACGATATCACGGGGTTCTCACTCGTCAGCATGAAGTCCTTCACGTCGTCTTTTCGATGCGCCCAACCTGAAACGAGGCGGGCAGCAAATTCTCGGCGGCTTCGACCGCATTCACTCCATCGACCACCACCGCAGCGCCAATGACCTTGCTCCGATAATCAGGCTGCTCGGTAAACAGGCTCCCGCCCACCATGATCTTGATATCCGGATTGATGGACGCGGCTTGTACCCGCTTGATCAGATCGGTTAAAGGACCAAAAAACTCGTCACAACATACAGAAAAGCCGATGATGTCGATATGCTGCGCTGCAATAGTGTCCAAAATATTTGTCACTGATGCGGCGGGCTGGGCCGCCATCTCCCATCCGGCATGCAGGAAAAACTCTTCGATCATCAGCAAACCGAAGGTGTGATGCTCCCCCGGCGTCGGCGCCAGATAGATGCGCGGCTTCGTGATGGCGCGATGCAAACCCTCGCCATTCCGCCGTCCGAGCTCGCGGAGAATCCAATGCAGGCGCGACAGGGCGATCGTCATGTCAATGAAGCTGCAGCGGTCGGCTTCCCAGAATTCGCCCAGTCGGCGGGCGATCGGCGCCAGCAAATCAAGATAAATGCGCTGCAAACTGATGCCCCTGTCGAGCAGGTCCTGCACCTGTTGCATGACGCGATCGACCGGCTCGCTGCTGAGCACCAGTTGGGTCAGGCCTTCACTATCGAGATTGGCCAGGGTGGCCTCCTGCTCGCGATTCGGCCGCGGCGCAGGCAAATCGCAATGAGACAGAAAAAGACGCGGAATGATTTCGCGTTCGATGACCTTGGTAAGCAGCGGTCCGGACATTGGCGCCGAGCGACCGATCTCGCGTCGCAAATTTTCCAGGCCGCGCGACCAGTCGAGATTTTCACCGCACGGATCGTCCCGGAAATCGTGCCGGGATCCATATTGCTGGTTCGGCTTTCCGCTGAATGATGACGTGTCAAATAAGTTGGTCACAACGACCCTCCCATGCAGGCCAGGGCGCGAAGCCCCGCTGTTGCTTGTTTCCGGATCAATGCTGTGTCCCGCTCCATATCACGGCACCGCCGGGCGTCTTGCACAAGTAAGTGCTCGACCTTATTTTTGCTTAGGCGCTTGTTTTTTAAGGGTTTATTTTTTTTATGTAGGTCCGGCGGGCCTGTTTCTAGAGGGTCCGGACACTGGTACAAATGAAGGCTAATCGCCTTTCGCGTGAAAATAAACTGGGAAAATCGATCTTCGTAAAATTTCTGTCGGGCCCCATTTTCCTGATCCGTCGAAAAGTGTCAAATAAATTAGACGTTCAATTAATTTGACAACTGCCGAAGCCCGGATTTAAGGTTTGATCCTAGCCAGGGAGATCCCAGTGACGCTGAGACCGCGCCACGGAGACCCGGCTTCGAGACGACAGACTTTGAGACGACAAGACTAGGATCGGGGGCGAGGCACATCATGCAAAATACTGCCAGAGGATGGTCAGACCTTAGTGCCGGACCGAACGGCGGACGAGGCAACCCCTTCGTCGCTCATTTCACCGGCCACCAGTTCCGCGGAATGCCGAGCCAGAACTCTTTGCTGGACCAGCTGATCGCCCGTTTGTCCAATTGTCCGTGGCCAACCACAGCCGGGTCTTACATTCCCTTTCATCCTGTGCCCGTCGAAATGCCGGTCGCCCGGCGGAAGCCGCTTTATACCCTTGAGGAGCGTCTGCGACGCGACGCGACGCCCTGGACCCTGGTTCAGGGTATCCTCGCGCCGATCCAGTTCCTGGTATTTCTGGTCAGCGTCGGGCTGGTGCTGACCTATCTCCGGACGGGTGATTATTACGCCGCCGCGACCGCGTCGGTCGTCGTTAAAACCCTGGTTCTCTACACCATCATGGTGACGGGGGCGATCTGGGAGAAGCGCGTCTTCGGTAAATATCTGTTCGCCCCGGCCTTCTTCTGGGAAGACGCGGTCAGTATGGTGGTGATCGCGCTCCACACGGCCTATGTCGCGGCGGTCATCGGCGATTACGGCTCGGCCCAGGAGCGTATGATCATCGCTCTGGCCGCCTACTCGACCTATGCCATCAACGCCGCCCAATTCATCCTCAAGCTGCGCGCCGCCAGGAAGGACGCCGAGAAACAGAAGGGCGCGGAGCGCACCGCATGAGTTCGGCTCCTGTCGTCCAGCTTCCAGCTCCGACCGGCCTGTGCGCAACGCCCTCAATCCCGCGCGATATTCTGCGCGAGCGCGGCCAGCGCGAAGTCTTCTGCGGCCTTACCGGGATCATCTGGCTGCATCGCAAGATTCAGGATGCCTTCTTTTTGGTGGTCGGCTCGCGCACCTGCGCCCATCTCTTGCAATCGGCCGCCGGCGTCATGGTGTTCGCCGAGCCGCGCTTCGGCACGGCGATCATGGAGGAGCGCGACCTCGCCGGTCTCGCCGACGCCAATGAGGAACTCGATAGCATCGTCGAACAATTGCTGCAGCGGCGCCCCGATATTAAAATGCTGTTCCTGGTCGGCTCCTGCCCGTCCGAGGTCATCAAGCTGGATCTGTCGCGTGCCGCGACGCGCTTGTCGGCGAAGCATCTGCCGAGGGTAAGGGTGCTGAGTTATTCCGGCAGCGGTATCGAAACCACCTTCACCCAAGGCGAGGATGCATGCCTGGCTTCCCTGGTGCCCACGCTCCCCGCCGCAAAGCCGGGTGCAGCCGGTGATCTGCTGATCGTGGGTTCTCTGCCCGATATTGTCGAGGACCAGTTCAAGCGTCTGTTCGCCCAATTGGGCATCGGTCGGGTCGATTTCCTGCCGGCGCGCCAATCGGTAACATTGCCGACGGTCGGGCCCGATACGGTGTTTCTGCTGGCTCAGCCCTTTCTCGCCGACACCGCGCGGGCTCTTGAGCAGCGTGGCGCGCGCCATCTGCCGGCCGCCTTTCCGTTTGGCGCCGAGGGCACGACATTGTGGTTGCAAGCGGCCGCCGATCATTTCGGGATCGACCCGCAGCATTTCCGTGCCGTCGTCGCGCCGGGGCGCGAACGCGCCATTCGGGCCATCGCCCGTTCCCGCGAGACTTTGGCCGGCAAACGGGTCTTTTTCTTTCCTGACTCTCAGCTGGAAATTCCGCTGGCGCGCTTTCTCGCCCGCGAATTGGCGATGATCCCGGTCGAGGTCGGCACGCCTTATCTTCATGTGCAGCATCTGGCGCCGGAGATGGATCTCCTGCCCGCCGATGCCCGCCTCAGCGAGGGCCAGGACGTCGACCGGCAGCTCGCACGGTGCCGCGCGGAAAAACCCGATCTCGTGGTCTGTGGCCTGGGTCTTGCCAATCCGCTCGAAGCAGAGGGGATCTCGACCAAATGGTCAATCGAATTGGTCTTCTCTCCGGTGCATGGCTTCGATCAGGCCGGTGATCTTGCGGAACTGTTCGCCCGACCGCTGATGCGCCGGGAATTGTTGAGGTTTGGAACATGAAACTGACCGTCTGGACCTATGAGGGGCCGCCCCATGTCGGCGCGATGCGTGTCGCTTCAAGCATGCAGGGTGTCCATTATGTTCTGCACGCCCCCCAGGGCGACACTTATGCCGATCTGCTGTTCACCATGATTCAGCGCGACGGCAAGCGGCCGCCGGTGACCTACACCACTTTTCAGGCACGCGATCTCGGTGGAGATACGGCCGAACTTTTCAAGAATGCCGCGCGTGAGGCGGTCGAACGCTTCCGCCCGCAGGCTTTGCTGGTTGGCTCGTCTTGCACCGCCGAATTGATCCAGGATGATCCGGGCGGTCTGGCCGAGGCGCTTGATCTGCCGATTCCAGTCGTGCCGCTCGAATTGCCGTCCTATTCCAAGAGGGAGAATTGGGGTGCGGCCGAGACCTTCTATCAGATCGTCCGCCGCCTGGCCGACCGCGACGTCCGGCCTTCGCCGCGCGAGGGACGCCGGCCCTGCTGCAATCTGTTGGGCGCCACCGGCCTCGGTTTCCGCCATCGCGACGATGTCGTCGAGGTGACCAGGCTGCTCGCCTCGCTGGGGATCGAGGTTGCCCTGTCCGCGCCGATGGGGGCGGCACCCAGAGATATCGCCCGCATCGGCAGCGCCGATTTCAATGTTCTGCTTTATCCGGAAATCGGCGACGTGGTGGCGAAATGGTTGGAGAAGACCTTCCATCAACCCTGCGTCCGGACGGTGCCGATCGGCTACGGCGCGACCCGCGATTTCATCACTGAGGTGGCCCGCCTGGCGGGAGTCGACCCCGCGCCGGCCCTGGCCGCCGATCCTTCCCGGATGCCATGGTGGTCCCGTTCGATTGACAGCACCTATCTCACCGGCAAACGCGTATTCGTATTCGGCGATTCGACCCACGCCATTGCCGCGGCGCGCGTCGCCAGCGAAGAGATGGGGTTCAAGCTGGTCGGTCTCGGTTGCTACAACCGGGAATTCGCCCGCGACATCCGCACTGCCGCCGAAACCTACGGCGTCGAGGCGTTGATCAGCGACGACTACCTCGAGATTGAAGCTAAAATCGCCGAATTGCAGCCGGAGCTGGTGCTCGGCACCCAGATGGAGCGCCATATCGCCAAGCGCCTCGGCATCGCCTGCGCGGTGATTTCCGCGCCGGTCCATGTCCAGGACTTTCCTGCCCGCTATTCACCGCAAATGGGCTTCGAAGGCGCCAATGTGCTGTTCGACAGCTGGGTCCATCCGCTGGTGATGGGGCTTGAGGAACATCTGCTGACCATGTTCCGCGACGATTTCGAATTCAACGACGCACAAGGACCGTCCCATATCGCTGCATCGGCGCCAATGCCGGTCGAGGCGGCGAGGCCGATTACGGCCGCCACCGGCCCGCACCTGGTCTGGGACAGCGAGGCCGAGCGCGAACTCGGCAAAATTCCCTTTTTCGTGCGGGGCAAGGCACGACGCAACACCGAGCGCTTCGCCGCTGAGCAGGGTGTTGAAATCATCACCATAGGGACGTTGTACGATGCCAAGTCTCATTACGCCCGTTGATCATACGCCGCTCCGGCTGGTTATCGTCACGCTCGACCAGCATCTGGCGCGGGTCGTGACCACCGTTGCGGCCCGCCTGCGTCGCGACCTCCCCGGCTTGACCCTCACCATGCATGCCGCCGCAGACTGGGAGAGCAATCCCGGCGCTCTGGCGCGCTGCAAGGCCGACATTGCCTCAGCCAATATCGTCGTCGCCAATATGCTGTTTCTTGAGGACCAGATCCGCGCCATCATGCCGGCGCTCGAAGCGCGGCGAGACGATTGTGACGCCATGATTGTCCATATGTCGGCCGCCGAAGCGGTAAAGCTGACCAAGATGGGCAGCTTCTGCATGGACCAGCCAGCGAGCGGCGCCATGGCGTTGCTGAAGAAGCTGAAGCCCAAGCGCCCTGCGGGCGGCCGTGGCAGCACCTCGGGCGCCAACCAGATGTCGATGCTGCGGCGTCTGCCCAAGATTCTCAAATTGATCCCCGGCAAGGCGCAGGATGTGCGGGCCTATTTTCTTGCCCTGCACTATTGGCTGGGCGGTTCCGAGGACAACCTTACGAATATGGTGAAATATGTCGTCAACCGCTATGCGGATGGCGATCGTCGCGGACTGCGGGGCCAGATCGAGGCGGCGGCGCCGATCGATTATCCCGATGTCGGCGTCTATCACCCGCGCCTGAAGGGCGGAATCGCGGAATCCCTTGATGCCCTGCCGGCGCCGCGCTCCGATTGCCGCGGCACGGTGGGCGTGGTGATCCTGCGCTCCTATGTGCTGGCGAATGATTCGGCTCATTATGATGGCGTCATCACAGCGATCGAGGCGGCGGGCCTCCGTCCAATTCCAGTCTTCGCCGCCGGTCTTGACGCCCGCCCGGCGATGGAAAAATTCTTCATGAAGCGCGGCAAGCCGACCGTTGACGCGGTGGTGTCCCTGACCGGCTTCTCCCTGGTCGGTGGTCCCGCCTATAGCGACGCGGCTTCGGCGCGGGAAATTCTCACCCGGATGGACGTGCCCTACGTCGCCGCCCAGCCGGTCGAATTCCAGACTCTGGAAGCCTGGTCGGAGTCGGGCAACGGACTGACGCCGGTCGAGGCGACCATCATGATCGCTCTGCCGGAACTCGACGGCGCCATCGCGCCGACCATCTTCGGCGGCCGTTCCGACGGCGCCAAGGGCTGCGTCATGTGCAAAAGAAATTGCAAGACTGCCTTCGCCGGACCCATCATCGAGGGGATGCTGCCGGGTCAGCAGATGCAACCCTGCCTTGAACGCTGCGACGCCCTGGCCGCCCGGCTGCTGCGACTGGTGGAATTGCGCCGCGCCGAGCGGTTCGAGCGCAAGCTCGCCATTGTCCTGTTCAATTTCCCGCCCAATGCCGGGGCTACCGGCACCGCTGCCTATCTCTCGGTCTTCGCGTCCCTCTTCAACACTTTGAAGGGGCTGAAGACCGAAGGCTATGATGTCGTGGTCCCCGAGAGCGTCGATAGGCTGCGCGAAACCTTGCTCGGCGGCAATTCGATGAATTACGGGACTGACGCAAACGTCCATGCCCGCATCTCGGTCGATGACCATGTGAGGCGCGAACCCTATTTGCAGCAGATCGAAGCCCAGTGGGGCGTAGCACCGGGCAAGGCGCTCAGCAACGGCAATTCGATCTTCGTCCTCGGCCAGATTTTCGGCAAGGTGCTGGTCGGCATGCAGCCCGGCTTCGGCTATGAGGGCGATCCGATGCGCCTTTTGTTCGAGAGCGGTTTCACGCCGACCCATGCTTTTTCCGCCTTTTATCGCTATTTGCGCGAAGACTTCGCCGCCCATGCGGTGCTGCATTTCGGCACTCACGGTGCGCTGGAGTTCATGCCCGGCAAGCAGGCCGGAATGTCGGCGGCCTGCTGGCCCGACCGATTGATCGGCGATCTGCCGAATTTCTATTTCTATGCCGCCAACAACCCCTCGGAAGGCGCGCTGGCCAAGCGGCGTTCCAACGCCACCCTGATCAGCTATCTCACGCCACCGGTCGGCAAGGCGGGACTTTATAAAGGCCTGCTCGATCTCAAGGCTTCCATCGACCGCTGGTTGGCGCACGCCCATCCGAGCCCGACCGAGCGGGGAGAATTGGCCGCGCTGATCGCCGAACAGGCCGCCGGACTGGCCCTCGATTTCGAGAGCAATCCTGAGGTCCTCGACCG
>Ga0116226_10004462_pt1 | contig 12424 bp, 14 predicted proteins | sample S1TSphfallax_FD_89692 | JGI IMG/M metagenome (GOLD analysis project Ga0116226, IMG submission 89692) | Host-associated microbial communities from peat moss isolated from Minnesota, USA - S1T2_Fa - Sphagnum fallax MG | ecosystem: Host-associated > Plants > Peat moss > Unclassified | place: USA... | reverse complement strand
TCCTTGCACATCAGGATCTGTGATTGCATCATCCTTGCATCTTGTTGCAGTGGTTGCAGAGGATTGCAACAAATAGAGGTGGTGGCAGCAATTAGCTCTATTATATCAATCAAGAGTCATTTCCTTCACATATATCTATGGCAAGTTCTTTTTGAGAGGGTAAAAAAAGGGATCCTGTTCATGTAAAGCTTGCTGAATTGTGGATTGCAGTTTCTTCTCCCCCCTCACACACAAGAATGCTGTTGAGAGTTTGAACTTGCCACTCGATGTCAATTGCAAAAATGGGACTTGTGAGTCCCCCCCCCCTCCGCCCCCAACACACATACATTCTAGAACAGAAGCACCATATCTGTTTACTGCTGGAGCTAATCTGGAGGAACCTTGAAACTGTGTAAGTACTAAGTATCCCCATCTGCACACCACAAATCAACTTCTTGGGTATTTGCTTGTAATCTTTCTTTTGCCATATAATGGCTTCAACACACAGGTGAAAAGATGATGATGATGAAACCAACCCTATAAAAAAAAAAAACACCACCTTGTGCAACTCCCATTTACTTAGCCAATTGTTTTCAATTAGCTAGAAGTGCATTGTTGTATCTAGGTAATAATAATATTCTAAAAAGTGTGAAAAACTAACCTTGTTCACGGCCTTTCACAATTCAAAGGTGGGTGATTCTCAACCATAGCATGTCAAATTGTTTCTCTTTCCTCTTCCTTATGATCTGCAAGAAATTGAAGGTTCCAATTGTGTTTGTTTCTCTCCACAAACAAGCTTCCAGGTCCTTGACGATACAGTGAGAACACTCATCATAGTCATCGCTATACATTGGAGAGCAAATGGGATAATTTATTTCTTTAACCACCACGGTTTGTTCACACTTCTCCACTCTTTCTTCTCAACCTGAGCATCAGCCAACAAACACCCCAAAGATCCAAAACTTAGTAGCCAAGAAGAAACTAGGTTCAAGAGTTTCTACTACAACAGAACCATGCAACAATAATATTATGCTGCTCAAAACCTATTCATGCTTACTTGTGTCTCTAGCAAAGCAAATCCCATAAGAATATACAGATGACTATTGAGCTGGTCTTTGGCGAGAGCTGCCCACATGTAAGAAACAAAGTGAACTTCCACCTACAAATTGGATATTTGAGTTTGCAGATCCAACTGCACTTGAGAACACATGGACTGCATGGCCTCAATCCACCAGACACCCATGACAACAATATATCCATACTGCACAGAGACAGAGACAGAGACAGAGAGGTGACAATTGTAAACCAGAGCACTGATACAGATCTATGAAATAGCACAGAAATCTCCCACAATTTTTTTTTTGAAGGATAACATGAAAATAAGTGGAGAATCATAAAACCTAATGAGACTTGCTCACAAAGTGTCAGACCCATCATCACCTTCTCCATCGTGAACAGCGAGCGGCAACGAGCTGCTGCCATGACTACCCAATGACTTCATCAACTTCTCCAACAGCAGGAGTGTGTAGATAACTGTACAATAATCTGCCCAACAAAACTTCAAGCAAACCATAATACAAAAATCCGCTTCTTGGGTTTCTGTCACATTTCCAGAAGCAATGTGAAGAGACTCTCTGTTGTCATCCTGTTGGCTAGCACTCAGAGGACATAGTCTACATAGGCAGTCTCTTCTCTGGCCTCCTGAAGAAGCTTTCATCAACTCCACAACAAAAAGAGTCAAGACGAAAGGCTTTAAGTTCATGACAAAGCCTTTGAGATTTTACTTGACAAGCTTGCTAAACCCTAAAGGGTTTGCACTCCAGGACGACTCCGATCCTTGCCCGATTCTTCTTGGTGGTGGCCCGCAAGAGTTTGGCGCCATGATCTTCTTGCGGTAGGCGGTAGAGAGAAGAGATCACACATCTTCCCTCGCCTGTCACCGGACGCTTCAACAAGAGTACACATCAGGAGGAGGGACGGAGGACAGTTGGGATTCAAACCCTAGCATCTGCAGCTTGCCTCCATCCGCAACTTGCAGGTGAGCCGGAAGAGAGAGAGCGAGAGAGCGAGAGAGCGAGAGATTTTTGTGCTGCTCGTTGTTGCCGTCATGGAGGCGTTGTGTTTTTTCCAGCAGAATAGCGAGCTGAGAATGCTGCGGCGGTGACAAGGCTCATCGGAGGAGGAGACGACGGGGGGCAAGGAGGGAAAGAATGATCAAGAGCATGGGCTCCTCCTCCGGCGTTGCTGCTGGTGGACTTGCAACTGATGGTCCCTTGCAAGCGGATGCGAAGATGATGGAGGGAGGAGGAGCAGTTGTTACTCCTGCTGCTGCTGGTTCACTGGAGGATGGACCTCGTTCAACTACTACTACAGCGAATGCTACTGTGGCCGCCGCTGCTTCTGCTGTTGCTCCCGCGGCTGCTGCTGCTGATGTTGTTGTACCTGAGGCAGCAGCAGCAGCTCTTACCAATACCGCTACCATGACCGTCAATGTAAGCTTCCCCTTTTCTTTCTTTGGACAGTGGGGTTTCTTTTCTTTTCTTCTTTTTGTTTTGTGTTTTTTCTCTCCTGTTGTCGTCGTTGTCTGAGTGTCAGATGTTTTTCTTTTGGATTCTTGTTGTTTACAGGAGCGACGAGCACGAGAATCTATTGCCACGAACCCTTATGACGTCGAGGCTTGGACTGCTCTTTGCAATGAAGCTCAAGTACACAATTCTTACACTCTCTCTCCCATTTCTAGAAGCCTTCTGGTTTCTTTCTGTCACTCTGAAGGGAGGAAGAAGAGCTTGTGTTGTAAACCCTAACCATGGGAATATCATGTCTTAGCTACTGTTTCTATGTCCATGTATGTTTTATGGCAAAAGAAGCATGACACTGCAAGCTTCTGTTACAAGAGGTTCTTGTGATGCTGTGGCAGCTTCAATTGTGATGTCAATTTCAATGAGCCCCATATATATTCTCATGAGGGAATAGGATGCTTGAGGGTCTCATCAGGGCTTTCAGGGCTGTCAAGAATTCCATTCCATTCCTTCTTCTGACATGTGCTAGGGTGAGATGTTGGACAGACCAAGCCTATTGGAGAGGCTGCACCTGTTTTTGAACAGTTTCTTGCCACATTTCCAACAGCAGTAAGACATATTCTTTTTTGGCTGTGAAAAAAAGTCTCCTTTCGTCTGCTCTTTCTTCTTTTGCAGAAGTTTGGGCTGGTAAGCTGGTTTGCTTTTTGGCTTCTCCAGAAGTTCTGCAACTCATTGATTTGGTTTGATGCACTTTTGGCAACTTTGTTGAGATTGGTCTATATAGCATGTTGTTGTAGTGGATGCTGGAACAAAACAGAAAGGTTTAAGCTTTGAGCCATGTTTCCACAGGCCCTTAAGCTACTGGAGCATGTTGTGAATGCTGGACAAAAAACAGAAAGATTTAAGCTTTGAGCTTGTTTTTTGCAGGCAAGGTACTGGAGAATGTATGTGGATGCACAAATTGCAGCAAATGATGATGAAGCTGTAAAGCAGATCTTCAGTCGTTGCTTGCTGCATTGCCTCCATGTTGACCTGTGGTAAGGGTCCTTATATCCTGAGAGAAAAAACTGTTGTTTACTTGTTTCTGCACCTACAATCTATCTGGCACACAGTTGTGTTTTTCTTTGAGCTGAATGCTTTGCATCTGGAGAGGGAGATCATGCTCTACATTGAACCAGGGGGTTTTGATTCTGCAGGAGGTCTTATGTTCGGTATATGAGGAAAGTAAACGACAGCCGAGGCCCTGAAGGGCGAGATGAAATGAGGAAGGCATTTGAGTTCATGCTTTCTCATATTGGTGCGTTCTTGACAGATATATTGGAAAGTGCGTGTGTGCATATGTTTCCTGACATCTATGTGATTGGTCTTGGTGCAGTGACTGCACTGATCACCAAAACTCTGCTGCTTACGAGCTGGTTTCATGCAGCACTGTTTTTCCTTGTCTGTTCAACAGGTTTTGACATCACTGCAGGGCCTGTTTGGCTGGAGTACATTTCATTTCTGAAAGCAGCTCCAGTACGTCTCCCACTGGTCCAAGCCTCAAGCAGTTTTGATTGCATCAAATAGCAAGGGCTGTGTTATGTCTGTTGGTTTTTAGATTTTAGGTTGTGAATCAGTATAAGGAATGCAGATCAGGTTCATTTTTCACATGGAGTCTCATGTAGTAATGAGCTGATAAATAAACTTGGGATGCTGATGAGGAGCAGGCACTGACTCCTCAAGAAGAGTCACAGCGGATGACAGCAGTTCGAAAAGCATATCAGAAGGCTGTATTAGCCCCGGTTCATCTGGTGGAGCAAATCTGGAAGGAATATGAAAACTTTGAGAACTCCGTCAGCCGTGCTCTGGTTGGCTGCTTGCCCTTTGTTCAGTGTGAAATGTCTAGGAGTTACGTGGTCACCGATTGTGATTTGAAAATGGGGTTCAATAAAATTGATTTTGCTCACAGGATCATCATCTGCTGGATTTGTTTTTCTTTGCTCAATATGGGCTATTGTGCTTTTGTGTCGTCTACTGTGCTGTGCCTATGGTTCACAAAGAAGTGACAAGCATATTGAGATAAGAACAGTGTGCCTTTGATGTTATGTTAGGATGGTTGTGAATCTTTGATATTTTCATTGTATTTCATGGTCTTTTTTTCTCTTTAGCCATCTGCTTTTAAGGGTTTTTCAATCTTTCTGAATTCTGTTCATGAACCCACTGCTTGACCTCTGGGTATTGTTGGGTGAGCCCCTCAAAAGCATTTTGCCTTTTTATGTGCCAAGCACTGCTTCTTCGGCGGCAAGTAAAACAGCATCAAGCTTTATTTGAGGACAATTAAGAGGTTAGCGAGGGAGAAGCATCTATCTAAGGGCTAAATCGCACTGTCTATGCAGGCAAAAGGTCTTTTGGCAGAGTATCAACCCAAGCACTTCAGTGCCAGGGCTGTTTATAGGGAGCGCAAGAAATATTGTGAACGTATTGATGCAAACATGCTTGCAGTACCTCCCACAGGCTCCTACAAAGCAAGTTCCATCCCCTTGATGCTTTTTAACTTGATTCACACACTCAAGACTTATTCATGTATCGCAACTGACTGCAACCTTCTGTTTGTACTAGCTGTGAATGACATAGCCCAGTACATTGTCTTGAACAATAACATTGGAGGTATATATTTTTGTATGCCTGTGCTTTTACAAAATCTGGCAACTTTTCTACTTGTGGACTCTGCTATATAGGCTCTTCTATACTTCTTTATTCTCTCTGGGAAGTTGGTCACGATTCATGTGCATCTCTCTGTTGCTTACTGTTGTTTCCTCTTCTGTGCTTGTTCTTTATGATGGGATCACTTTATTTATGAGTACTAGAGATAAGTGCACTATCTGAAGCAGGTGGTTGCAGATCACAAGTGTCATTGGTGTGCAGGCAGCCTTTTGTAATGTTTCTGTTAGTCGTCTTCATCAGATCACCAATGGATGAAGCTTTCCTTTGGAATTGGATAGCATTCTATTGTTGCATTGTGGGCATAATTTAGGCTATTTGGATGCTTCATGTTTCTGGAAATTTGTCTAAGATATGGTGAATTTTGTCTGCTTGTGACAATTTTGAACAACTGATGAGTTGATGACTATTAGCGACTGCTACTAGTTAAGACCTGCAATGTATCAAGTATCAATGAGTTTGTGAAGAGACTATTGGAGCTCACTCCAACTGGACATTTTTCTCCTGCTCTTACTTCTACTGTCTGTATTTTACCGTATTTTGTCTTGTTCTGATACCTTAAACTTTGTTTGGCCATATTGGTTGCAGTCAAGTCCTGGTCTCTTTTTGTATGTTGATGGTGATCTTTTTTGAGGGCTGATGGAAAGTATAGCTTGCATTGTGTTCAGGAAGGGCAACAGTGCCTTGCTTGGAAGCAGTTGTTGACGTTTGAAAAGTAAGTATTTTTTAATGGTGTATTAGCTGTTATGCACATGTGGATGCACCTACACATTGGAACTGAAAATGTTGGGAGTTATATGAGTACTGTGAATTAAGTATTTTACCGGAAATGGTCTCTTTTTCTGCAATGTTTGTGTGATCAACCTAAGTTTTTGGTCATCTGACCTTAGGATGTATTCCCACTTTCTTTCCTGTTTCCCCTTAGTTTCAAAGTTGACTGCATCTTGTTTGTCAAATTTTCTGACTCTTGTGATGTTGTTATTAGTCATGTACATCTTTGGAAGTTTTCTGGTCCAATTTGACCTTCAGGCCTGCCCTGGATGTCATTGATCCTTCTATCTGATTGCCATTGTTTTTTTTCTGCATTGCATTTCTGGAATATGTTTCAACATATGTGGTATTGGTCATGGCAGGGGAAACCCTCAAAGATTAGATGCAGTGGGGCTTTCAAAGCATGTGGCATTTACTTATGAGCAGGTATTCTTGTCTGACAAGTTATTATGGCTCTCTGTTTTTGGCCTTCTCATTTCAACTGCCATTCAGTCATTATCAGGAGAATGAACCTTCATGATTCCAACACCAACCGAGCCCTTAGTTTGCAACATCTATGGCTCTCTTGAACACTTGTCATAGCAGTTTTGTTTATCCAGTCCTGAAGTTTCTGATGTTAATGTGCAGTGCTTGATGTATTTGTACCACTATCCCGACATCTGGTATGATTATGCAACTTGGCATGCTCAAAATGGTTCCCCTGACTCTGCTGCAGTTGTGTTTCAACGAGCACTTAAAGCCTTGCCAGGTAATGCATTTTCTCTCTATTTGGTGGTCCTTCATTCTGGAAAAGATCCTGGTTGCAAGAAGTATTGCCAATTTTGTCGTAGAGAGTTTTTGCAGCATTTGCAGTGTGTGTTTTTGGGACTATTAGTGCACCAAGGCCTTGGTAAGGCTCATTGAGGCCAGGCTTCCCAACCCCAAGGGCTTGTTCCATCCCTGTTATATCCCCTTACATTTCTTCTCATCTGCTTAAGAACCAGGAATATGAAAGTCTTTCTTTTTTCTCTATTTCTTCTGTATGTTGGTTATCTTTCAGAGGAACTGCATGAGAATGAACCTTTGTTGGAGTCAACTCTGCAGTAGATGGGTTCAAAATCTCAGATTGGGGTACAATTTATTGTTTGACATGTTGGACAAAAGGTTATTGCCTTTTGTATAAAAAGGTGTTCATGGAGAGAACTCACTCTGGATACCTGTCCATGTTCTTGTTTTAGAAGTGTAAATCTAATATCAAGAGCTCTGAAGATTCAATCCAAGCGTGATAGAGAATTTCTCATGTAAAGAGGAATGGGTCGAGGCCTTGAGTAGGCCATTGATTAAGGCAGGTCAAGGTCTCAAGTAAGGCATTCCCATGATTTGTTCACCCACTCCAAAGGCCTTTCTATGTGCTATAGAGACCCTAGAATTGAATCTGAAAGAGGTGCGGACCTGTAGAAGTACTTCGAATGTACTGTTGAACTGATCATTTGGAGGAAACTTAGTAGCTAAGACAGTGAGAGATGATGGACAGCAGCTCAAAATTAGAACTTCCTCAAAGCTGTAATGGACCCAATTTTTATATGGAAGAATGTAATCATCTTTGATATTTGGAGAAAGTGGTGTCAATTTGGGAAGGGGCTGAATGAATTTTATATGTCGCAAGGAATTTTACTGGGAAGATTCAACATAGTTATGTACAAGATCTTGATGCTTATATGAGGAGATTTGTAGACAAGAGCTAAAATGCTTGTGCAAAACATTTGTATCAAGGGAAACCCTACTGCTGGAGTGAGCACTGCATGAAGGTGCAGAGCACCATTCTGTCAATAATTCTCTTTCCTCAAAACTCTTGTTTCTCTTTCCTAATTTGGTACTGGATCTATGGGCCCCGAGGAAATGGCAAGCAGTCTTGTGACAGCATCTTTATCCTTGTGCACCAGTGAGATGGACAAGTATTTGTTAGTTTCAACTCATCTTTTCTGTCTCAAGGGCACAAGTCTGTGGCATTGACAGATACTGCAGTTTTACACTATGCATATGCTGAATTTGAGGAAGCTCGGGGTGGAATCAAGGTGTGTTTTGATTTTCTAACTCTTGATCTGATGGTTCTTGTAATGGTGTAAGCTGATCCTCGAGCCAAAAAGGTTTTTCTGGTCAGATTCTCAACAATCTTTTGCCACTCACATGAGTTGGCTTGAATTGTTGGTGGTGGATCAGGAAGCAAAGGGGGTGTATGAGACACTTATCAGTAATGACAGCACTGCAAATGCTTTAGCATACATTCAGGTAAGCGGGTTGGATATGTCAGTACTCTTATCCTGCTGGGTTATTTCTAGCCTTCCAATCACCAAAGTTATCTGTTAGCCATCACTCGAGTTGAAGATAGATAACATCAAGCTGAGCAGCTCGGGCTCATGGCCACCTTGCAGTCTTTGGTATGTTTCCTGGGGTTTCAGTGTGGCTGTTGTGCAGTTAGGTGATGAGCTTTAAATTGATGCAGTTGATGCGTTTTGTGAGGAGGACTGAAGGTGTTGATGCAGCCCGCAAAGTTTTCTTCGAAGCTCGCAAGGCTCCTGCTTGCACATACCATGTTTATGTGGCTTCTGCAAATCTGGAACTTTGCATTGACAAGGATCCAAAGGTACAGTTCTTCATCCTATGCTGCACAACAGTTCAATGGAATGTTCTTTACCAGCAGCAGACATGCCCCAGTACCTGCCTTCTGATTAGTACATCACATGAAGAGTTTTGCATTTTTTTCTCATCAAGTGGTTGAATGTCCTACTCCTTATGGATCAAAATAAGTCATTAAAGCAAAGTTATATGGACACATACTCCATCATCTCCCAACTCCCAACTGACATTCTTTACATGTAAATCTTCTCTTGCTGTTTTGTGCTGGTGTAACACCTTTCATTTTAATATCTGGCAAATATCCTGTGCAGGTGGCCCGGAACATCTTTGAGTTGGGACTGAAGAAGTACATCCATGAGCCAGCTTACGTACTTGAGTGAGCACAAGGCGACTTCATGCAGTTACCTTATAAGCATATCTATGAAGTTTGAAAGCATTTGTTTCACCTTCAAAGCAAGGTTCACTTATGCTCTCTTGTTGAATTATTGCAGGTATGTTGACTTCTTGTGTCGAATGAATGATGACCGAAATGTACGTGTACTTTTTGAGCGGGCACTCAGTGTTCTCCCACCAGAAGAGTCTGCTGAGGTATGCTGTCTATGCATCTTTATCCTCCATTGATTCAAAGCGAACACTTGGTGCTCTCTTTTGAGACACAATTCCAGAGTATACTGAAACTCACTTACATCATTCAAGGTAATAGTGGAACTACATATGTTTTATTCAAACTACGTCAGGGTAAGTTGGAAAGTGGATTCTGGAGCATTAAATTTCCATCTTCTAGTTTTTCATTTCAGGCATGTGCAGTTATGCAAATGGTTCTTTGTTGTAAGTAAATTTGTGGTACACTGCAGTCATAATGATGTCCAGTTTCTTTGTTCTTAATTTTTTTGGTGAGTCAGGTGTGGAATCGCTTTTTGGCATTTGAGCAGATGTATGGGGACCTTGTGAGCATGCTGAAGGTATGTTGACATCAAGTTTTTTCTCAACGCAGGGAGTTCCACAAGTTCTTTTCTGCAAATCTGTCTTCCGGTTGTCAAGCTTGAAGCCTGCCTTCCCCACAAACTGACAGTGCACTACAGATTGTAAATGGGTCCTAACTATTTAAATGCCAAACTTCAACAACTTCATTTATAGCTGGCTTTTTAAACCATGTTACTATTTGTAATAGGTGGAGCAGCGTAGGAAAGAGACATTGTCACAGACAGGGGAAGATGGGTCAGCTGTTGGTGAGGGCTCACTCCAGCAGCTGATTGCTCGATATCGCTTTCTTGACCTGTGGCCCTGTTCAACATTTGATCTTGATCACATCACCCATCAACAGGTGCTTCTTGCCATGATGAATCCTGTTGGAATTTGCAGTTCTTTCCTTCTGTTTACCTTAGGAATTGATCTATTAGGGTGCTTCAAACCTCTCCTATTTCTGTGATGAAGTTGTCTTCATTGCTATCTTTTGGTGTGCCCTTGTCTTTTCCTCCCTCTGTGAGCCTTGCAAAGTGTAGAGTAGACATGGGCACAAAGCTATAGCAAGCTGATTGTCTCAAGTCGTAAAGTTTGGCATATACAAGCCAAATATTACAAAAGCCAACTTGATGTTCAAGAAATGCCATACAGGTGATGATATAGATCGCTGATGCTGGTGAAGTTAATGGGGAATATCCATCCGGTGTCCCATCTAGATGATTGTGCAGAAGTCACTCATGAAGGTGGAGAAGGTTTTTGGTGGGAGCAATGCTACACCAGGAGGTCGAGACACAGGTAGGGGTCAATCCATCACTCGCTTTTTCATTCATCCCCGCCTCACCAAAACACATGACATATGATAAATCCAGCAAGTAAGATGCTCATCTTTTATGCCAGGACCAGTTCTTAATTCTGTTCCATTTGCAGTGGTGGAGAAAGCCCCAATTGCAGGAGGAACTGGAGGAACTGGAGGAGCAGGTGTCAATATTGTTCGACCTGATGTTTCTCGCATGGTTCTATATGATCCACGTCAAGGGTTTGGTAAAAGACCACTCAAACTCTTTTTCAAGTCAGCTTTTAAAAGTGCTTTGTTATCTGCCAAATATCCTTTGTTTCCACTGAGAGGTCTGTTCTATTGAGATAAAACAGTAGATTAGGATTAAATGAGCCTCCAAGACAACTGCTATTGTCTCTGCAAGCATTTGTAGCATTCAGAAAGAAATCTATTTGTGAGGCTTCAATTGGAGGTAAAATGATTCAATGTTTCATCTGTAGTTGATAGGACTGATAGGCAAGGGAAATGTTGATGGTTTTTTATGTGTGTGTTTTCTGTGGGTGGGTATTGTAAGTGCTGTGGTTGGCTAAGGGGCAGTGTCTGATGCAGGGATACCTCAACCAGGACAAACGTTGCCCATTCCTCCTCATGCAAGGATGGCTGCAGGCATGCAGTTTGTCCCACCATTGCTAGGCCTGCATCCTTCTGCACCACAACTTATACAAGGACGGCTTCCTCCAGGCATAGTACCTCCTACAGGTAAGCAGTCTTGTTCCAGTAGATGATTAGTCTGCTTGTGTATATGCAGATGCTGACTACATGACCGACACATAAGCTCACTTCCTGGTATGTTATCAGAAACTACTGAATTCCATTGTCAATGTCCAAATCCTTCCTTAAGCAATACCCTTCTCAAGAGCTGAGTGACTGGTAAGGTTTTGGATGTGTGTTGTGTACCTGCCTTTCAACATAGACTCTTAAGGTCTGCCTTAGAGCATAACAGGGGCAGTACCCATGCTGGCAACTGCAGGTATGCCAGGCCTATCTATGCAGCAAATGCGACCACCACCCCCTCCTTCAGCACTCCGTCCACCACCACTTCCCCCTGGACGCCCACCAGGCGACACTTCCCTTGCTATCAAGACAGTTGAAGATGCCTTCAAGCATCTTCCCTCTTCTGTGGGTTCTTTTCTTGCTCGACTTCCTGCTGTGACAGGTAAGATATGGAGGCAACCAAATCCCAAAGCAATGAGTCAAAAGAAGCTACATTGTGACCAAAGAAGTTATCTTCATGTGTAGTTACAGTTTTTGGTGCACTTTGGGTCAATGTGGCCTCAAAATTGCAGCATGAACTGATCAGAGTGTGTTGTGGTTGAGTGGACACAGGACCTTTTCCAGATCCCGAGGTGGTGATGACAGTGTTGCTGCAAACTGAGTTGCAGGTAGTTATGGATGAAGGTGCCACACAGGCTGTGCCAACAGCTGCAAGTCCCTCCACACTTGGAGATCCCAGTGCCAGTAGTAACAAGACACAATCTGGGCAAAGTGTACCCCCTCGTCCACCTAATTTTAACAGTCAGCCATCATTGGATGCATGGAACTCCAGTGCACTGAATCCCCGACCTGCACGCCAGCCTCCAACCTCAAAACGGAAAGATCCTGAAAGTAGGTCCTTTGATGATTTTTGGCTTTATGGAACTTATCTGCTTGAGCCTGTCCACTTTGCTGCTGATGTCACAAAATAGTATACAATTGACACAGTCATTCTTTGTCATCCCGGTAAAAGATAGAAGATCTGCCTTTTGAATCAAATTGTGTGTGTATTTTCATGTGCAGAAGTTGAAGAGGAAGATATGCCAACCACACAGGCTCGACCACCACCAAGGGATGTGTTCAGATTACGACAGCTACAGCGGGCACGGGTGGGCTCCTCAGTACAGAGTGGGTCAACTTCAGGTGGCAGTGGTGCATTTAGCGGTGAGCGATCTGGAAGTTCAGAATAGCTTATTTTCCAAATCATGTTGAGATGTAGACATATGCATGAGCGGCTTCAATTTACACACCCACTTTCCACTTTAGGAACCAACCAATTTCCATTTGT
>Ga0116226_10004461_pt1 | contig 12427 bp, 8 predicted proteins | sample S1TSphfallax_FD_89692 | JGI IMG/M metagenome (GOLD analysis project Ga0116226, IMG submission 89692) | Host-associated microbial communities from peat moss isolated from Minnesota, USA - S1T2_Fa - Sphagnum fallax MG | ecosystem: Host-associated > Plants > Peat moss > Unclassified | place: USA... | reverse complement strand
TGTATCCCAAACTCGGCCCCGGCCAGCTGTGGGAGCTGGTCGCGGACAAGATCCTCGCCATGGGCGGGGAAATCGTCAAAGACTTCGATGTGAACGAGATCCATTGCCAGGGCAGGGAAGTGGTTGGGATCGGCGGGACGGATGCCTCGGGCGCCGTCCGCGAATTTCGGGGCGATTACTTCTTCTCGACGATGCCGATTCAGGAGCTGGTCCGGGCGCTCGATGTCCCGGTCCCCTCCGAGGTGAAAGCGATCAGCGAAGGCCTGCAATATCGCGACTTCATCACCGTCGGCCTCTTGGCCAGCAAGCTCAGCGTCGAGGACAAGACTTCGCCCAGCCGCTTGATCAAAGACAATTGGATCTATATACAGGAGCCGGATGTCACCGCCGGCCGCCTCCAGATCTTCAACAATTGGAGCCCCTATCTCGTCCGCGACCCGGAGACCGTCTGGATCGGCGTCGAATATTTCTGCTACGACACCGACCCGGTCTGGAACCAGCCCGACGAGGAGATCGCCGCGCTCGCCAAGCGGGAACTCGAGCAGATCGGCATCCTTCGGCAAGCCGACGTGCTCGATGCGACCGTGATCCGCGTGCCCAAGACCTACCCGGCCTACTTCGGCGCCTACGAGCGATTCGACGAGCTGCGCCAGTATCTCGACGAATTTCCCAACCTCTTCCTGGTCGGCCGCAACGGCATGCATAAATACAACAACCAGGACCACTCGATGCTGACCGCGATGACGGCGGTCGATAATATTTTGTGCGGGCAGACCGATAAAGAGAACATCTGGGCGGTGAACACCGAGATGGAATACCACGAGGAGCGCGCCGAGGCGAAGGGCGAGGCGGAAGTGGCGGTGGCGGCGGGGGTGTGAGGCTGCCGGGGGCTGCCTTGCGCACCGTGGCGCGTAGGACACGCTCATGCGCTTGCGGGTCTCCTGCGACATAGCGCAAACTCGTTTGCGGGAAGGGCAGATCCAAGCGCGGCCGCTCTCCTCGGCGGCGATACGGTAGTTGGTGGACGCCGTCGACACTCCGCAATCCCTTCATTTCGAAAAATAAATCTTTACGGCTTTCGAAAATAAACGCTCGCGGACCTAAAGTCCTCCTCCCGGTCGCCGATAACTACACCAGAACAGCCTCCACCCTTTGCGCTAACAGAGTTGTCGCTGGCAGCCAAAGTTGGTCGGCGGTTCGCCATTCCGAGGAGGCGAAGCATCATGAGCAGCACGCATATCGAAGTAGAGAGAGAAGACCGCATCCCGGTCGAGGCCGAGGCGACCGTTGAATTCGGCGGGCTAGGCCAAAGTTCTCACGCCAAAACGATCAATATGACCTCGGCAGGCGTGCTGCTGCATTTCGACGAACCAGTCGAATTGGCGGTGGGCGATCTGGTGACTTGCGATTTCGTGGTCGAGCACAAGCCGGAGGTGCCGCTTCCCTATTGGGGGCTGGGCAAGATCGTCCGCGTCGATTCGGCCGGCAGCTTCGCCGTCGAACTGCAAGCGACCATGCTGGTTCCCTTCGGCTCCACCCAGGTCGTCGCTCCCGTCGCGTCGCTGGATCATTTTTAGAGCGGAAGGGGAAATCGACGCATTGTCTTCCGCTGCCAAGCCACAAGGGCGCTCTCGCTGGTAAGATCATCCCGAACTCAACCAACGGGAGCCCCATGACTTTTACGCCGAATCGCCGCAGCTTTCTGATCGCTGGCGGCCTGACCGCCCTCGCCTCGACTCGCGTCCTCGGCGCCAACGACACCCCACGCATCGGCGTCATCGGCGCCGGCGGACGCATGGGCAACCTGCTCGACGCCGCCGACAAGGTCCAACCCTACCAGATCGTCGCTGTCAGCGATGTCTACGCCCCCCATCGGGATGCTGTCAAAGAGCGTTCCAACGGCCTCGCCACCACCCACCTCGACTATCGAGAAGTCCTCGAAAAAGATGTGGACGCCGTCTTCATCGCCTCGCCCGACCACTGGCATGTGCGCATGGCCGTCGAAGCGCTCGCGGCTGGCAAAGACGTGTATCTCGAAAAACCGGTCACCCACACCATCGAAGAAGGCGCGGCGCTCGCCCACGCCGTCCGGTCCAGCAAACAGGTTCTGCAATGCGGAATGCAGCAGCGAAGCTGGACGCATTTTCGCGATGCCGTCGACCTGATTCAGGGCGGAAGCCTAGGCAGAGTGGTGCAGGTTCGCACCTACTGGTGGCAGAGCTATCTGCGAAGCTGGCCGACGAAACCGATCGACACTCAGGCGCTCGACTGGAAGCAATGGCTGGGCGGCGCGCCCGATCAGCCCTTCAGCGAGGAGAAATATTTCCGCTGGCGCTGGTTTTGGAACTTCGGCGGCGGCGCGATGACCGACCTTTTCACGCACTGGATCGATGTCGTCCACTGGGCGATGAAGGCCGACACGCCCACCCAGGCGCAGATGCTCGGCGACAAATACATCTTCGAGGCCTGGGAATGCCCGGATACGGTGCAGGCCGCGCTCCGCTACCCCGGCTTCGATGTGGTCTACGAAGGCATGATGGCCTCGTCGATCGACGACGGCGGACTCGAGTTCCGCGGCACCGACGCCACCCTCAAGCTCACCCGCGGCGGCTTTGGCGTCTATCGCGAAGGCGTCGCCGGCAAGGAGAATCCCGTGCTCGCCGAGACCAGCTTCCGCGATGGGACTATCACCCACATGCAGAATTTCTTCGACTGTGTGAAGTCTCGCAAGGAACCGAACGCCCCCGTCGAAGCCGGCGTCGCGGCCGCCCGCGCCGGCCACATCGCCAACCTGGCCTATCGCCATACAGGCCAGATCGCGTGGCCGCCCAGGACTTCGGCTTGATCCGTCTGTCTTCCCCGAAAGCGAATCGCTCGTGTAACCGGAATTTAACGTTGCGGGATTTCCCTTATGCGTAAGATCAGTGATTGTTTGCTCAAAGGGAGATCTCGCGGCGATGACGACAGAACCAGTTTTCACCTACGAAGTGGCAAAATCAACAGACGAGCTCGGGAACAACGTCACGGCCATTACCTTTCATGGCAGATTGGTCAGCGAAAACGCCGCCAAGGTGAAAGACCTGGTCAAGCCGCTCATCGCCGAGGGCGGTCGCATCGTCCTCGACCTCGGCGAACTCAGCTACCTCGACAGCTCCGGGCTCGGCGCCTTGGTAGGCCTCAAAGTCTCTGCCCTGAACAAGGGGCTTTGCCGACTTGAACTCGTCAATCTGACCTCTCGCGTCAAGGAACTCCTCAGCCTCGCCAACCTGACCAAGCTTTTCGCCTCCTAGCGGACGCAAGTTCCCGCAAGTTCCTTTGTCGAAGGCGCAAGGCGCCGACGGAAATCCATCACGCCTGCATTACCATCGAAGCAGGCACCTATGGATTTTCAGCTAGTCAGCGACTACAAACCCCGAGGCGATCAGCCGCGCGCCATCGACGAACTCGTCTCCGGCATCGCGGCCGGCGAACAGCACCAGACCTTGCTGGGCGTGACCGGCTCCGGCAAAACGTTCACTATGGCCAAGATCATCGAGGAGCTCAACCGGCCCGCGCTGATTCTCGCCCATAACAAGACCCTCGCCGCCCAGCTCTTCCACGAATTCAAGCAGTTTTTCCCGTCCAACGCCGTCGAATACTTCGTCTCCTACTACGACTATTATCAGCCGGAGGCCTATATTCCCTCGGGCGACCTGTATATAGAAAAAGAAGCGACCATCAACGAAGAGCTCGACAAGCTGCGCCTCTCGGCGACCCGGTCGCTCTTCGAGCGCCGCGACGCGATCATCGTCTCCTCGGTCTCTTGCATCTACGGCCTTGGCTCCCCGGAAGCCTACTACGGCATGTTGATGCTGCTCGAAAAAGGACAGAAGATCCGGCGCGAAGATATAACTCGCCGATTGGTCGAGATACTCTACGAGCGCAACGACGCCGATTTTAGGCGCGGCACTTTTCGGGTGCGCGGCGATGTTATCGAGGTATTTCCGACTTATGACGAAAATGCCTTCCGCATTGAGCTTTTCGGCGATGAGATCGACTCGCTTTCGCAGATCGATCCGCTGTTCGGGACAGTTCGGCAGAAATACGCCCGCCTGCCGATCTATCCGAAGTCCCATTATGTCGTGCAGCCGGAAAGAAAAGCTTCCGCGATTCATACCATCCTCGAGGAACTCGAAGCATGGGAGAAGGATCTGGAGAGCCAGGGAAGATTAGTCGAGTCGCAGCGCATTCATCAGCGCACCCGGTTCGACCTCGAAATGATCAAGTCGATGGGCTACTGCCACGGCATCGAGAACTACTCTCGCCATTTCTCCGGGCGCCTGCCCGGCGAGCCGCCGCCCACCCTCTTGGATTATTTCCCGCGCGACTTCCTGCTCTTCATCGACGAATCCCACGTCACCGTGCCGCAACTTCACGGCATGTGGCACGGCGACCGCTCGCGCAAGCAGAACCTCGTCGATTATGGCTTCCGCCTTCCTTCCGCGATGGACAACCGCCCGCTCAAATTCGAGGAGTTCGAGAACCGGACCGGGCAGATCATCTATGTCTCCGCCACGCCGAGCGCCTACGAGTTGACGAAGTCGTCCGGCGTGGTCGTCGAGCAAATCATTCGACCAACCGGATTAGTCGATCCGGAGATCGAGATACGGCCTATCCGCGGCCAGATCGACGACCTGCTGGCCGAAATACGCGATCGCGCGAAGAAAAACGAACGAGTCCTTGTAACTACTCTTACCAAGCGCATGGCGGAGGACTTAGCCGGCTACTATACCGAGGTAGGCGTCCGCTGCCGCTATATGCACTCGGAGATTGAAACATTGGAGCGCATCCGCATCCTCCGCGACCTGCGCAAAGGCGAATACGATGTGCTGATCGGCATCAACCTGCTTCGCGAAGGGCTCGATTTGCCCGAAGTTTCCTTGGTCGCGATTCTCGACGCCGATAAAGAAGGATTTCTACGCAGCTCCGGCTCCTTGATCCAAACCATCGGCCGCGCCGCCCGTAACATCAATGGCCGCGCGATCTTATACGCCGACAAGATGACCGACTCGATGAAGCAGGCCATCGGCGAAACCAACCGGCGCCGGGAAGTTCAAGTGGCCTACAACGAAGAACACGGAATCACGCCGACCTCGATTATCCGGTCGATCGATATGTCGCTGGCCCAGATACTGAAGGCCGAGTACGCCGACCTCACCGATCAGGAAGCGACGGTGCCCGACTTCAAGAGCCAACTCGAACTTGACGCCCACATCGCCAACCTGGAATCCGATATGCGCGAGGCCGCAAAGAAATTCGAGTTCGAAAAAGCCGCCAAGTTGCGCGACCTGGTCAAAGATCTCCGAACCAAGGAGTTTCTCTTTGGATAAGTGCTGCTCGAAACGATAAATCTATGTGCAAAGTCTTGGCGGCGACGCATTCTGGAGTCCAGTCCTTTTCAACCGCCGGAGAAGTCAAGATAGAACTCGCTGGTCGTCCCATCGCCGCTTTGGCCAATGAAGTCGCCGGCGCTTGTCTTGCGGTGGTCGACGAACGGGACATCTGGCGGCGCGACCTGAGCGGCTCATGGACCAAGGTAGCCGAGACGGGGATGTCTCTGCAGTCCATCCTCTCCATCGAAGGCACGATCTTCGCTGGCGGCATGGACGAAGCGGCGATTCTGCGAATCTCCGCCAACGGCGTGGTCGAGCGGTTGGTTGGCTTGGACGATATCTTGGGACGCGAGCAATGGTTCGCCGGCGGCCCTCCGTTGGGAGTGCGCGGCCTGGCGGCAACCGCCGATGGGATGGCGATTCTCGCGGCCATCCATGTCGGCGGCATTCCTCTTTCTACAGATCGTGGCCAAAGTTGGAGCCCCACGATCCCAATCCACTTCGATGTTCATGAAGTCCGCGCGCACCCTTCAAAGCCCGGCCTAGTTGCCGCCGCCGCAGCCGTCGGTTTATGCGTAAGCCAAAATAAAGGAGTAACTTGGCAAGTCTTCTCCGAAGGTTTGGCGATTGCAAACTCGCTTGCCGCCGCGGTTCTCGACGACGAAGTCCTCTTCAGCATTCAGGATGGGCCTTTCGCAAAACGGTCTCAGATATGGCGTTGGAAGATCGGCGGCGAAGTCCTCCAACAAGTTCGCGAAGGACTGCCGGAGTGGCTGGAAGGCAAGGTCGATACCAACTGGATCGCGGCCGGACCTGGCCGAGCCTCGATATTGGATGGAGGAGGCAATCTCTGGCTCTCCCTATCGGGCTCGACCCGTTGGCGACGCATCGCCACCGGTCTGCCGTACTCGCCTGGCCTGTTGATGTTATGAGGCCAAGCCGGAGCGGCCTCAATGAAAGTCATGCGACCGCGTCGCCGCCTCGCTGACCGGCAACCGCAACACGCGGTCCGCCCTTACATGCACAACCGTATCCTGATTCTGCAATTTGCCCTCGACTAGCAAGAATTTTCCGCGAGTTATCAAAACGCGCTCCCGCTCATATAACTCCGGTCCAATGATCACGTTCATAATTCCCGTCTCGTCTTCCATCGAGAGAAAGATGAAACCTTTCGCGGTGCCCGGCCTTTGCCGCGCAATAACGCATCCCGCGGCCCGAACATACGCGCCATCCCGATGCGACTGCAGGTCTCGCGCGGACAAAACGCTCCTCCGTCGAAGCTCCTCGCGCCGGTAAGCCATAGGGTGGCGGCCAACGGTGACGCCGGTGCCTGAATAATCCGCAACCAGACGCTCCTCGGTGGTCATTTGCCGCAGCGGCGATTCCGAAACATCCACGTCAGAAGCAACATCCCGCTGCCGCAGCAAAGGCCCCGCTGGGCGGCCAGCCTGCTCGACCTGCCACAGCGCATCGCGGCGATGCTCGACGCCCCCCAGGCTGTTGAGCGCGCCAACACTGGCTAACTGCTTGAGCTCTCTGGGATTCAAACATGGCACTCGCAAAGCCAAATCGTCGGCTGAGGCGAATGGCCCATCACGCTCTCGAGCCTCGACCAGCGCCAGCGCCGACTGTCGCCGCAATCCTTTCACATAGAGCAACCCCAGCCGCAAAGACAAGAAAGACAAAGTGCCGTCCTGCTCTCGTTCGAGAGCGCATTGCCATTGAGAATGTCTCGCATCGATTGCTCGAACGCGCAACCCATGCCGCTGAGCGTCTTTGATCAGCACCGCAGGCATATAGAATCCCATCGGTTGGTTGTTTAACATCGCGCACGTGAAGGCAGCCAGATAATGCACTTTGAAGTAAGCCGACGCGTACGCGATCAGCGCGAAACTCGCCGCGTGCGATTCTGGAAATCCATATAAAGCGAAAGAGGAAATTCCTTGTACGATCCGGTCTTGCGTTGGCGCGTCGAGTCCTCGCTCGGTCATGCCCTTGCGCAACTTCGCCTCTAGTTCTTTCATCCGCGCCATCGATCGCTTCATGCCGACCGCGCGCCTTAGTTCTTCGGCTTCCGCGCCGGTGAAGCCAGCCACCGTCATCGCTATTCTGAGTAACTGCTCTTGAAAAAGAGGAACCCCCAACGTTCGTTCAAGCACAGGCTTCAGCGACGGGTGCAAGTAAGTTACTTCTTCTTTGCCCTGCCGTCTACGCATGTAGGGATTCATATTGCCGCCAACGATCGGCCCTGGGCGAATAATCGCGACTTGCACCACAATATCGTAGAATTTTGCAGGCTTGTTGCGCGGCAGGGAAGCCATCTGCGCCCGGCTCTCTACTTGAAACATCCCGACCGTGTCCGCTCGTTGCAAGGTCTCGTAGACCAGCGGATCGTTCGCGGGCAATTGGGCCAGATCCTCGACCTTTCCATAGTGGCGCGGAATCAACTCAAGGCAGTCCTTCATCACCGCCATCATCCCAAGGCCGAGCAGATCGACCTTGATAAGCCCAAGGTCGGAGCAGTCTTCTTTGTCCCACTGCACCACCGTGCGGCCGGGCATCGAGGCCCTTTCGATCGGGACCACCTTGTTCAGTTGCCCTTGGCAAATCACCATTCCGCCCGAATGTTGACCTAAGTGCCTGGGCAAGTCTTGCAGACGCAATGATAACTCTAGATACTTTGCGATGCGAGGATGTTTGAGGTCGAACCCAGCATGGTGAAAGCTATGGGCCATGGTGTCGTTTGGGCCGCGCCACTCCCAGTGCCCGACGAGGCTGGATAGCCTGCCAATCGTCTCCGCGTCGAAGCCGAGCGCTTTGCCCACCTCTCGCGCCGCCGACTTTCCTCGGTACGTGATAACATTGGCGGTCATCGCGGCGCCTAACTCCCCATAGCGTTGGTAAACATATTGGATAGCCTGCTCGCGTTTCTCTCCTGAGGGAAGATCGAGGTCGATATCCGGCCATTCCCCCCGGCTTTCGCTGAGGAAACGCTCGAAAAGCAAGTCCATGCCGACCGGGTCGATCGCGGTGATCTCAAGCGCATAGCACACAACGGAGTTGGCGGCGCTCCCTCGCCCCTGGACCAGGATGCCATTGCTCTTGCAGAATTGAACGATATCCCAGACAATCAGGAAGTATCCGGCGAAGCCAAGCTTGGCGATGAGGTCAAGCTCCCGCTCTACTTGCTTCTTGACCTTCTTCAGCAGGTCGGGATTGCCCTTGGCTCCGTAACGTTTGACCACGCCTTCATCGACGCGTTTGCTAAGGAAGTTATCCATTGACTCGGAGTCAGGCACGGGATAACGAGGAAACTCATAGCCAAGATCATCCAGCTCAAACTCGAGTCGTTCGGAAAGCTCCCAGGTATTGGCGACCGCCTGGGGAAGGTCGCTGAAGATAGAGTTCATTTCTTTAGCAGAACGAAGATGCCGCCCTGTATTCAAGGCAAGCAGCCTGCCTGCATGGTCGAGGTCGGTGTGATTGCGGATCGCCGCAAAGACATCCAGCACCTCGCGATCGTAACTAGTCGCATACCGGACGCCGTTGGTTGCCAGCAAAGGAAGCTGTAATGACTGCGCGATGCGAACAGCGGCCTGATTGCGCCATTCTTGTTCGCGCTCCTGATGCCGCTGCAGTTCAACATATACATTGCCGTGTCCGAAGATAGCAATCAATCGTTCGACGACTCGATAGCCTGCCGCTTCTTCCTGATACGCTAGAGCTGCCGCAAGCGGTCCTTCGTCGCCGCCAGTGAGACAAATCAGGCCATTCGAAAACTCCTCGAGATCGGCGAAAGTAGCCGCGCCAGCGTCCTTGTCCTGCTCTCGCAATTTGAAGCGGGTCACCATCTGGCATAAGTTGTGATAGCCGGCCCGCGAGGCGCAAAGCAACGGCAGCCGGGCTGGTTCCGGTTGAATCTGATGAGGAAGCCAAGCTGCGGGCGTTAGCTTCGATCCGAAATCGATCGCCGATATTTCCGAGCCAACATGGGCGCGGATATTCGCCTTTCTCGCCATCGTATGAAATCGCGCCGAGCCATAAAAGCCGTTGCGGTCCATAAGCGCCATCGAAGGCATATCTAATTCCGCCGCTCGTTCGATCAGCGCCTCGGGGAGCGAGGCGGCCTCCAGGAAACTGAAAGCGCTCGCCGCGTGGAGTTCGACATACTGCTCAGTCATAGAGCGCCTCAAGCAGCCATAGGTTCCGGACAGCGTCGTGAGTCAGGCAACAGCAAAGCAGCCCGCCGCTCCTGGCTGGGAGTCCGCGTTCTACGAAGCTTCTTTCTTGAGCGCGAGCAACAACATCCCACGCTTCCAGAGACCATCGCCCATCGGTCCACCATCCGCCAGCTGTACGCCAAGGACCGTAACTGCTTTCTGCCAGATATGCGACGCCGCGAAAATAAAACAAGTGCGGGCGGCGGTTCCGCAAAGTCAAGGAGATTTTCTCCGGAGGACGCAGACGGCGCATGACTGCGGCGGGAAATTTCGGTTCTATGGGCTCGTGGATCGTTGGCTTGACAACCGAAAAATCCTTCATTCGAAAGGAATCAGGCGCATGCGAATCCTTAAGCTCGACAGAGCCTGAACGCTCTTCGCCGACTACCGCGTGAATGCGAGCCAAAGTCAAATCCAGTCGCCCGGCTTCCGGCACTTGCGGCGTGAACAAGCCTAGCTGGACCTTCCCCACGAGGCCTGTCTCCGCTTTTAGCTTCATAGCAACAACCGCGGCTGGCGGTGGATGGGCAACCCAATCCAAGTGCAGCAGCTTCAACCACAATTGCTTGTCATTGGAAGGTAGAGCCGGTCGCACGACTCGAGTATGAACACCTCCGGCCTCCAAGCCTAACTCCGCGATCACAACGGATAGCGATAGAATTCTCTCCCGCGCGCGCGCAAGCAACTGATCGAGCATCATGCTCACGCCAAAGAGCAGCGAGTCGAGGATTTCGACGGGATTATCGAGTTCGATCTGTTCTTCCATCGCGCGCACAGGATCGATTGGCTGAAACAAATGGGGCGCCTCGCCTCTGGCAAGCAGCCGTAATCGCTTCCCCTCCTGCCCCAGGCGCGCAATCAGATCTCGCTCCGTCAGCATCGCCAGGTTGCCCAGTGTCGCGACGCCCCATTGCGCAAAAGTGCCGGCAAGTTCAATCGATAGTTGCAGCACAGAGAGCGGCAAAGGCGCCAGCGCCTGCCGTTCTTTTCCTGCAAGAACAATGAGAGGAGCCTTATTGGCAGTTGAGCCTTTAGCCAGGCAAACAGCGGCATGAAAGTTAGCGCTGACAGTTGCCGAGCAGCTTATGCCTATCGACGCGAAAGTCTGTCGCACTCGGACCGCCACATCCATCGGACTGCCAAACAATTTCTCCGTTCCGGCGATATCCATGACACAGAGGAAAGCATGGTCGTCGCTAACTTGTTCAATGCGTGGAGAAAAGCTTCCTGCGCATTCCAGCAAAGCGGACCGGGCAGACTGCTCCTCGGCGATGGATCGCTTGAGCAGCATCGCGGCAGGGAAGCTTTCCATCTCGGCGCGGCTCATGCCAGGCGCGGCTCCTAACGCCCGCGCAAGTTTATTGAGCGAGCATACTTGCTGAAATGGAGCTTCTCCATCCAACACCGCGACGGGCTTGGAACGCAATTCCGTTCGCATCCGCAGCAAGGCTTGCGCGGGAAATTCTTTGATGAATACGCAGAGATAGAGTTCTTCGCTCATCGCTGCGCCGCCTTGCGCGGCATTGCCCACGATGCCCCGCTCGGCCATTGAGCCGAGTTCGCCCGTTGCGGAGGCTTTCGTATGGGAACGACATTCTCCGCATCCTCTTCGTGGCGCCCCCGCATTAACTCGGCGTGGTTGAGCAATCCAGAAAAGACAGTGGTTCCGGAGCTCTGAGGAGCAGCCGTATCGAGACGCAAAGCCAGCTCAGCGCTGCTCTTGGCGCAAGAATGCTGAGACAAAATCACGAAGCTGGATTGCGTCTTTTCAGCGGCCGCCCGGTACCGAAACCAGGTTGCCAATGGAATGCGCGACACATATTCCGGCAACATGCTTCCCATATCCAAAACGATCGCGCTGAATCCACCAGCCTGCGCCAATAAGTCGGTAACTCGGAGCGCTTGGTCAAGGCGATGCCAGGGTCTATCCAAAGGCGAGTGGGAGTTATCTCGGCCCGCAGTCGCAATCGACGCGCGTTCATAATGTTTCTGCTCTGGACGAGACTTGCGCTGCGGCTCGGCGCATCGCGGTTCATAGGCCTCGCGCTGCTCCAGAACATAACTTCCCCGCCGAGCGGGCAGCCGGTCGGACGCGGCCTGTTCCTCTCGCGGCGGCTTTGACCTTGAGGACGTCCCCAGCGGGCGATTCGGCGCGCCCGGCGTTCCAATCGTCTTGTCTCGCTTGTGCTTTGTTTGTGCGCCGAGCAAATCGCCGATCGCCGAAGGCATTCCTTTGCTTTCGCTCCGAGGATGAGGACTATTCCCGCCCAACTGCACCCGCGCAGTCTGCGGCGGCTCGGCAATGTTTTGCGACTCCGCAATCTTGCCGGCGTAGGATCGCGTCTCGCCGCCGCAGCGCACCCAAAGCAGCCGATCCAGGTCCACCCCAGCCGCCGCCGCCGACTCGGGATCCAGCGCGTCCGACACATCCACCCATGCGCAAAACTTTCCTTGGCGAGTAAGATGGCTGACAAACGACAGCGCCAGACTGGTCCTCCCCGAGCATTCCGGCCCAACGATTTCCGTCATTGCCCCGACCGGAAGCCCGCCCCCTAACAACTCGTCCAAAGGTCCAATACCGGTAGCGGATTTTTGCCGAATGATCCGTGAAGCAGGCGTCAACGCCGACGGAATCCGCCTGGCGAGGGCGGCTTCTATCTCGGCGCGAATTTGGGAAGCACCACTCATTTCGGCAAGTCCTTCGCTTTATATTCGCCCATGCCGTAGGCGAATGCAATGGCTCTTTTCCACGGAATGCCTCGTTTATAAGGCGGAAATTCCCTTAATCGCTTGAATCCAAATGCAATATGCCGCCGCAATTATTTTCAAGCATTG
>Ga0116226_10004460_pt1 | contig 12428 bp, 4 predicted proteins | sample S1TSphfallax_FD_89692 | JGI IMG/M metagenome (GOLD analysis project Ga0116226, IMG submission 89692) | Host-associated microbial communities from peat moss isolated from Minnesota, USA - S1T2_Fa - Sphagnum fallax MG | ecosystem: Host-associated > Plants > Peat moss > Unclassified | place: USA... | reverse complement strand
TTGCCTCTTAGGCATGACCAAGCCTTTAGATGGAGTTTGTCCCATTACAATGGGGGAAGCATTGTATTGATTCAAAAGCCACGTTTTATGCCTTCAATTTTGCAAACCTTTACAACACATTTTTCCCCACACCAATTTAGAATTGCAACTAATGATGGTTGCAAAATAGTAATCTATAACATCTGATGCACCTTAGACCTTCACCCCGACTAGGTTGTTTTTCAGTTGGACATGGCAAATGTTTTCAATTTGATGTCAAGAGGGGTCATATTTCAATAACTTCATGCAACAAGTGAAAACATCATACAATTCATCCCCTTTGTTCATGCATTCTATGCATTTGAGTCTCCCCCATTTTATTGTCATTGTAATCGTGAGGGTGATGTCACAATCATCCCATTTACCATGGGAACCTGTCAAGGTGATCCTTGGAGGGGGCACTATTTGTTTTAGCCCATTTTAGGGTTTTATGTTCTATAAATAATCATTTCCCTTCTTGTTTATTTCCATCCATTGCAAATGAAACTCACATCATAGGTCCCTTTCAATTATATCATCTACATATGAGCATTTCCAAATTAAATTTTGTGCAATAGGTCTTTCTATCCAACTATATAAATGTATAGCATGGTCACCCTTTAACCTACCACTAAACTTCAACACCCCATTTTAGTTTACCACCCCATTCAAAGGAATTAGAATCTTAGGGGTTTCGTTCGCCACCTCAACTTTCACATCATCCTTCATAAAAAATGCCTTACTAAAGGATGTTCGACATGTGGACCTTTTATTTAAAATGGGTGATGTTTAAGTAGCCTTTGGAAATCTAAATTGTTGTTTTGTGCAATGGTCATCATATTTTTTACGATGCACACCTCCATTTTCCACCTTCACAAAATCCTTTATATCCTTTGACTCTGCCATTTTTCAAACATTTGGACGCCTTTTGGGTCTAGGATCCTATGATAGCCGAGAAGGACCTCTAGCTCGTAAACAAGCTTCCCTTTTTCAGTGGTGTTGGGCTCATATCGACATCCACCATCACCCGAACAGCCTATTTTGGGAATTGGGCCTTTGTTGCTTTAATAATAATTATTAGGTTTATGGTTGATCAACATCTTTTTTTCTTGAAGCCTTAACACAAGTTGACAACAACACATTTCCTTTCTAACAACACCTCAAGGTGGCATGTGATCTTCTATTGCCCCCAGCCCCTGCATGGCTTCCTCCATTTGAACAACTCATTGGGCAACAAATGGTTCAATTTCAAAATTCCATCTTAGAGCATTTACACCATCATACCCTTTCCAACATGCTCCCAACACGATATTTGAAGCTCATCATGCTTGAATTTTATCATGTTCTTACCCAGGGGTGGGCACTTAGTTTATAGTTCGACCAATATTCCTAGCCTTTCGATTATCTTCCCCAATTTTTTTCACATCATTTCATTCGTGATAGTTTAGACTACCCCATCCTTCAATTGTAAGTATCCTTCAATGTGTGTGCACACATCCCATCGACCCTATGGGTATCCACCTCTTATGTACACTCATGGCAACAAACGCATTGGAACCCATGATGCAATTCGCAATGCCTTTACTGCCATTATGTGAGATGTTGACTTCCATTTGGGACGAAAATAATTACATGTGTTTCTTCAACCACATTCAACTCCTCTCATTCACAAATTGACATTGTGCTCATTAGAGATGGCATTCGCACCCTAGCCGATGTTGTCATTGTCTACCCAACGTAAGTGAATGTACTTCCACAATTTTGCGCAATTCAAGGATTTGCCACCTGTAATGCAACTCAAACCAAGGAAAAGAGTTACTGCAATCAACACCCCACTAATCAATTCCTCCTTTTAGCAATTGAGGTATTTGGTTTTTACACAAACATGCCAATTTGTTTTTACACGATTACACCAATGTCATTTGGAGCTTGAAAGGGCTAGAGGGCCCTCATGTTTATACCTTGGTCATTTTTTTTCATCAAAAAGTTTTGATCACATTATAAAAGATGCAAGTGTCCTCAATCTTAAGTGGAGCAGTAGCCATAGGCTTAACTACTTCTTGACTTCCACCCCTTCATGACACACCTCCCATCACCACGACCGATCTATTGTAGGTTGTCAACTTTTGACATAGAAATATGGCCAACCTACCACAAATGGTCCATTATGGACATGTAGAGATTTTGACATTTACTTTGAACCAACTTGACGTCTTATAAGTTTTCCCTTTTCCTTTTTTTTTTTACTTTTTTATACATTTTCCTAATCTTCAAATGTGTATTTTAATAAAATTTTATAGGAGTTAATAAAACCAACTACCTTCTTTCATAGATAGACTAATGTGGCATGTGTCATTGGCCCAAGTGTCACCATGTCCTCAACTAATTTTTCCTTCCAAAACCTGGTTTTTTGGAATTTTTTTGAATTTTTAGTGGCAAAAACACTTTAAAATCAATATATCCCACATTCTAAATCCAAAGAGAAGGCCACATGTCCAAAGCAAGGGTTTTTCCTTGATTTTGATTGTATTCTAATGCCAACACCTTAAATTTATCTCCCCGCTCCCATCACAACCTAATCATGCAAAATGCTTTAAGTTTAATCATGACATATAAAATATGCCATGGTGTCTTTTGTGTTCTTTTAATGGCATGGATTCATGCCATTGATTATTAGATAACAATTTGTGTAAAGGATTTTTGTTTATGGAATTCAATTCAAAATGTTCATTGAAGATTGTATTCTAATAAAAACATTGATTACACGTCTATTGGCTGGTAGAACAAAATAACCAATGTATGTTGGATGAAACAAATATTAAAATTCAAATACTTATAATCACCCATTGAAGGTGTCTAAGAAAGTCAAAATCACAAACATCACACATGACCTTTTTCTTCATTACTAAATCCTCTTCTTAAACAACAAATAACTATCAAATTTTTTTTCACATTTGTAATAGATTTTCAAATTTTTTATAGGCAATTTGTAAAAATTCAAGTTCATATTTGAGGTTGCATTGAACCACATATACAATCACAACAATGTGTTAAACTATATGTCAAATGTTATGCTAAAAGAATGTTACAACATAATGTCATTGAATAATACTTTTAAAGATTAAAAAATGTCAACAAATTCAATTAATGTGAAAGAACTAGTTGCAAAATGTTATCAAAAGAGTTTTTTTTTCAAATGCCATAACATAAATGGAGTTTGAATAAGAAAAATTGTAATTGAACATCATTGAATTTGCTAATGATTATTACTTTCAGAAATGGTTTCTTACAAATCATTTGAACATTTATAAAATATATTTAGTCTATTGAATAAGTATTTGAATAAACTTCAAGATCATGTTTTATTTGTTGTTTTTAACAAAATATGAGGAATCACAATTGACATGATTATTATTGATAGATTGTGTAGATTGATCGCAATGGCATTAATATGCCTCCATGAGGTCTTGGGGTTCAAACTTGGGCAAATCACATGTACAAATTTTGTATATGGTGATATAAATGGCATATATGTACATTGTATACATATAGTAATGAGTAGATAAGTTGGGTATGATAAGTAAATCATAACGTAGGTAAGTACCTACATATTTACAACTTACATGCTACTTATTATTTATCTACCTATCTATCACAAATGAATTATCGACAAGATTATTTTTTAAATAATCACAATAAATCTTCTATGGAGCATTAGTTTTTTTTTCAAAGCATTTGTCAAAAACATTGTTGGGCTTGAAATTGAAAATTGCAAATATTGATTAGTCAAAATGTTGGGCTAACAACATTGGTGAAAATGGCCATGTCAAAATTGATGAGTGACTAGAATGGCACTTTGGTCAAGTTGGGTCACAACCAATATGGGTATTTTTTGATTATTTTTCCCAATCAAAACAACCATGATTTATTATAATGAAAACGATAAGCAAGGTCAAATGAAAGTGTTTGAATAGAAAATCAATATTTCACCTATAGCTCCAAATTTGGAAGACAAAAATATCCAATTTTATTAGAAAAAAAATCATTGGGTATCAATGAAATGCATAATTTGTAGCATAAATATCATAAATGACTATGCAAATCCAAACTATAAGAACAATAAATAAAAATGTTCATGAGAACACAAGGAAAATTCAAAATTTTCAATGTTGTATGATAATTGAATTTCTAAAGAACCACTAGTTTAGTTTTTTTTTTAATATTTTAGATTTAGAAAATCGTCCATTCTTGTTCTTTGAAAAATAAATCAAAACCAAAAAATATTTGGTTCCAATTATTTCAAGAAAATAAATAAATATTAATCTTTATGAAAATTTGATAAAGATTAATCAATCGTTTTATGGTTAATTTATTTTTTTGGTCAAAAAATTGAGCATTGTGGAATATATCTAAATTGGTTATTTGATTTTTGTGAAAATCATAGTATGAATTCAAAAAATTGCCTTGATAACCATTGGGGCGTTCATTCATATTTGTAATAACTACCCAACATTTTAACTTAACTACAACAAATTCAAACACTTGAAATAATGAAAAATAAACAAGAGATGCATGCAAATGCCCATCTTTGCAGATATGTGTATTTAATTAGCAAAAAAGTAAGCAAAAGAAGGCAATAAACCAAAAAATTTGATTGCATGCAAAGTCAACCACTAAACAATAAATCACAACTTAAAGGACAAAGATACAATGAGTTTAGAAGACATGGATTCAACACAACATTGCATCAAAGGAAATTGCAAATGGGTGGATTCATAGTAACATATACCACAAAAATGTAACCAATCCTTAGTTTTTTCATGTTTTAATGTTAAAAAATGATATTAACATTACAAGTTTTTAATTTTTTTAAATGACAATGTTTTTAATATATTATGGGAACATGTGCAATAACCTAAAATAAATTTTATAAATGTAAATTATTCAAAAACATATTTCCAAAACTATAAGCAATGTTTTGGCTACTTTTTCACTTTTGAATGAAAAAAATTTCATTAAAAATGACATAATGATGGACAAACAAATTCACAAATTCACATAATAGTATAGTTTGACATTTTTTTTTCATGATTATTTATGCTCATTATAGAAATCATGAGTTTTTAGTCCATCCCCTTCTATAATCAATCCCAATTTGTTATATCATCTTGACAAGCCAACTTGTTACATTTTTAAACAATCACTAAACATCACTTTAAGTAGTAGGTGTGATTCTTGTTAGTGTGTTTGCACCCAAGCTAGAGAAGAAACAAACATTACAAGTTGGAAGTTGAATGTGAGCCAAAAAAAGAAAAAAAAAACAAATAAAATGTTTTCTTGACAAACAAATTTACAAATTGTAGAGCAAAGCAAGTTAGTTAGAAAGACATAGTGAGAACACAAAACAAGACCAATGAACAACATTTTAAAAATAGGGATGCAATGTAAAACATTCCGCTAAAACAACTTGCAAATTGTTGAAGAAGATTAAATAAAGATGGGATCTCCTAGGCTTCAATTGTGCTCTCTATGACTTATAGGAGCAAAGCAACTAACTATGCAATAGCTTGGAAAAATAATCAAAATAGAAGAAGAAACAAAAACACTAAGTACACATTCTTAGGAAAAATCAAGAGAATAGCAGATGAGACAAGTTTGTGGTATTAGATGTTGAAGGGGGCTCTTTTATTGGAACCATAATCCATTTTGTAGGATCTTCAATTGATTGCTTTGTTGGAGTTTTAATGCATTTGTGTTTGTTGAAAATCAAGTTTGTTGTTTTGTTGAAGCTTTAATGCAAATATTTGTAATTAATGGAAATCAAGTTGGTTGTCTTGTTGAAGCCTTCATGCATTTTGTAGGTGCTATAAATTGATTTGTTTTATTTGTTAAAGCTCTAATTGATTTTGTAATTGCTTGAATTGATTAAGCTAATTTTGTTGGAACTCTAATGCATTTTACAATTGCTATAAATGTAAGTGGTTGGAGCTCTAATACATTTCATAGTTGCTAAGAATGGAGTTGGTTAATTTGATGGAATTCTATTGCATTTTGTAATGTTGGAAATTGAATTTAGCTTCATATGAATTGTTCCCCCTCTTATGTTTTTTAATTCAATGGAATATTGCTCTTTCAAGATCATGTTGAAATGATTAGACCTCTATAACTTGACGTTGTTATGTGATTGTGTAAAAACAAATTAGTACAATGTTACTAATATCACTTCATATAATTTGATAATTTTTTGTAACATGCATGGAATCACCATGTTGTTGGAATTTTCGAGTTTTAAACTTATCTATTTTAATATGCCATTCATGAGTTCTTTTGTATTCCATTGTCTCTTGAAATTTGATTTTGTAACATTATTACACCATGTAAGACTCAAAACCAAACTATGTGATTAACCTTAACCTTATCAAATTGAAACAAAAATACATTTTAATAACTCGACACCAAACCATGCGCTTAACTTTAACCTTATCAAGTGGAATTAAACTATAGCCTAATAATTATTTGTAATGTAGAAACAAAATAACATCCCATTGGAACTTTTGATTATCAAATTACTTCCTTTAGCATATTGTGACTACTACTTTGTAGATTTTTATATTTTATGTTTATAAGGTGATTACACCCTAAAAGTAATATGATGAACAAGCCATGTTAGTATTGTGAAAAAAGGTTATAATTCCATAATTTTGTGTAACAAGTTCAAGTACAATTTGTATGAAACACTATGAGAAAAAGGGGTGTTTTACAATTGGCCTTGCATTTCAATTTTTGAGTTACAAAGGACACTTGCAATTCACTATATTTATACACCGTGAGTTCTAACAGATAAGTTGCATGAGTTGCAAAGTTGCAACTCACCGTATGTACAATGTAACTCATTGTAACTCAATTGCAACTAAATGAAAACAACTCATTTTCAACTACTATTCAACTCCATTATAATTACACCCATGATCTCATGCTCACATCATTAATTGTCATCCATCTATTAAAATATGACACATGACATTATGAAGATTTTTTGACATAAAAAATTCAAAATATTGATTTCGATTGTATATTATATTGTTAACGATGGTCTCAGATTGTGACATGTGGCATAATTTTTTTAAATTGCCACATGGCATATTAATTGTATTTTGGAAAAAAATAATTAATTTAGTAGTTAAGTAGGTCATACATAACATAGGTAGGTAGATTGGTAGGTCTTAAGACCTACATACCTACGTATTTACCTAGCACTATTAGAATTCCTAATTTTTTTGACTAAAAATTTTGGTAAGAAAAGAGCCATTTTGGATAGGTATAAAAAAAACCTCTTAGTCATTTTGAACATGTCCATTGTGATTAGGCCATGTACTTTTTTACCATGCCTAAATTGGCATTTTTGACTAATTAATAAATAGTCAAATGATTTTTTGATTGTTCAAACACCATTTTGATTAGGCAAATGCCATGTGGCATTTAAAACATTGGCCATCTAGGCTATGCCACATGTCATTTAAACATTGACCATTAAGTTATGCCACATGGTATTTAAACATTGGCCATCTAGGCCATGCCACATGGCATTTAAACATTGGCCACTAGGTTATGCCACATGGCATTAAACATTAACCATCTAGGCTATGCCACATGGCTAGAACCTAAGCAACCTAGGCTAAGCCGAAAATTAAATACCTATTCCTAAGGTCGTTATGTTGAGGAACCTACAACCTAAACTCCTAGGCCTAGGTCTAGAAGCCTATGACTAGCAATTAGGTATAAAAGCTATAACCTTTACTAGGCTTAAATGTACACCACTTAGATTAAGCTTACACCTAAATGACCTATGTAGGAAGATCCTACTTCGTTTTGAATTTGGTCTTTAAAGTTAAGCCTTTTCAATTGGCTCATCCCAATTTTAAAACATTTCTTATGTCTTAGATGCTTATGGTGCATCTATTTATATTATTCATCATTCAGAAAGGATGATAAACAATATGAAACAAACTTTTGGAAGGGAGAAACATTTTCATGTCCACACAAAACTAAAGCCTTTTAGTTCACACAACATTATTCCTAAAAAACTATGTAAGATACATAAATTAAGTAAATAAATGAACAAAGATTTAGGAAAATTTGTATGTTAATTAAGTTTAAAATAAAAATAAGTAATAATTAATGTCTAGTTATTTAATTATAATTAATAATTACAACCAAATTATAATTAATCCGTACACAATTGACCCACTTCATTATATATTAACAATAATGTATTTGTAATAATTAATAATTAACTATTTAATTACACATTCATCAATGTATTTTAAGTAAATTATTAATTAACCAACTAGTAATTTGGCATAGGTATATAAATGGTCTACCCTAGCCTATATAACTAGGTTATCTATTGGCTAAAATATAGGTAAATAGGTGGAGTATAGGTAGGGTATGTATAAATAAATACACCTACACATAAACTAATTGTAGTTAAGCTATTTAGCCACATATTTACATAACATAAGTTAAATAGGTGGTTAATTTAACCTAGGAAAATTTTGTTATGGAAAAATTAATGATTGGTAAAATAATATTATTTAAACCAACCACAACTAAAGTAATTATGGAAATTTTAATTAGTATTAAATTAATAATGGTTAAACCAGCCAAAAAATAAAAATAATTATGGAAAAATGACTATGATTAAACTAATTATGGTTCAATTAACCATATCTAAATAAATAATAATTAAATATATAATGACTAAGCTAATTTTGGGTAAAATAATTATGACACAACCAACCATGGCTAAATTAGAAATGGATAAACTAACTAATGAATAAATATTTTATGGAAAAACTAATTATGTTGAAGTTAATTATGGCTAAAAAAACATGAATGAAATAATTATGGCTAAAATCAAAATGGTTTAACTAACCATGAGTCAATAAATTTGGCTAAACTAACCATTAATAAAGTTAATATGGCTAAATTAACTAATGAATAAATATTTTATTGTAAAACTAATTATGAAAAAATAATTATGGCTAAAATAAACATGAATTAAGTACTTATGGTTAAATTAATTATGTAAACTAATTATTAGTGCTAAACTTACTATGGCTAAACCAACTGTTATTAAATTGACCATGGTTAGATTAATTATGGTCAGTTTTAATTTTAATTAGTTCTTCATAGGAAATTGAACTAAAACTAATTTCAATATAATCAATTTCAATAGTTAAATAAACCATATATATGTATAGTTTAACCATAATTCATTTGGTCATGATTCATTTACTTAAGATTAGCTAACTTTTACATTTTCCATTTTTTTTCTAATTGGTCAAGCATAGTCAAAATGTTAAATGTAGTCCCAAGATACCCAACTAATATTGGAATTTGTAATTGGCCATTTTGACTAAACCTACTTAGTTAGCCTTATTGATTGACTGTAATAGGTGGCCTTCTTAAGTAGGGCATTTGTTAATTTTACAAGATGTCCAATTTGATTAATTATCAAATCGGTCACCCTAGTTGAATTGATTACTCAAAAGATACCCATTATCATTCAAGCCCTTATCCTCTAGTCAAAAATACATTTCCTCTAGTAAAAAAAACCCATTTAGTTAACTTAATTTGAAAAAATAGAAATTATAGTAGTGTAGGACCTACCTACCTACTACCTAGGTAGGTAGGTAGAAAAATATGACCTATTTACTTATGTGGATAAGTAAGTAAGTAGGAAAGCATAAGACTAAATTCACTAAAGAAAAACCATGAAATTATATTTTATATTTTATGTTTTGCCTTTAAGTTAATTTTTTTTCAACTCATCCCAAAATGGCACATGTATTTTAATGTAAGAACATAAGAAAACAAGCTTTCTTTATATAGTTTGTAACATGGGATTAAAAAACAAAGCATATTTTAATTGTTCATTAGTTGCAATTGAATTGCAATTATAACATTTAAATGTTCAAAGTAGGCCAGATCCAAAGGGAGGGCTCCATTGTTTTTGGCTTCTTGAACAAAACTTGAACCCCTCCTATTGGCACATTCAGTGCATTAAAAATCGTCAAAAATGGAATAGAATTGAAAAAGATATGGCCTTTCAAAATAGAAGGGTCAATAACTCAAAAACCAAACCACTAAATGCTACAAAGGCCGGTTCCCAAACACCCACAAAATTTCTTATATGTTGTTTTGTTGTTATTAAAGTTCAAAAATAAATTTTAAAACTTTCAAGTGGTGTTCTTATAACACTTTAAATCATTTAAAATGAATAAGAAATAATAAAATTATGAGGTTTGAAAGTAAGAAAGGACCAATTTTTTTTTATAAATAAAATCTTATTTTGTAAGTTGGAAAGCTTATTTTTCTTCTTGTTATTTTTTCATTATTCATTTTCCTTTTGCATTTCAAAGACGATTTATAGAACTTGAGGTAGCACTCCCATAACATTTTAAATCATTCAAATTCAAACACATATGATGGAGATATAAAAAACTAATGAATATGTATCCTTGTTAAGTTATAAGTAGTTGTTTTATAATCAGACCATAGTTGAACAATAGCACTTCAATATTGGTGCACTAGTGACCATATTAATTGAATTAATGGGAATCATAATCGAAACTAGTTGCAAATGTATCCCATAGTGGGTGGTGGAGATGTGGACATGTGACATAATCACATGTATGTACATTGTAGATTAATTGTAACATAGTTGTTACTTTAATGACACATTTATAATAGTTCTAAAATAATTGCCACATGCAATTATAATGTAACTTTTAAAAAAGTCAAACATGGTTGACTATATATATATGTATAATGTGTATAAATTATTGTATAAAAAACCCATTTTCAACTCACTTACAATTATAATATAATAAATTAATTTTTTGATGTGGCAATTTATTTATTAATACACCATATTTTTAAAGGGATAGTTGCATAGTGGTTGTAATACCCAAGGGATAATTGCATAATAGTTGTATACAAGTTGTTTTTTGAATTTTAGTTGTAAGGTAATGTGGTTTTGGCAAATGTGATTTCTCATAATGAAATATGAATAGACCTTATAAATAAGTAGGTGGTATTTTAGTTTTCAAATATGATAAGAGGATGCCACAAATGGTAAAGATAAAAAATGAGTGAAATGGTTATGTTATTTAGATGGTGGACTATGGAAACTATAAAACACTGCCATATTTTTTGCAATGTATTTTGAGGTTAAATTCTAAAGCAAAATATGACAATAATGCATTTCGAAAAACAAATATCACAAATATCATGGGTTAAAAGTTAAAAAATAAATGACCTAGTAGTGTTTTACATAAGACAATGCCCACAAAATGCAAGCAAATTAAAATAAGAACCTCTTTGGCTCCCACCTCAGGAGTTCTTATTTCAATAATGCCTTGCTCCTAGGTGTTACCCTACACTTTGCATGGATCAACATAGGATGAAAATCATTACTTATGATAAGACATGTTCAATAGCCACCTCTAAGTTATCATAACATAATGTGTAATATTAAAAGAATGCAATTACAATACATTGGAGTGATGAATCTTAATGAAACATCATATAACATGAAGGGGATGGGTGCAATCATAATAAAAGGAGCCAAAGGAGTTGTTGGATCCAATGAAAACCTATACCACCACTCCTTTGAAAAACCACCATTAATTGTATTTAATAGATTATTTGTCCATCTTTTAAAATTATGCTTATTTACTCATGAAGTTGGAATCCTATGAATTTGGAGTCCTTTAGTTATGTTGGGATAATCCATTTACATACACAAAACACTTGTTGAAAAATGTTTTAAAATTGTATATGATTTTTGTATCGGACTTTGATTTTTAAACATCCATAATGATTAAAATAATTCAAAATTTGAAATCATGGTCAAAAGAAAAGTTATCCATTGATTATAGTGTAATTTTGAGGAGAATATTTCAAAAGTTTATCATAGTACGGGTCACATTTGGTTTCAATATTAACATTCAATCCAACAAACTATATGAATGATTGCCAAAATTGGTATTATAAACCAATACATGAAGGCTACATGTCAAATGCATGCATTCTTCAAAAGGATTGTGCCCCTTGTCAAGTTAGTTTCTTTTCATTATGATTGGACTCAAATCCTCAAAAATCTAACAAAATAACTTATAAGCAACATGTATTACTATTGTTATGTACAACTTATGAACTATGACTATATATCAAGTTTGAATATATATTGCAACATGTGGCACAAATATAATGTAATTAGATAATGCAATGTACAATCCCACATTTTAAATGTGCAACAATCAAATGTAACATGTGCATGCACAACATAGTCATGTTCAATGTGTAACATGTAAAATAATGGCATGTAGCAAGGAGCATGTCAC
>Ga0116226_10004459_pt1 | contig 12428 bp, 12 predicted proteins | sample S1TSphfallax_FD_89692 | JGI IMG/M metagenome (GOLD analysis project Ga0116226, IMG submission 89692) | Host-associated microbial communities from peat moss isolated from Minnesota, USA - S1T2_Fa - Sphagnum fallax MG | ecosystem: Host-associated > Plants > Peat moss > Unclassified | place: USA... | reverse complement strand
TGCCACCGTCACGAATGCCGACGGTTCAACAACCGCCATCTCCCCGGACCAAACCGGCAAAACCACGTCCAGCACGCCCGCCACGCTCGCCCCCACCGCGCAACTCACCAGCATCTCAGGCGACCGCGGCGCCGGATCGAAGTCGTTGCTCAATCTCATTGCATGAAACCCAACGAAGCGACCATAGGGTGGGCTTAAGCCACGAGCCCCATCCGATCTCCGACGTAACATTCGGCAATAAAGTCTGGCCCTGGCGCCTTGCAGACTCGCGCGCATATGATCGCCCTTCATGGATCCGCTCGCGCGCCTGCTCAGAATCGCCGCCGCCGCCGGCCTCACCGGCGTGGAACCGGGCACGTCCTACGGCACCCCCTCGATCAAACGATCCGGCAAGTTCCTCGCCCGTCTCAAGGACGAACACACGCTGGCCATCCGCTGCCCGCTCCAAGAAAAGGAGGTGCTGCTGGAGGCCGAACCCGAATTCTATTTCCAGACCGACCACTATGTCGGCCACCCTGCCATCCTCGTGCGCCTGGACAAGATCGACGATACGCGGTTGCAGGCCCGGCTTCAGACAGCCTGGGCGATGAAAGGAAAAAGATGAGGCAAGCACTTCTTTTTTGAAAAAAAGAAGCAAAAAACTTTTAATTCCCCCGCCGGTTCCACGATGCCGGCCAAATCCCGTACCGTGCCGCGGGCGCGGGACATAAAAGTCTTTTGCTTCTTTTCTTCAGAAAAGAAGGCCTTGCTTGCCTTGCCTTTCCGCTTCAAGCCGGCAAAGTAACCACCGCCCGGGCCCCGCCGCCCGCCCGGTTCCCAAGCACCACATCCCCGCCATGCGCCCGCAGGATATTGCGCGCGATCGGCAGCCCCAGCCCCGTCCCGCCGGTCTCCCGGTTGCGGCTATCTTCCACGCGGTAGAACGGCTCGAAAATCCGTTCCAGCTCGTCCGGCGGCAGCCCCGGCCCGTCATCCTCCACGGTTACCGTCGCAACGCCGTCCCCCACCAGCAGCGCCACCCGCGCCGCATCGCCATACTTCACCGCGTTGTTCACCAGGTTCGCAAAACTGCGCTTCAGGGCCAGGATGCGCCCGGTCACCGTCAGGTGGGCGGGGCCGGTGAACGAGAGCGCATCGGCCGATTCCGGGCGCGCATCGGCGCAATCGTCCAGCACCGTGCGCAGCAACGCCACCAGGTCGAACGCCACCGCCGGCTCCGTGTCGGCCGTGTCGCGCCCGAACACCAGGGTTGCCGAGACCATCGCATCGAGCTCGTCCAGGTCGGCCATGAATTTTTGCCGCTGCTCGTCGTCGTCGATGAATTCGGCGCGCAGCTTCAGCCGCGTGATCGGCGTGCGCAGATCGTGGCCGATCGCAGTCAGCAGAAACGTCCGATCCTGCACGAAGCGCCGGATGCGCGCCGCCATCGTGTTGAACGCCGCCGCGGCGCGGATCACCTCGTCCGGTCCGTGCTCGGGCAGGGGCGGCGCGTTCACGTCGCGCCCCAGGCGCTCCGCCGCTTCCGCCAGCAGGCTCACCGGCCGCGTCAGCCGCCGCACCGCCCAGAACGAGAGCACGGCCGCCGCCGCCGTCATCAGCACGAACGCCAGCAGGAAGGTGGGCGAGTGCCAGGGCCGCGGCCGGGGCAGCGGCACATGCAGGATCAGCCAGCCTTGATCGGGAAATTCGAACCCCAGCACGATCAGGTCCGACCACGGGGTGCCGCGGATCTGAACTTCCCGCGGGTGGTTCGGCGCGCGCACCGGCACCAGCCCCATGTTCACCCTGATCTGCCCCAGATACGGCGGCGGCGTGATTTCCGGCGTCACCGGCGGGCTATCGGCGAGCGTGCCCACCACCCCCGGCCCGAGATCCATCTCCTTCAGCGCCGCCGCCCGCTCCCCCGTCGAAGTCGCAACCACCGAGCGATAAATGCTCATCGATCGGATGCCGATATCCCGGAACTCGGCAAAACGCTGCAGCTCGATCCGGTCGAACGCATGGATCGTCAGCCCCGCGCCCTGCACCACGGCGAGCCCCAGCAGCAGCGTCACCAAGGTACGGTTCGCCAGGCTATGCGGCCACGCCGGCAGCCGCCATCGCCAACCCTCCGACCGCGGCGCCAGCACCGGCAGCGTCTTGCCCGCCACCGCCACCTCACGTGCCGGCACGGAGAGCCGAGGCGCAGGAACCCGATCAGCTCCGATCAATGTCGGCCGCCAATACATAGCCGCCGCCGCGCACCGTCTTGATCAGTTGCGCGTGGCGGCCGTCATCTTCCAGCTTGCGGCGCAGCCGGCTGATCGCAACGTCGATCGCCCGGTCGAACGGCCCGGCCTGCCGCCCCCGCAACAGATCCAGCAGCATGTCGCGCGTCAGCACCCGGTTGGCCCGCTCCACCAGCGCTACCAGCAGATCGTATTCGCCGCCGGTCAGCGCCACCTCCACCCCATCGGGGTTCAGCAGCCGCCGGCGCGAGGGCTCCAGCGTCCATCCCCCGAACCGCACAGCCTTTGCCGCAGGCTCCACCAGCTTTTCGCTGCGTTCGGAGGTGCGGCGCAGCACGGCCCGGATGCGCGCCAACAGCTCCCGCGGGTTGAACGGTTTCGGCACGTAATCGTCGGCGCCCAGTTCCAGCCCGATGATGCGGTCCGTCTCCTCGCCCATCGCGGTCAGCATGACGATCGGCACGTCCGATTGCCCCCGCAACCAGCGCGCGAGATCGAGCCCGCTTTCCCCCGGCAGCATCAGATCGAGCACCACGAGCTGGTAATGCCCCAGCGGCCAGTTTCGGCGCGCCTCGCGCCCGTCCCGCACCGCCGTCACCCGGAACCGGTTGCGCTCCAGAAATCGCGCGAGAAGTTCGCGTATCTCCCTGTCGTCGTCGACGATCAGGATATGCGGCATGGTCTCCATAAAGATACCCTTACGCGATTCGCCGGAATCGGCCAGCCGTCGTTTCACTCCGTAGCAATAGAGCGCGGTGCCGACACCCCTGCGCCCGGCCAGCCCCGCTATCCTGCGCACCACGGTGTTGATAGGGAGCGTTCGGCATGCGGCAAACGGCCCTCATGTTGGCGGCGATGATCGGATTTTTCTGCTGCATCCTCGGCCTGCTCGATGTTGGTGCGCAACAACTTTCCGGCGCCTTCCCCGCCGACGGCCTGGCCCCCGCCAGGGCCGCCATCACCCTCGAAGCCCCCCACCGCATGCGCGGATGGTCCCACACCCCCACCCCACTCCCGTAAGGTGGGCTGCGCTTCGGCAGCCCACCTCTTTCACCCCCCGTTGAGTGCAATCACCGCGCCGCCTATGTTCAAGCGTGACTATCCCAAGCCCGCCGCGCCCCGCCCGCATCGCCCTTGGCAAGCTCGCAAAGCTCGACCCCGACCTCGCCCGCATCGAAGCCGAAGCCGGCCCGCTTCCCTGGCGCGTGCGTGAAGCCGGGTTCTCCGGCCTGCTGAACGCGATCGTAGGTCAACAAATCAGCAACCAGGCCGCCGCCGCCATCTGGGGCCGCTGCTGCAACCTCGGAGGTTGCCTTACACCCGAAGGCTTCCTCGCCCTCGATGAAACAGCCCTGCGTGCGGCCGGCCTCTCGCGCCCCAAGATCGCCCATGGCCGCGCCGTCGCGGAAGCCTTCCGCGCCGGCATCCTGGCCACCGAAGCGCTCGCCGCCATGCCCGACGAAGAAGCCGTGCGCACCATCTCCAGCGTGCGCGGCCTCGGCGTGTGGTCGGCAGAAATCTATCTGCTGTTCGCGCTGCAGCGCAACGATGTGTTCCCCGCCGGCGATCTGGCGCTGCAATCCGCCACCGCCCACCTGAAAGGCCTGCCGGCACGGCCCACCCCCGCCGCGCTGCGCGAGATCGCTACCGCCTGGCAGCCCTACCGCGCCCTCGCCGCCCGCCTGCTCTGGCACTGGTGGCGCCACGTCACCGGCCGCCCCAGCATGGACGATGAAAAATACGCACGGCCCGCAAACCCGTCCCTCTGAAAAACGCTTCAACAGCATTCCGGGGGCGAAATTCCGCCCCCTGCCCGAAAGGATGCCGTTGGATATGAAGATCGGACTTCGCATTGCCGCCGCACTAACCCTCGGCGCACTACTGGCAACCCCGCTGGCAGCCCAAGCCGGCTGCGTTACGGGTGCTGCGGTCGGCGGCGTCGCCGGTCACGTCGCCGGCCATCATGGCCTCGCAGGTGCCGCAGTAGGCTGCGCCGTGGGCCACCATATGGCACACGAAAAAGCCAAGAAGGCCCAGGCAGCCCAACAAGCCCAGCCGGCTCAAACCCCATCCACCAATCAACCCGCGACCCAGGCGCCGCATTGAATCGTAGGGTGCAATGCGCTTAGGCATTGCACCGTTGCGCCACCCACGAAGGCAAGGAAGGAAGCACTTCTTTTTTTGAAAAAAAGTAGCAAAGAACTTTTGATTCTTTAAGAGCCAGCCAGCGGGAAGTGGCAGGCTACCTGGCGCAGCCCACCGAGCGGCCCAAGCTTCGGCCGCTCCTCCCGGCACACGTTCTGCGCACGCCCGCATCGCGGGTGAAAGCGGCACCCCGGCGGCGGATCAGCAGGGCTCGGCACATCGCCCGTCACCGGCACCCGCAACGCATGCCGCCCGGCCGCGGATAATTTCGGCACTGCCTCTAGCAGAACACCCGTGTAAGGGTGCAGCGGCCTCGCAAAAACCTCCGCCGTCGGCCCGATTTCCACCACCGACCCAAGATACATCACTGCCGTGCGCGTTGCGATCTGGCGCACCACCGCAAGATCATGCGCAATGAAAACGTAAGTCAGGCCCAGGCGCTCCTGCAAATCCATCATCAGGTTCACCACCTGCGCCTGCACACTCACATCCAGTGCCGAAACCGGCTCATCCGCCACAACCAGATCCGGCTCCAAAGCCAGCGCCCGCGCAATCCCGATACGTTGCCGCTGCCCGCCCGAAAATGCATGCGGATACCGCGCCAGATGCTCCCGCTTCAGCCCCACCAGTTCGACAAGCGTCTCGATCCGCGCCCTAACCTCGCCCGCCGCCCGCGCGCGCCCGTTCGCAAGCGGATGCACGCGCAACGGCTCGGCAATCAAATCCCCCACCCGCCGCCGCGGATTCAAACTCGCAGTGCTATCCTGAAACACCATCTGCATGCGCGGCCGCCACGCCCGCAGCGCCCGCACCGAAAGCGACGTAATATCCACCCCATCGAAAATCACATTGCCCGCACTCACGCTTTGCAGCCGCAACAAGCAGCGGCCCAGCGTGGATTTGCCGCACCCCGATTCCCCCACCAGCCCCAATGCCTCGCCCCGCATCACCCGCAGCGAAACCTCGCTCACCGCCTGCAAGGTGCGCGCGCGCGCAAACATCCCGCCCGCCAGTGCAAAATTCTTCGCCAACGCCACCGCCTCAAGCAACGGTTTTTCCGCCATCAGGCGCTACCCGCCAGAAAACACGCCACATCCTGCAACCCCTGCGCCGCAAGCAAAGGCCGCGTGCCGCACGGCGCAAACCGATACGCGCAGCGCGGTTCGAACGGGCAGCCCGGCGGCATCTCCTCGGGCGTCGGCGGCGTGCCCGGAATGGCCGGCAAGCGGCGCGGCCTTGGCCCCTCGATCGGTGGAATGGCCGCCAGCAACCCCTGCGTATAGGGATGCGCCGGCCGCGCAAACACATCCGCAACCGGCCCGCGCTCCACCAGCCGCCCCGCATACATCACCATCACCCGGTCGGCGATTTCCGCCACCACCCCCATATCGTGGGTGATCAGTATAATGCTCGATCCAAACTCGCCCCGCAGCGTCTCCAGCAAAGCCAGGATTTGCGCCTGCACGGTGACATCCAGCGCTGTCGTCGGCTCGTCGGCAATCAGCAGCGAGGGGTTGCAGCTCAGGGCCATCGCAATCATCGCGCGCTGCCGCAATCCCCCCGAAAGCTGATGCGGATATCTGTAAAATTGCGTCTCAGGCATCGGCATGCCCATCATCCCCAGCAAATCCTTGGCCCGCGCCGCAGCCCCCCGCGCCGAGATCTTCTCATGCGCCCTGATCTGCTCCACAATCTGCCAACCGATCGTGTGCACGGGCGTCATCGCCGTCATCGGGTCCTGAAAGATCATCGCGATCTCGCGCCCCCGCACATGCTGCAGGGCGCGCCGGCCCAGCCCGATCATCTCGCGCCCCTGGTAAAGCACCGAGCCCGAAACGATGGCATTCGGATCGCTGATCAGACCGATCGACGCCAGCATCGAAATCGTCTTGCCCGACCCGCTCTCCCCCACCAGCCCCAAAATCTCGCGCGCGCCGATACTGAAGGAAAGCCGATCCACCGCCCGCACCACGCCGCCCCTGGTGCGGAAATCGATGCAGAGATCGCGGATGTCCAGCAGCGGCAAAACCTCAGCCACGCTTGTATCTCACGCGGGGATCGAGCATCGCATAGGCCACATCCACTGCCGCGTTCGCCGCCACCACAAAAAACGACGAATACATGACGGTCGCCATGATCACCGGCAAATCCAGATTCTGCAGCGCATCGAAGGTCAGTTTCCCAACACCCTGCAACCCGAACACCACCTCCGTCAGCAACGCCCCCCCGCCGACAAGCGCCCCGAAATCGAGCCCGAACAACGAGACGAACGTGATCAGCGAGGTACGCAGCGCATGCCGCACCAAAATGCGTGTCTCGCTCAAGCCCTTTGCGCGAGCGGTGCGGATGAAATCCTCCTGGTAGGCCTCGATCAGGCTGGCCCGCAGCACCCGCCCATACAGCCCCATATACAGCAGCGCCAAGGTTGCCCACGGGATCAGCATCGTCTTGAACCACAGAAACGGGTCTTCGCTCAGCGGCGTGTAGCCCAGCGGCGGCACCCACCCGAACAACCACGTGTGGTGCAGCCGGCTTTGGGTGAGCAGGTTCGCAACCTGCCCCACCCAGAACACCGGCATCGAAACGCCCATCAACCCCGCAATCATCAACGCCCGATCGGTGATCCCGCCCTGGGTCAGCGCCGCCGCAATCCCGATCGCGAGCCCCCCCAGCACCCACAGCACCGCGGCCCCGGCAACGAGCGATAGCGTGATCGGGGCGCCGGCTTCGATTTCCGGTATCACCTGCTCGCCGCGATTCACGAAACTCGTCAGATCCTGCGTAATGAAAAGCCGCTTCATCATCAGCGCATATTGCACGGGCACGGGCCGGTCGAAGCCGAAATCATGGCGCACAGCAGCCAGCACCGCCGGCGTTGCATTGCGGCCGGCGATGCGCGCTGCAGGGTCGGCGCCGGGGGTTGCGAAGAAAATCAGGAATACAAGGACGCTGATGCCGAAGAGGACGAACAGCATCTGGGCTAGTCTCTGCGCGAGAACAGTCAGCATTGAAGCATGTTCTTTTCTGAAGAAAAGAACCAAAAGACTTTTATGTCCTGGCCCCGCGCAAGATACGGGATCTGGCCGGCATCGTGGAACCCGCTAGGAAATAAAAGTTTTTTGCTTCTTTTTTTCAAAAAAGAAGTCCTTGCTTTCTTCATTGGACGCGCAACTTCGCCCGAGGATCAAGCGCATCCCGCAACCCATCACCAAACACGTTCAACGCCAGCACCACCACCATAATCGCAAGCCCGGGTGCAATCGCCACCAGCGGCCGCGAATAAATCAATGTCTGCCCATCGGCAATAATGGTGCCCCAACTCGCCGCCGGCGGCTGCACGCCAATCTGCAGAAACGACAAAGCGCTTTCCGTCAGCAGATTAAGCGCCATCACCAGCGGCGCGAACACGATCAGCGTCGGCGCCACGTTCGGCAGAATATCGCGCAGCAGGATGCGCCGGTTCGGCACGCCGAGCCCCACCGCCGCTAGCACAAAATCACTCTGCGCGAGCGAAAGCACCTGCCCGCGCACCGGCCGCGCCACATAGGGCACATACACGATCCCGATAATCGCAATCGGCAGCAGCAGATTATCGGCCTCGATCGTTATCGGCCCGATCTTCAGCCCCTGGCTGATCAACACCACCGACAACGAGATCGCCAGCAAGTAAACGGGAAAAGCCCATAATATATCGAGCAGCCGGGAGAACACCTGGTCCACCCACCCGCCCAGAAAACCCGCCACGATCCCCGCAATCGCCGCAAAAAACAAACAGAGCGCGGTCGCACTCCCCGCAATCAGCAACGAATTGAAACCGCCATACAGCAGGCGCGCCGCCACATCGCGCCCCTGCCCATCCGCGCCCAGAAAATACGCACCATGCCAGGTCGGCCCGATCGGCGCCGAGCCCAGATGCAGCGGGTTATCCGCCGGCTGCAAAATATCCTCTATCCGGCCATCGATCACCACCGATCCATCGAGGTTCGGCCGGAACGGATCGGTATGCGCCACAAACCGCGCATAAAGCGGCGCCGAGGCCGAAGCGAACACCACCAGGATCAGCACAAAGGCGGAAACCATGGCCGCGCGATCCCCCGCCAACCGCTGAAACGCAATCGTCCAAGGCCCGCCGGCGCTGTTCATTTCACCCAGGCTTCCGAAAAGATAAAGTGGAACAAAGGGCTGAACCTGAAATGCCCAACGCGCGGCGAAACCACGTCCAGCTTGTTGATCTGAAACAGCGTCGTCAGCGGCGCAAGATCGGTGAGTGTCCGGTCGATCTCCGTCCATTGGCGGTCCGCCGCCTCCGGATCGGTCAGTTCGGTCGCGATTGCCCCCTGCATCCGCGCATCGATCGCGGGATCGCAAAACCCGCTCATGTTGATCGAAGCATCCGATCCCGGATGAAAACTGGCGCAGGAAAGCAGAACATCCAGGAAATCCGACGGCGACGGATAATCCTGATACCAGTCGGTCAACCCGATCTGCACGTGGTTGGAGGAGTTCTGCAAATACGTATCGCGTATATTATAAGATATGGAATGCACGCTGGCCTGATAACCAATATCGTTCAGCACGCTTTGCAGGTAGATGCCGATGCTGCGTTCCACCTCGCGATCCGAACACACGAACGTCACCTTCATCCCCGCCGTGCCGCTCGCTTTCACCAGCGCGCGCGCGGTAGCCAGATCAGGGGCGCTCCAGCGCGCATCGGGGTTTTTGGTGAATGGGCAGTACGGCGCATAGCCCGCGAGCCCGGCCGGCAGAAGCTGACAGATGGGCGTGCCCAGCGCCGGGCCGCCATAGAGGTTCACCGCCACCTTGCGGTTCACCGCCAACGCAAAAGCCCGCCGCGCCAGCACATTATCGAACGGCGCCAGATGCGTGTTCATCGTCACGTAATAATACGCCAGCAGCGGATGGATATGCGCAAGCTTCGTGTAGTCGGCGCCGATTTCGGAAAGCCGGTCCAGCGGCGGCGGATCCGCCTCCCAGTCCAGCGCGCCGTTCTCCACCTCCGTCACTTCGGATTCATTCTGCAACCCATAGCGGTAGATGATGCGATCCACGAAGCCATCGGGTTGCGCGGCCTCGCTCCATTGGTGAAAATACGGATTGCGCGCCAGCACCATCTGCCGCACCGGATTATAGCTCTGGATCATGTATGGCCCGGTTGCGGCCGGCGGCGTGGTGCCCAGATCGTGCGGCGGCGTATCGGCGGGCAGAATGCTTGCGAAGGGCAGGGCGATTTTCTGCGAAAATTCGCTATCGGCCCGCGTCAGATGGATGGTAACCGTGCTGGCTTGGGCATCGCCCACCACCCCGCCATCCAGCGTGCAATCCTGCGGCGTCTTCAGGCACGCATCGGCGCCCACGATAATATTGTACCAACTCCCCACATTCGGCCCGAGCACCTTGAACATGCGGCGATAGCTCGCCACTACATCGCCCACCGTAATCTCCTGCCCGGTCGAAAATTTCAGCCCCCGCCGCAGATGAAACAGGTAAGTCTTGCCGCCATCCCCGATCTCCGGCAGCGCTTCCGCCAGATCGGGCACCACCTCCAGGCCCTCCTTGCCCTCGGCTTTCCGGAACCCGAGCAACCCATCTTGCGTCACAAAATAAATCTGCCAGAAATCGCTTTCATAATTGATCTGCGGATCGATGGTGCCCGAGGCCTGGTAGGCACTCAGATGCAGTTCGCCCCCCCGATGCGCCTGGCACCAGCCGATGCAGGGAAGCAGCACCGCAATCAGGCAGGCTTTATATCGTGCGGCAAAAATCGGCGTCGGTCTCCTTGGATGCGTGGTTATGCATGGCGCGTGCCGGAAGGAAGCAAGTTCTTTTTTGAAAAAAGGCGGAGCCCGCCCTGCGAAAACCAAAAAACTTTTACTTCCTGCAGCCTTGCTTGCGGGCTCCGCCTTCTTTCAAAAAAGAAGTGCTTCCGTAAAAGGGGCAAAACCCCGGGTAACTTCGTTGCTATATGCGAGCAAGGCCAGGGGCCCTGCCCCTGCACCAAGCTGGGGCCTGAGGCCCCAGACCCCCATTTTTTATATTGATCAAAGACATGGAGGTAAGGAGGCCCTGCCTCCTGCGGGGTGCAGGGGCAGAGCCCCTGGCCTTTATTCCGTTATCGAAACAGGTTTGCCCGGGGTTTTGCCCCTTTTACGTGCTTCCTTCCTAACCCCCCGTCGCAAGCGGCGTCCGCGCATAAAGCGCCACCAACTCCACCCGCAACCCGATCGTTTCCAGCGCAAAGCTCTCCTCCACCCCGCCGGCCTTGTCGGGCCACGATCCCCCCGGCAGCCGTCGCAGCATCTTCCCGGCGGCTGCGTCGGTATACAGGATTAGAATCTCACGCACCGAGGGTATCGACGTGTAAGCCCACACATTCGCCCAGGTCTCCGCGCGGTTGCTCGGCGAGAGGATTTCCACGATCAGCACCGGATCGGTCGGTGCCGCCTGTCGCGCATCGAAGGGCGAGCAGCTGACAGCGAGATCCGGCACCCGCATGTTGTGGGCGGACATGGTGGCCGGCGCCACGCAGGGGTTCGCAAAAACGTCGCACGGCAGGGCAGCCGCCCGTAGGTGGTTGCCGATCAGCCGGCCGAGTTCCGCCTGCAGGTAGGCATGGATGGCGTTGGGCGGCGCCATGGCGCGCGGCTCGCCATCCACCAATTGCCAGCGGCGCGTATCCCCGGAATTCCACTTCAGGAACTCGGCCACCGACATTCCGTCCGGGTTTGGTGCGAGCGCGGTCATGGCGCCACTCTACATGGGTGAAGCACGCCATGCGCAAGCCACCCACCCTTGCCCCCGCCATCACCCTGCGCTACTCCCCCCGCTTCGCGGCCGGCGGGCGTGGTGAAATTGGTAGACACGCCAGATTTAGGTTCTGGTGGCGTAAGCCGTGGGGGTTCAAGTCCCTCCGCCCGCACCAGCCGGCCTGATCAAAGCTTTAAGGATGTTTGGCGCCATGATGGTTACCGAGACGCTCTCCGACGGATTGAGGCGCGCGTTCGCCGTCGTGGTGCCCGCGGCAGAGATTGAAAGCAAGTGTGGCGCCAAGCTCGCCGAAATCGGCCGCACCATCCGCCTGCCGGGCTTCCGCCCCGGCAAGGTTCCGGTGAACCTGGTGCGCCAGCGCTACGGCGCCTCGGTGATGGCCGAAGTGATGCAGGATGCCATCACCACCGCCGCCGACCAACTGGTGGAAGAGCGTGGCCTGCGCCCCGCCGGCCAGCCCAAGATCGCCCTCACCCAGCAGCCGCAATTCGAAAAAGCCCGCGCCTCCGATCTGAATTTCAGCGTCGAGATGGACTTGCTGCCCGATATCGTCCCCCCCGATCTCGCCGCCCTCGCGCTCATCCGCTGGCGCGCCGAGGTGCCGCCCGAAAAACTCGATGAAACGCTCGCGACGCTGGCCAGCCAGCAGCGCGAATTGATCCCCGTGGAGGAGGATCGCGGTGCCGAGACGGGCGATGTCCTCACCGTCGATTTCGTCGGTTCCGTGGATGGCGTGCCGTTCGAAGGCGGCAAGGGCGAGGACGCGCGCGTGGAGATCGGCGGCGCCGGGTTCATCCCCGGCTTCGCCGAGGGCATGCTGGGCATGAAGCCCGGCGAAACCCGCGACATCGATGTCACTTTTCCGGCCGAATACCAGGCCGAGGCGCTCGCCGGCAAAGCTGCAATGTTTCAGATCACCGCCAAGTCGCTCGCCAAGCCCGGCGAAGCGGTGGTTGACGACGCGCTCGCCTCACGCCTCGGTTTCGAGTCGCTGGATAAGCTCCGCGAGACGATGGCCGGCCAGATGCAGCGCGAGCTGGACGAAATGGCCCGCCTGCGGATCAAGCGCGAGCTGCTGGACGTGCTTGCGGAAAAGGCAGATTTTCCAGCCCCGCAAAACCTCGTCGATGCCGAATTCAACGCGATCTGGCAGCGCGTGGAGCAGGATTTGAAGGCCGGCCAGGTGGATGAGGAGGATCGCGGCAAGGATCCCGAAACACTCAGGGCAGAATACCGCGCGATCGCCGATCGCCGCGTGCGGCTCGGTCT
>Ga0116226_10004458_pt1 | contig 12428 bp, 11 predicted proteins | sample S1TSphfallax_FD_89692 | JGI IMG/M metagenome (GOLD analysis project Ga0116226, IMG submission 89692) | Host-associated microbial communities from peat moss isolated from Minnesota, USA - S1T2_Fa - Sphagnum fallax MG | ecosystem: Host-associated > Plants > Peat moss > Unclassified | place: USA... | reverse complement strand
TGGATTGTTAGAATTGGCAGATCCTGAAGAAAGATTTTCGATGAGCGATGCTAGTTGGGAAAGCTATGAAACTTTACTCAATCAGTTAGGGGATAGTCTTCAGTATCGAGTGAGTTATTTAGATGGAGTCATAGAACTATTGTCACCTAGTCGTCATCACGAACGCCACAAAACAACTATTGGGTTTTTATTAGAGTATTATTTGCTGGAAAAGGGTATTAGCTTTTTCCCTCTCGGTTCTACAACATTTCGACAACAAGTAAAAAGCAGTGGTTTAGAACCAGATGAATCCTATTGTATCGATACAGAAAAAGATTTTCCTGATTTAGCCATTGAAGTAGTTGTTACTAGTGGTGGAATTAACAAGTTGGAGATTTACCGCCGGTTAGGTGTCAGGGAAGTCTGGTTCTTTAAAAATGGGCAATTTGAAATACATCACTTACTTAGGGAAAAATATGTACAGGTTGCTAGTAGCCAAGTATTACCTTATTTAGACTTAACAGTATTGGCACAATGCACCTTAGTAGATAAACCATTAGAAGCTGCGCAGGAATTTCGCGATAAAGTTAGGGAAATGGGTGGTTAAACTCAATAATTATCCCCAAAAAAATTAGAATTTATCCCAAATACTGAAACTTTGAACAAAATTAGTCAGAGAGATGAGTTGAATACCTGGATTTTGTTGCACAGCATCTCTTTCTGTTTGCGTATTGTAGCCCCAACTCGCTAGAAAAAGTTTCACTTCCTGTAAATCTGGTTGCTGTTGGACAATCTGTAGTGTTTTAAGTCTATCTTCGACAAACCACACTTTTGCTGGTTCGATATTTGTTGTCTGAATTAATTCTCGGAGAATTTCATATTTAGGACGCTTTACTTCTTTACCAAAAATTGCGGTAGCTGGTAAATCTAAATTGGCTTTTTCCAATAACTGCTGGACAAAGCGTCCTTCTTTTGTGGTAATGATATATAACTTAATTTGACTTGCAAGAGTAGATTGGATTTTTTCTATTACTCCAGGATAAAATTTATGTAGATTTAGCCAACCATCTAAGTCTGAAGCTATCCATTCATCTCTAATATTGTCTAATTTATGACTAACTTCTTTAGCTTGTAAATTATTTTCCAACAAAATCTGCGGGGAAATATTTACCCAATTTTGCAGAATTTCCCCATCAGAAAATCCTGTTACCAAAGCTTGAATGAGAATTGGCATTTCCCAACCTGTTTCGATCACAGGACGTAGATGGTAAAATCTGATAGCTAGATTATCTGATGGTGTATTTTGGGTAGGTGACCAAATTTGACAATATGTGCGCCAAGCTACCTCAAAATATTCAACTAGTCCATCGCAAATTACGCCATCAAAGTCTAATGCTAAGATTGTCGGACTATCTGCTGTCATTTTTTTGAATTTGATCACTGCTTTTGCTAGTTTACACTAAATTTTCCCGTGAAACAGCATCAATATTGTCTAACTATGATGGTAAAGATAAGTATCATCAATAAGTTTTGCGCTTTTTGAGTACCTGTACCAGTGAACTCATTACAACAATTACCTGTGTTACAGAAGTCATGTGGTTACTTGCTCCGAATACGAAAGTTCGGCGCTATCGCAAGCAACCATTTAATCGTATATTTTTACCTTAAAGTCTTTATTTTACTACATTAATTGTTTGAGTGATATTTTGTGCGTATTTGGTCAATTTACACATATTTAGCTCCTTTGCGCTGTACACTCTGTTCCAGTAATGGTTATAATTGGGGAACAAAGTCCACCTAAATCAAAAGCAGAAACGGCAGCACTGGCTGAAATTCCCTACATGGTGGAATAGTATGTCAGGTTCATTGGGGATGTAGGAAGAGTATACAATGGTATTAGCGAAAGCAATTATGTCAGTGCTGCGATAAAGTCAAGTTTTATGTAACGGAGAAAGAAAAATGTCAGACTGGCTAGAGCATAGTGTCCAACTCGAAATTAATGCTCCTGTTAATTTTGTCTGGGATGTCTGGTCTAACTTAGAATTAATGCCACAATGGATGCAATGGATTAACTCAGTCAAAATCTCTCCAGATGACCCAGATGTTTCTACATGGAATTTGCGTATGGGGATTTGGGAGTTTAACTGGAAATCCCGGACAACTAAGGCGATTCCCCTACAAATGATTCAATGGGAATCAGTTGATGGATTATCTAATCAAGGGGCTGTTCGCTTTTATGAGCGACCCAATAGTACTATTGTCAAGATGAGCATTTCTTATACTATCCCTGGTACTATTGGCAAAATCATGGATAATTTATTCGTGGGACGATTGGTAGAATCTATGCTGCGGGATGGTTTGGATAAATTCCGCCGGTTTGTGGAAAGAAGCTATGCTAGCCAAATACCCAAATGATTACCAACTAATTACCAACTAATTACCAACTAATTACCAACTAATTACCATGTAGGATCGCTAAATAAATTAATTGTCAATTCTTCTATTCCTGGGGGAATAGCTGTAATACAGGCTCGGATAGTTTCTCCATTAGCTAATTCTACTGCACAAGCATAACAAGACCCCATAAGACAGCCGGTAGGAATAAATACTCCTGCTCTACTGGCGACATCTAGTAGACTCTCTCCTACTTCTGCATCAATAATCACATTGTCTGGCAAAAAATGGATGCTAATACTCATGGTTCAATCATGGTTCAATCATGGCTAGAGGAATATCTAAGTTAGGAATGGACTTAAATCTAGATGGGCTTCTACTTGGGTCGCTAAAGAATCTAAAATTTGTTCTCTTTGTTCTCGGTAATTGGCGACTCCTGTAGGTAGGGATTTTAAACCTCTTTGTTGGCGTAGATGATTTAACCAAGCGCGTCGCCAAGGTCCATTGTCAAAGATTCCATGCAAGTAAGTTCCCCAAACAGATAAGCAATTATCGACTAATCCTAAATTTAGATCATCGAATAAGCCATGAAAGGCTTGGGAATCTATATCTTGCTGTTCTATGCGCGATCGCCCTTGGTGAATTTCAAAACCATTAACTGGTAAACCCTGCTGGGGATAATTTGAGCTAACTTGACGTTGACGGGCTACTTTCTGGCCTGTAATCACCGTTTTCATCGGTAATAGGTTTAAACCAGAGAATTTACCCGATTGTCCTTCTACTCCCTCTGGATCAGTGATAGTTTGACCCAATATTTGGAAGCCGCCACAAATACCTAAAACAATACCTCCAGATGCAGCATAATTTTTAATCGCCTCAGCCATACCACTCTTTTGTAGTTGAATTAAATCAGCTATTGTCGTCTTGGTTCCCGGAATAATCACCGCATCTGGATGACCCAGATCTTGTTTAGGACTCACGTATTTAATGGAAACTGTTGGTTCTGATTCTAAAGCATCAAAGTCAGTAAAGTTAGCAATTCTAGATAAACGGATAATAGCAATGTTTAATTCGCTTTGGCTTTGATAAGATCTACGCTCTAATAAATCTAAAGAGTCTTCTGCGGGAAATGAATTATTGAAATACGGAATCACGCCCACCACTGGAATACCAAGGCGTTCTTCTAACCAATCAATTCCTGGTTTGAGAATGGATAACTGTCCGCGGAATTTATTAATGACTACTCCCTTAATCAAAGCCCGTTCGTCTGGCTCAAGTAACTCTAAAGTCCCTACTACATGAGCAAAAGCTCCGCCGCGATCAATGTCTACCACTAACATAGTTGGTGCATTTAAGTATTTTGCTACTCTCATATTAGTGAGATCGCGGTGCTTGAGATTGATTTCGGCTGGACTACCAGCACCTTCACAAACAACTAAATCAAATTCAGTTGATAAGTGCTGTAGACTCTCCTTGATCGCCCGCCAGCCCATGTCAAAATATTGTTCATAATAGTCCACAGCATTGACTTTACCTACAGGCTTACCCCTAATAATCACCTGGGATGTCATATCGCCTTGCGGTTTGAGTAGAATAGGGTTCATTTCTACCCAAGGTTGAATTCCCGCAGCCCAAGCTTGTACAGCTTGAGCGTAACCTATTTCTCCTCCATTAGATGTCACATAGGAGTTTAGCGCCATATTTTGACCTTTGAAAGGAGTAACTCGCCCGCCGCGTTTTGCTAAAATGCGACAGATAGCGGCTGTTAACATTGATTTTCCAGCGTGGGATGTTGTTCCCACTACCATAATTGCTTTCATATCCTGCGGGAATTAACGTATTGTAAACCAACGAGTCAAAGCGTTTTTTAATCGATCCTGCCAAGAAGGTGCAGGCCAATCAACTTCTGTAAACTCTGATATTAGCTGATGACCCAGAGGAGTTAAACGATAACTATCAGTAATTCCCTGACCGTCAACTTCTCTCCGCAAAATTCCGACGTTAATTAGCCATAAAGCAGCATCTTCACAGGCTAATTCTGATAATATCTGTCGTGTAAAGCCTTGTTGGTAGCCTTCATTTCTGGCGATCGCACTCAATGGTATACTATTATTACGCATCACCATAAATAAGCCCAGCCTAAAAGGAGAGCAGGATAACGCTCGTATTGCTCTTTCAACTGTACTGCGGGGGTAAACCAGGGTTTTTGAAGTTTCCAAGTTAAAATTAGCCATTATTGAAATATTGTCAATATTGTAAATTATTGTAAAATTTTAGGAGTTGATAAAAAGTCAGAAATAGGAAAAATTGATTATGGCTCTAACAGTTGGTACAAATGCACCTCACTTCACCGTTAAGGATACAAACGGTAAAACAGTTTCATTATCTGATTTTCAGGGTAAGACAGTAGTGCTGTATTTTTACCCTAAAGACGATACTCCAGGCTGCACCAAACAAGCTTGTAGTTTCCGCGATGCTTCTGATAATTATAAACGTAACGATGTTGTTGTGTTGGGAGTCAGCGCAGATGATGAACGTTCCCATCAAGCTTTTACAGCAAAATACAATTTGAATTTCCCTTTATTAGCTGATACAGACCAACAATTGATTAAAGCTTATGATGTTGATGGTGGTGGCTACGCCAAACGAGTTACTTATGTAATTGATGGTGATGGCATAATTACACATGTTGATGGCAGCGTTAACACAGCAACTCACGCTAATGATGTTTTAGCACAATTAGGTTTATAACAGGCGCATCCAGCCATAGGAAAAGGGAGGGGGAGCAGGGGAGCAGGGGGAGAAAGAATTTATACTTAGCTTCCTCAAAGTCAATACAATTGTTTTTAGCAATAATGTCTAACGTTTGAACAAAATTGCTAAATAGCAGTTTTCTTTCCTCCCCTGCTCCCCCTGCTCCCCTACTTAATGCGACGGGGAAGATGACTTAGAAGTTTGTTGTGGATTCTGGAGGCGTTTGTTTTGTTCAGCTTGATAGTTTGCTATGTTTTGATCTGTTTCATCAAGATTCACGTTGCCTGTTTGTTGTGACAGTTTCTGCATAAGAAGCATCGGGTCAAGACCTGTACTGTCGTTGGATAGACCGTGATAATTATCTGAGTCTAAAGAGCCAAATTGTTGGTTAGAGTCAGCGAAACTGGGCGTTACTACAGTCAGGGTGGCGAAGTTAAATCCTAGTAATACAGCAGTGCAAATTTTGGCTGCGGACAGAAGTTTTGCTTTCATTCAGATTCCCTCTCAAGTAAAATATAAAATAAATTCTGTATCTATTTTAAGCAAGAGATCGCTTTAATTTAGGTTGAATGCTGAGTAATGATACCAAGGCAAAACCCAGTAGAACTAGCAATGCACTTCCAAATGTTACATCTCCCCAAAAAGCGTGCATGACTACATCCCCTAATCCCCAGTTACTATGTAAGTAAAGATGACGAATGGGTTCGATCGCATAGCTCAGAGGGTTTAATGTGGCAATTACTTGCAACCACTGAGGCATAAAAGATAAGGGTGCTAGGGCAGTACTGGCAAATAGCAAAGGTAAATTAGTAACGAAAATTACAGCTATTAATTCAATATGTCCTGGTAAGGCAAAAGCTAAACCCAAAGAAATGGCTGTCACACCTAAAGCCAGGAGGAAGACAACTAAGGCGATCGCTCCTAAACCTACTGCATTGGGTAAACCTGCTCCTAAAAAAGCTGCTGCTGCGACAATTACCGCTGCTTGTAATAAACTCTGGCTGATAATAAATATCGCACTAGCAAAGACAATGGAAAAGCGGGAAGCGAGAGGTGCTACCAGCAACCGATTTAAAAAGCCAAATTCCCGGTCAAACATGACGGGTAAACCAGCGTTCAAGGCTCCCGCAAAAGCAGTAAATACAATCACACCTGCTGCGAGGAATTGTCCATAGTTGGTTGTCGCCCCAAATAAACCTTTGGGTGCATTTTGGAATAAAGCGCCAAACAGTACCAACCACATAACTGGTTGAATAATTCCGGCGACTAGAGTGGAAGGACGACGTTGTAGTTGAATAAATAAACGGCGATTTAAAGCCAGGGTTTCTTGGAGCAATGCGCCAAAGAAGTTATCTGATAATTCAGGTGTAGTAGCATCTTCTGTGGTAGATGATGCTAACTGTTGCCAATCGATCTCGGTTTTCATAGGTTTAGAGTGTGGGAGTCAGAGAACTTGAGGGGAATTCAGTTATCTCATGTTTTGTTGCTTTTTGGCTTTGGGGTCAAAGTTAGCAATAGCAGCTAATTCCGCATCCATTAGGGTACGTCCTGTAGCAGCTAGATAAACATCATCTAAGCTGGGACGAGATTGAGCAATCCCAAAAATGGGTAAACAAGCGTTATTTAACGCTTGTTGAATACTGATTAGTGCTTCACTTTGGGGTGTAACTACCAAATTCAGCGAATTTCCTTGCGCTTTATTGATAATGATTTCTTGCACAAATGGTAATTGTTCCAGTAAGTCTTTCGCTTTGTCAGCTTCTTCACTGGGGGAAAATTCCCGAATGCGTAAAGTGATGCGATCGCCTCCTACCTGATCTTTCAACTGTGAGGGAGTACCAGCAGCGATGACTAATCCATTATCTATAATCGCCACATGATCTGCTAAAGCATCTATTTCTTCCAGATAATGGCTAGTAATCACGACTGTTGTACCGGAAGCACGTAATTGTCTGAGGAAATCCCAAACTACAAAGCGACTTTCGATATCTAACCCGACAGTAGGCTCATCCAAAACCAAAACATCTGGTTCGTGGAGTAAACCTGCGGCTAAATCTAGACGCTTGCGCAAGCCACCGGAATAAGTTCCAGTTTTTTGATTGGCGTACTCTTGTAAACCAAGTAAATCTAAAACCTTGTTAATGCGCTCTTTAGCTACAGTAGTAGGTATATGATAAAGAGCGGCTTGCAATTGCAGTAATTCAACCCCCGTCAATATTTTATCTAAGGCTACTTCTTGAGCCACATAGCCCAGTTTTTGTCTGGCTAATTTGGGATATTTGAGTACGGAGATTCCAGATACTTCAACTTTGCCAGCATCTGGAGTAGTCAATGTACATAAAATGCGTAAAGTGGTTGTTTTTCCTGCACCATTAGGTCCAAGTAATCCAAAGATTTCCCCAGGCTGTACAAGTAAGGAAACATCTTTGACAGCGACTACTTTACCATAAGACTTTTGGAGGTTTTCGATCAGAATGGCGGGAGCCATGACAGCTTATCCCTATCTATACAATTCGTAACAAATTCTATTTACTATTGTAAGAGGTAAGAGAGGTAAGTTGATGATTCCATATCTACATATTCAGGAAAAAGTTGGCGAAAAAGTGGGAGAACAAGGTGCTTCCTTGGGGAGAACACCTGTTTAATCAGCTTCACTATTCGCAGCTTCAGCTCCTTGCAGTGACACATCAAAATTCATGCGTTGTTCAGCATTACGCAGGAAATACCCATTGATCATCGCTGACGCTAGTAATCTGCCTAAGTTTTCCCGACTCGTAGTGATTGTCACACCAAAATGTTCTGAGGGTAGATTACCTAGAAGCCCGACAATATTCCGCTCCATGACTTGAAAAACCTCAGCGGAATTCGGTCTTGATAGTTGGGTAACTGTTTCTGGACTTAATGATTTGACATATTGCCAAAGTAGATTACCAGTTTCCGATTCACTATCAAAAAATTCTGATGAGACCCGATTGGATGAATTACTCATGATTAACCTCTTTTACCTCTTTTATCACTGCTAAATAGTTGTTATAACTATGGTGATATTTTTAACTAATAAGGTTCCAGGATTATAACCTGATTCCCTTGGGATTGAAGATGAAAATGGCAAGCTATAAGTTCATATTTAATACTGTAGCAGGTGTTTTTCTCTTAGATAGTCGGTGAAACCGAACTAATATCGGTGTAATTTTGCTCTTGGGAGCCTGAGAATTGGCGCTCCCCTGCTTCCTTAGCTCGCCAGATATTCATTCATACTAGCTTTAGATTTCCGCAGTTTTGTTAAAGCTTCGCGCTCGATTTGTCTGACTCTTTCCCGGCTAATATGCAATAGTTCGCCAATTTTAGCCAGAGTTAAAGCTTGTCCATCTAATAGACCAAATCGTAGCATAATCACCTCCTTCTGTTGGGGAGTCAACTCTGACATGAGACGTTCTAAATCAAAAGATAGGGAAGATTGCATGACAAAATCTTCTGGGGTAGCACCCGTATCTTCCAACATCTCCCCTAATTCCGTATCGTAATTGTCTCCTAGCCGCAAATCCAGAGATAGGGGTAATCTGGCTTTCTCCAAGCACTCTCGTACCTGTTGGGGACTTAATTCTAATTCCTCAGCTAATTCAGCAATACTAGGAGCACGCCCCAAGTCTTGGGATAATTGACGCTGGGCTTTTTTAATTTTATTCAATTTTTCGGTAATATGAATAGGTAATCTGATGGTTCGGGCTTTTTCAGCGATCGCCCGGGTGATAGCTTGTCTGATCCACCAATAAGCATATGTAGAGAACCTATAGCCCTTTGTGGGGTCAAATTTCTCCACACCCCGCTGCATACCAATGCTACCTTCTTGGATCAAGTCGAGTAAATCCACATTACGTTTAATGTACTTTTTGGCAATGGACACTACCAGTCTGAGATTAGCTGATACCATCCTTTGCTTGGCCATTTCACCATCAGCGATCGCTTGGTCTAACCCCAATAAATCCAATTCAGATGCTTCAGCCCATTCCTCATAGGTTGGTTCACGGTCTAACTGGGTCGCCAGCCGTTCTCTTACCTCATGCAAGCTGACAGATCTTTGTACCTGCTTACCATAACAAATCTCTTCTTCGTGGGTGAGGAGTGGTACGCGCCCAATCTCTCGCAGATAAGTACGTACGAGGTCTGTTGCTGTCTGAGCGGTCTTCATAGAGCTACTCTTTGGTAATGATGTTTTCTGGTAGAGTCGAAGAAATACAAGAAGCACGGAGTAAGGCTGGATACAAGGAGATAGGATAAGTTCTACCTGCTCCATTCCCTAGATATTGTTATTTTGGGCATTCAGTAAATCAAGGTTATAGCTCAAACATTGTTTGTTTTAGGAATTGTGTTAACAATTGTAACATTTATGAAAAGGATTGACTATAGATAGAGCCAAAATTTTCCTGAAGTTTTGGCAAAAATATTTATTTTATTTATTTTATCTTCTTGTAATACTTGTAATCATAACTAAGACTAACACAAAGTTCGTAGTTGCGCTTCGGCACAATAAACTCAGACAGCCAGATTTAGGAGCGCAAGGCCTTGCGCCCCCACTACTTATGTTACCAATTGTTCGGACAGTATTCTTGAATGACTTTCACATCCAATGGAGTTTTTTGCAAAGAACGGATAGCAGCAGCAGTAGCCTTTGCACCAGCTAAAGTAGTAATAATCGGAATTTTATAAGCTAAAGCTGTACGACGAATTAACCTAGCATCAGTTTGGGCTTCTTCTCCAGAGGGTGTATTGACGATCAGTTGAATTTTTTGGTTTTTGATCCCATCTAAAACATGAGGACGACCTTCATGGAGTTTTAATACTAATTCCACATCCAATCCCTGCTCCCGCAAGATCCGACGGGTACCTTGAGTAGCTACAACACTAAAACCGAGAGCAATAAATTCTTTCACAACACTAACCGCAGCAGATTTATCGCGATCGCTCATAGAGACAAACACAGTACCTTTCAGGGGAAGATGCTCTCCCGCGCCCATTTCGGCCTTAGCAAAAGCCAGTCCAAAGTCACTATCTATTCCCATGACTTCTCCAGTTGAGCGCATTTCTGGACCGAGAATAGTATCAGTACCAGGAAATTTATTAAAAGGTAAAACAGCTTCTTTCACAGCAATATGAGTCGGAATAAATTCCTGGGTGAAGTTCAATTCGGCTAAAGTTTTACCCGACATAATCAAAGAGGCGATCTTCGCCAGGGGTATACCAGTAGCTTTGGAAACAAATGGTACTGTACGAGAAGCACGGGGATTAGCTTCCAAAATATAGACTTGGGGGGAATAGGTTCCACCACCAACTACAGCAAATTGAATATTCATTAGCCCTACAACAGAAAGCGCCTGGGCTAATTTCTCCGTCCAAGTGCGAATTTGGTTTAATACGGCTGGTGGTAGAGAAATAGAAGGTAAAACGCAAGCAGAATCGCCTGAATGAATCCCCGCTTGTTCTATATGTTCCATAATCCCGCCAATTACCACCATACCTGTATGGTCGGCGATCGCATCGACATCGACTTCAATCGCATTTTCCAAAAACTTATCAATCAATATGGGGTGATCTGGTTCTACTTGCACAGCAAAGGTCATATACCTTTCTAGATCTGTGTCAGAGTAGACGATTTCCATTGCTCTCCCACCAAGAACATAACTAGGACGCACTACTACTGGATAACCAATACGCTTGGCGACAATCAGAGCATCTTCATAACTGCGAGCAATTCCATTCGCAGGTTGGGCGATGTCCAGTGCTTGGAGAACTTTCTCAAACCGTTCCCGATTTTCAGCCATATCAATCGAATCAGGGGAAGTACCCCAAATTTTGGTAGATATTGGGGAATTTTCTTGATTTGCCAGTTTTTCCAGATACTCCTGTAATGGAACTGCTAGTTTTAATGGTGTTTGTCCACCAAATTGCACAATAATCCCCACAGGATTTTCCGCAGCGATGATGTTGAGAACATCTTCTTTGGTCAGAGGTTCAAAATACAGGCGATCGCTCGTATCGTAGTCTGTAGAAACGGTTTCTGGATTGGAATTAACCATGATGGTTTCGTAACCTATAGCCTTGAGAGCATAAGCTGCGTGACAACAACAATAATCAAATTCAATTCCTTGACCGATGCGGTTTGGTCCACCACCTAAAATCAATACTTTGGGTTTAGTCGTAGGTAGAACTTCCGTTTCTGTTTCGTAGGTAGAATAATAATAGGGAGTAAAAGCCTCAAATTCCGCTGCGCAGGTATCTACAGTTTTGTAAACGGGAATTACACCTAAATTCTCGCGGTAGGCGCGGACTTCATCTTCAGTCGTTTTCGTAGCAAAAGCAATTTGGCGATCGCTAAACCCTGCTTGTTTAGCTTCCAGCATCTGGGGATTGGTCAATTGCTTGAGAGGAGTGCGTTTTAGATGTTTTTCTATGTCCAAAAGATGGTGGAGATTATGCAAGAACCAAGGATCAATTCCTGTCAGTTCATAGATTTCCTCAATGCTGATCCCGGATTGTAAAGCATGGCGGACTGCAAAAATGCGTTCGGGATTAGGGGTGCGCAATTGAGCGCGAATTTGTTCACCGCTAGGGAGTTTTTCTGGTTTATCGCAACCCCAACCGGCTCTTCCTGTTTCTAAAGAACGGATAGCTTTTTGAAAAGATTCATTAAAAGTCCGTCCGATCGCCATTGCTTCTCCGACGGACTTCATTTGTGTAGTGAGTACAGGGTCGGAACCAGGAAATTTTTCAAAAGCAAAACGAGGGACTTTGGTAACTACATAGTCAATTGTCGGTTCAAAGGAAGCGGGAGTTTTCTGGGTAATATCATTTTGCAGTTCATTCAAGGTATAACCCACAGCCAACTTAGCCGCAATTTTAGCGATGGGAAACCCTGTTGCTTTGGAGGATAAAGCCGAGGAGCGAGATACACGGGGGTTCATTTCAATCACCACCATATCTCCATTTACGGGATTCACCGCAAATTGAATGTTAGAACCGCCTGTTTCTACACCAATTTCCCGAATAATTTTAATCGCCAGATCCCTCAACCGTTGATATTCCTTATCGGTGAGGGTTTGGGCTGGAGCGACAGTGATGGAATCTCCAGTATGAATTCCCATGGGGTCGATATTTTCGATCGAACAGATAATTACTACATTATCTGCTAAATCGCGCATGACTTCAAGTTCATATTCTTTCCAGCCCAGGAGAGATTGGTCTATGAGAATCTGAGAAACGGGACTAGCATCAATACCGATTTGTGCCATTTCTTCAAATTCTTC
>Ga0116226_10004457_pt1 | contig 12428 bp, 11 predicted proteins | sample S1TSphfallax_FD_89692 | JGI IMG/M metagenome (GOLD analysis project Ga0116226, IMG submission 89692) | Host-associated microbial communities from peat moss isolated from Minnesota, USA - S1T2_Fa - Sphagnum fallax MG | ecosystem: Host-associated > Plants > Peat moss > Unclassified | place: USA... | reverse complement strand
TTTTATGCACCCAATGTGTAAACAACATTTCACATTCAAAACATCTTGCTATCATAGTTACATGATTATTAGAATCACCACACTAATCACTTCAACAATCACCACATGCTTATTGACTAAAAGGATTTTTAAAAATCAAAATCACTTACTAAATAACCATAAAGGCCGATTTAAAGCACTAAAACATCATTGAAATAATGATAATAGTCTGAAATCACCATTTCACATTGCTATCATTAGCACAACCTTGTTAAAGTCATCACAAACTTGTTGTCATTAACACAACATTACTAAAGTCATCACACTATTCATCACAACGACCACATGCTTAACTTAATCACTAGGGTTTTTGACAAATCGTAAGGACTTACTAGATAACCACAAGGACCCTATTACGAAGATAGGATGAGTATGTGATTCTGGATGAACAAGGCAATTAGATAAGGACTAATCAGGGAACTTTGTTAGTTTGAATTTTTATTCTTGTTATTTTCATCATGATGATATAACTTGGGATAGTTCAAAAGGTTAGAGTTTTGACGAACAAAAGGAAGAAGGAGAGGAGGAAACATGGAGTTTTTGGAAAAGATTAGTAGGAGATGTATGTACTTGTAGTAGAAAACCATAGACTATGTTGGAGATAACACAAATTTTAAATGTCGTTTTGCATTTTTTTCAACAAAACATGGGATTATGCTATAATTTGGATTCATGTTTTCAGTAATACATAAAAGCATAGACTTCTACAGTGAATTCTATGTTCATTTTTTTAATGATTTTTTTGTAGTATCAAATTAGGAAGAAATGAATTGTAATTTTGTTTATGGAGTTTTTTACAATGTATTTTGAAGTGTAGATTCTGGTTATATGCAATAACCATGAATCCGATGGTGGAATGAATGGTATTGCTAAATTTGTTGAGACTTAAGATACAAATAATGAACATATGCATGTGAAATGCAAATATGTTGTTATAGTAATGTGAAATATTTTGTATGAATCTAAATTTCGCTTATACCATTTGGCGACCATCTTCTGGGGAAATCTTTTTTTCTACTTTTTCTTTCAATAATGGGAAGGTTTTCTACAAATTTTGTTGTATATTGTAGATGAGAGTGTTCAAATGAATAATGTTGTTTTTTTTCAATTCAAAATTTTAAGGGGTACGTTAAAAATATCAAAGGTCTATGCAATTGATGTCATAAGGACTGCATAACGATCTACAAATTCAAAAGATGAGGAATTATGAAACAAGATGAATTAAATGGTGACTTGAAGTTTACAATAACAATTGGATTTGGAGGCAAATTAACAAGTTATTGAAAATCAGAAAGAAAATAATTTTGAAAATGGGGAGGAGGATGTAAGGCTTATAGAAACACCATCTCAAAATCTAATGTTGGACAGACAAGTTTTGAAAATAGAAGAAAAGCTTGTGGGGTACATGTTGTTTCTACCACAAGAAGTAATACAACATGACATATGGATTGGGGGTCTTCAAAGAAGGCACAATTTTAAATGACGATCTCCACGGAGAAAAATGTAGTTGATTATTCATCTGAATGAGCAGATGTAGTATACTTCTTATCCACAATTTGTGGTTTGAAGTCGTAGAGATAAAGATGGAATATGGACTTCAATAGTACTTGATCAACCATAGGAAATTTCAAGTCCAAAGTTGGTGACTAGTTGAGGGAAGGATGTTAGAAGAGGTATACAACCCATGTTTGTGTATCAATTTACATTTATAGATTATTATGAACCAATGGAACACTAGGAGGTGGATGAAAACACCAATGTTTATGTGTTTGAGGAGACTAAGGAAAATTACCCAACATGATTTACGTATGCAAAAGCACAAGTGAATGTGTTGGATGAAGTAACACACTTGTATTCACATCAAGGGAATCCAAAGTTAGATTAAACAAGGTACATAGCCAAAACAAGGGATCATGAATATGTGGATTTAGAGATGATCAGGTTACTTTCAAAGGTTTGTGTATTTTGCAAGGAAGGACATGCAATCATGGATTGTCCTTTTGTGCCTTTTCACATCATGGTAGGTATTGCTAGGCATGTGGAGTTACAAAATGTGGCAAGAAGATTAACGAATCAACCATAGGAACATGAATAAGGAATTTTTATATTCTAAAACAAATTTAAAGGCATGGAATTAGGAAGCCAATTGGGACCACAAAGTTGACAGATTCATCCATCTACTTAAACCAAGAATAGAAAACCAAAAGGGTATTCACATCCACATTCTGCACCACAATGGATACCAATGAATAACCGTAGATTGGAACATCTTCGATCTCGCATCAACACAACTCCACCAATAGTGTTAAAAGTGGCAGTTGTTGAAACTTGAAAACAACATGCTGGAGTAAAAGTTACTTAATCACTTGATGCATGTCTAACAACCACTGGAATAGAAATGATTGTTGCACCTAACATAGATGTTGTCAGAAGGGAAATATTAATTGGATTTACAACAAAATTGGGTAGCGGATTAGGTGGAGTTTCAGTAATAAGGAATTTGAATCAAAGTTTAGCACTACCAACAACTTCTACTAGAGTTGTTGGCACACCTCAAATGGTGTTTACTAATCCAATAATGACTATTCATGTGAATAGGATTGCAAATTGACCACTGATGAGCTCAATGGCTGCTAGAAGGTACATAAGTGCAAATGCTGCAATCCAATAAGAGGATATTAATAACCATTTGTTATAATTGCACCAATTCTTGATCACAAAGATGGCCATTATGTTAGGCCAAACAAGGTAACTTTTGAATATCCTAATTTCAAAAGAAATGTTGATCTAGATGTTCATGTTAAAATGTTCAATTCCATAGTAAAAGCAAATGCATAAACTTTTGAAGAATATATCATCAATGTGTTTAGCTATATGCTAAGAGATACGACATCGGACTAGTGCCACAATTACGTGTCAAAAAAATTTGATTGTACTTTTTCAAAACTTACATAGGCATTTTGCAAACATCATAGGAAGATTCAAAATGACGAATAAATATACATGGAGCTAAAGAACATGAAACAAGAGGAGATTGAAAGGTTGGATGTTTATTATGAATGGATTCAAAAGCTAGCTCATGGTTTACAAATACCAACCATAGACAATTTTCTAACTATTGTGTTTAAAATGGGTTTGTAATCATACCTCAAAATTGCAATTGCAGGGATGAAACGATCAACACTACAACAACATAAGGAGGCGAAAATGTGTGAAAAGAATATAATTACTCTAGAAACAAAGAGTGCAATGTCAATACCACAAAGTACTAAACAAGCAACACTAGCAAAAACACAAAATAATACAAGGAAGATTAATCAACATTACACAAATTGTGGGATGATAAATCACATTATGGAGACATGCAAAAAGAAGAAAGAACATACCACAATGGCAACCACAAAGGCAAAACAACTAAGTCAAAAAACACAAAAGACATTTTCATATGCATGTCACATATCTTGTTTGAATGGACATAAAATGATAGATTGTCCAAAGTTTGCGGAGATGCAAAAAACGTTTCATGAAGAATTTGTGACAGTAGTAAAGGTTCAACTTGTTATTGAGACACAAACAATCATTGCAAATATGAATGTGGTGGAAGTTAATGTTACCACAAGAAGTAAAGTAACTCAAGAACATGTGTTCAAGGATAGAGAGCCAAGAAAAGCAAAAAGTGTTGTTAACTAGGGAAAAGACGAGCAATTGAAACAATCAATGGTGGAGACAACATAACATATTCAAAACACACAAACCTAGTTAAAAAGGCCATCCACATCCATGGAAAGGATGGAACACAACTTGGGTGGGTATGCCAAATACTACTCCTATGGACGCACATAAATATCAAAAAATAGTGAATTCACAAGGGAAATTGATCATATTAAAAGAGATTTTTTCTGGAAATTGGTAAGTAGATGCTAAAGAAATTATACTTTGAACTTACGATAGTTGTTTAAAATAGCTCCTAAACTAAAGATATATCTTTGGTAAAAGCTTAAACCAGAGAAAATTTAGAATGTAAGTAAAACAACCACACATAAACAAGTTGGTTATTTAGTACCAGAAGTAAGGACAATTGTTGTAGCAATATATAATCATATGACAATTATCCAAGTACATATTGGGAAGAATATAATAGATGATATGTTGCTAGATGGAGGTTTAGAGTTAATTTTATCATGGAACAATTGAAATTGAAGTTGGGGCTTCCAAAGCTTAAACTTGCACCATATAATCTGAGGATGGTATATCAAACAACCACAAAACTAGTGGGGTTGATAAAAATATGAAGATATATGTTCATGACATTCCTTACATAACTACATTTATTGTACTTCAGAATAGTGTGGTAGATTCTAGTTATTCCATGTTGTTCGGGGGACCATGGTTGAAGGATGTTAAAGTGGCACATGATTGGGGAAGTAACAATGTTACCATACAAGGGAATGGGATACTCAAAACAATTACAATTACTAAACATTTGGGAGGTGAAATAAGAAGACCAAAAGTGTTACTGTGCTACAATTATTAGAATGGCATCACAGATTAAGAAGAAGATATCATCTTTACTATAAAGCCAAAATAGTTTTCCATAAGAACAATTAGTTTACCTAAGACAATTCAATCTATGAAAACCACATATGGGGGTATCATGGATACATATGTGAAGACTAGTATTTTAAAATAGGGATCTGAAGTATAAAGCATAGAGAAAAAAATACTTGGTAACAAATATGAACCAAAAGTAGTTATGGAGGATAAAGTTTATCCAAAAATGTACTACAAACATCAACTAGGGAATGTTGTAGTGGATGAAACTCTAGCAAAAATCAAAGCACAAGGATTGCAGATAGTTGGATGGATGTTAACTTAAGATCAACAATTGATGAAGTTCAACCTAGAAACTGATGTGTAACCACATATGGTGAAAATTAATGCATAGCTAGAAACTATGCATGAAGTGGAGCAACTATTGAAGGAATTTAAAGATGTTTTTGCATGGACATATAAAGATCTAAAAGGGATTCCACCAAAGCTAGCATAACACAAAATTGAGTTGGACACTATTATACCACTGACACATCAGGCCATGTATAGATTAAATCCAAATTATGTTACAATAGTCAAATAAGATATAAATAAATGGTTAGTAATTGGATTCATTGAATTTGTAAAAGTACATGGTTGTCACCCATAGTAATACTACCTAAGAAAAATGGCAAGCTGAGAATCTATATAAATTTTAGAAAACTAAATGTAGCTACATAGAAGGATCCATACCCATTACCTTTCATAGATGAAATGTTGAACACAATAGTAGGGTATGAGGCATATTCTTTCTTAGATGGATATTTAGGATATCATCAAATATTTATAGCTCTAAAGGATAGATATAAAACTACATTTGTTACAAACTAGGGGGCTTTTATATGGAATGTGATGTTGTTTAGAGTTTAAAATGGACCTCCAACATATTCAAGAGTCGTGACCAAAACAATTAGAAAGTATTTGGATAGTTTTATGAAGATATTTCTAGATGACTTTATAGTGTATAATGACATGGAGAGTCATTTGAAAAAGCTCGGACTATGTTTTCAAAAGTGCAAATAATATGGCATTAGTCTGAATCTAGACAAATGTGCATTTATGCTATTTTTAGGGATGATATTGGGTTTTATTATTTCCAAAGAAAGGAAACTACTAGATCCAAAGAAAATACATGCAATAGTAAACATGCCACCACCTAAGAATCCCCAACAGATTCAAATATTCAATGGGATGGCACAATTTTACAAATGTTTTATAAAAAACTTTGTTACTATTATGGCACCTATCATTAAACTAAATAGAAAAATAAAGACTTTTCTTTAGATAGAAGAATGTTAGAAGGCATGGGAATTGATTAAACAAAGGTATATTGAAGCACCGATATTGATATCACCAAACTAGCAGGTGGAATTTCGTGTTCATACAAATGCGTCTTTGTTAGCTATGGGGGTTATGTTCTCTCCGAATGTAACAAGGAAGAAAGATCAGCCTATAGTGTATGTTTATAGGTTTTTGAACATAAGAAAACAAAATTATAACATGATAGAAAGAAAGGCTTTAATAATGGTTTTTTGTTTGTAGAAGTTCAGACATTATTTGTTGGGCAATAAGTTTGTTTTTTATGTGGATCATACGGCATTGGTCTATTTGGTCAACAAACCACAAGTTTCCGAGATAATATCTAGATGGTTGTTATTGTTCTTCAAATATGATTTCATAGTAGTGTATAAACCAGGTAAAATTCATGTAGTTGCGAATGCATTGTTAAGATTACCGGATATTATAAAACCCACATGTGTGCTTAATCAAACCACATATGCAAATTTGTTTTATATAATGCCTGAATGGTTGAATGATGTAAAAGAATTTTTGAAAACATGATAGCTTGAAGGCATGTTATCAGTTCAATAGAAGCAAAGATTGGTTAAGAGAGTAGAACCTTTTACATTGAAGAATGGTGAATTGTACAAAATGGGCCAAAATAATAGATTGCGATGATGTTTGACAATAACAGAAGCATTTATGGTGATGAAAGAATTACATGAAGAACCTTAAGGAGGGCATTTTGCAACTAAAATGACGTAGAAAAAGATATTGGATGCTAGATATTAATGGCCGATTATGTACAAGGATGTGCCTGATTACTGTAGATCTTGTGATACATGTTAAAAAATAGGAGAATTGGCCAATTCAAAGTCTTGCAAAGCTAGTCACAAGTCTTCAAGAAGAACCATTGATGAAATGGGGACTTGATTTCGTGGGGCCAATTAAGGCAATAGGAAGATATACATGGAAACAATATATTATTATTTCCATAGATTATGCTACTGAGTGGGTGGAAGCAAGAGCATTGAAAATCAATACAACAATAATCACAACAAAGTTTTTATATGAGTGCATATTAACTAGGTTTGGATGTCCTTTGATTATACTCATAGATCAAGGAGTTCATTTCATTGGTGATGCCATCAAGTATTTGACAAATCATTTTCTAATGAAACATGTGAGTTTTATAACTTATTATCCTTAGGGAAATGAGTAGGTTGAGTCTACCAACAAGGTACTTGGGACATTGTTGACCAAGTTAGTTAGTGAAAATAAAACAAATTAAAATGAGCATCTGTCTACAATGTTATTTTCAGACAAAATTGCATACAAAGTAGCAACATGCTATACACCTTATCAATTAGTGTATGGATTATATCCATTAATGCCCACAGAATACATCATTCCAATTGTTGGTGGAAATGAAAGAAACAATATTCTAGTGAAAGTTTTAACTAGCAATATTATAGAGCTTGAAAAGTTACAGGAAGCTAGATAGTAGGCTATAGAAATTGTAAGGTTTCAACAGTGGAATAAAGCATTATGGAGTCAACAAAAAAATCCGAAAAAATAATTTAGTTTTGGTGATTATGATTTATGGTTTCCAAAGGGCAATAAATCACACCTAGGGAAGTTTACTAGGAAATGGTTTTGACTATACACAATATGTGTTGCCAAATAGCATTATGTTATTGGTGACCATTGAAAAGTTTGAAATTAACCCTATGTTGGTCAATGTGAATAAGTTCAAACCTTATAAATACATGGAATCTAAAGTTCAGAAAAAATAATAACAAATGTTAATGTATTGGGAATGGAGTGCAAGTGGAGTTTAGGAGGCGAATTTTGACATAGAGGAGGACAATGAAAGATGTGCAATACAAAAACCACATATGAAGAATGCTGAAGATAGAGAACAAATCACAAATCTAATGGTGAACATAGTCTTTATTTTCAATCTATAGATGAACAACAATTATAAAAGTGCGAGATTTGGGATGCTGAGATCTAAAGATGATGTGTCATGTGTATTGGTTGAATCAACAATAGTATTCACCCAATCATTAGGAGTATTAACACAATCATTATAATTGTGGACATAGTCAATAAAAAAATCGATATAGTCACTATATGTGTTCTCACAGTTAGTAGATAAATGGGCATAATCAGCAGAAGGTGTATATGCCGAATGAAGTGGAATCAGTACAAATAATGTAGGGAAATTACATATGTGGATTTATTGAAAGATGAAATCTACAACGTTCATTCATAATGATGATGTTAAATGTGTCCACATGGCTGCATAAGGGACACATAAACTTGTAGTGATGGGCTGTATTAATTTTGAGGATCATGTGTTAATTAAAAGATGGCGGGCAAATGAAAAAATGAATGTGACGGGTGGGATGTTCAAGGACAAGAAAAAATGGGGTAATTGTTGAAAGCAATTTGTGTTTGTTGCTAGAAGTTATGTGCATTTTCAAAGTTTTGGAGTTCATAGCAATATGAGTGCAGAGAGTGTAATTGAAAAACTACAGCAAACTTCAAGGGAAAAGGAAGCATAGAGGAGTGAACATATACAAAGGCAAAAGGAGGAAGCGGAATTGTTGAAAATAATTAAAGTAGAAGAGGAGTTGAAAAAAACAGAGAAAGAAGGAGTGTTGAATATTCAGCCATTGGTTGTAAGGTTGTCGTCACATTCATCATCATCTTCGAAATGTGCAAAGGGGAAGGCCTATAATGAGAAAATACAATATGCGCAAATGATAATTTAAGACATAGATACAACTAGAACATCTTTAATTGAGCTTTTGCACAAAAGCAAATGATGTTGGCGTGCAAGAGAACATACATGACTAGGAGGTACATTGGTAGATCCAGTGTGCATTGAAGAATTGGAGGAAGATGAAGTTGAGGATCAGTATTTTGTGGAAGCACAAATAGTGTAGAAGGACGTAAGGGAGGAGAACATTGTTGCGAAGGAAATGAACGTCTATACACAGAAGTGCAATTGAAAATACAACAAGCCATAGAGGCGCAAATAATAATAGAAGCACAATGAAGGGCAATGGAGATGCATCAACGTGAAGCAAAAACGGTAGTGAAAAGAAGATTCACAATCTTGGACATAATTACACTTTTGGAGAAAGGTATTAAAATTCTAGACCCTGAGTGATTCATGTGGACACAAATGAAACAAAATTATGACAAACATGTAGAACGAATGGAGAATTGGAAGGATATTGTTGAAGTAGAAGATTGGGCTTCTAAAGTACGGCTTGTTCCTTTGTTTTTAATGGGGTGGGAAACACTGATGCCCAATGTAATGTTGGAATTTCATAACACATTTTTTATCAAAGGCGCAAATATTTACTTTGGGCATAAGGATAAGGTGTATGTAATCAACAAACAACTAATTATAGATTTTTTTGGAGTGTGTGTGGAAGGGTATGTAGATGAACCAAAAGGACAAGTTAGTAAGTCACTAACTGTTCAAGCATTATAGAGCTATAAACTTGCACCTGCAAATTATTTTGCAAATTAATGGAATGCAAAGAGTCTGGGTTTGCCATACTTTTTCAGATATCTTGCCATTATATTTGTCATTTACCAGAGGGAGAAGGTGTAATATTTTTGCAACAAAAATGTTATTACATTGGTCAAAATGAAGAAGGGGTAGTAGGTAAATTGGGCATAGATTATATTCAATAGTTTGTGTAGTGAACTGTTGCTGGTATAAATATGTTAAATAGAATAAGGGGGATAAGAAAGATATTTATCAATGTGCAACAATATTGGCAAAAATCTTTCAATATTTGTTTGTGCATCAAAAGGATACTTCACAAAAACCACTGGCCAAGGTTAAAATAACTAAGGAGGAGATGCAAATAACATTATAGAACAGAAAGAAAGCTGCAACAGACTCTCCAGGAAGTGCTCTCAAAAGGAAGAATAAAGTTGAAAAAGGAGGAGCCTCAGGCTTAGGAATGAAGAAGGAATAAGAGAACACATATTTTAAGGCATAAAAAATGATAAGGGGTAGAATGGAACCATCTGCAATGCCCAACAATGGTAAAGGTAGTGCCAATAGTGGTACATGTTGTTAGATAAATTGTAGTAGTACCACAAATGACATTACCATAGGAGAGACAAATGAGGGAGCAAAGCTAAGGAGTTAAAAGGGAACATGACATAAGGTTTCAAAAGGGTCAAGAACATTTGCACTTTGATGAGGATGTATGTGAAGATTGGATGGAAACCACTACAAGTCCAAAACATTTTCAACATTTACAACAACATTTAAAACAACAACAATAACAAACATAAAAAGGTATACATGCTTTTGAACTGTAGACGAAGAGAATGGTGACACAACTTGCTTTTGAAAGTTCAAACTAACAAAATTACAAGTACCACCTTATAGGCCAAAATCTACAAAGGGATTCCCATTTGAACTTGAATTGGGAAGAAAAATGGTATAGGAGCTGGGATCATCTATAGAAAGATTTGGAGATCTTATGACATAGATAAGTACACCAAAATTTGTGGAGGAGGTAGCTGTAGAAATAATGAAAGTAGATAAGACAATTGAGTTATTTCATACCATGGCAATTATGAGTCTGAATATAGGGAATTTGACTTTAGAGGTGAACATTTTAAAGAACAAATTAACTACAAGGGAGAAGGAAAAGGCAATGTTACAAGAGGAATTGGATAAGAAGAGAGATTTTTAGAAGGGATATAAGCATAATGTGAAAATTTGGAGGAAGAATAAGGCAAAGGCTGAATAGAAAAATAAAGTGCTCATTAAGAAACTACAATATGAAAATGAAGAACTCAAGGGTAGCACAACACGGCTGAAGTCGTAGGATGAAGAACTACAAAATTTAAGGTTGAAGGATAAAATCTAGGAAACCACTTAGAGGAAGTGGACAGAAGCATTGTTCCTTCATAAGAAACAACAATAGGATTTGGATAGTTAGGTGAAAGCACTAATTAAAGAAAAGAAGGAGAAGGAGAATGTTATGACATATTTGGAATTGATAAATTTGAATAATGTATCTCTATTATAATATGAGGAGCTTAGAATAAAAACAACAGAGACAGAAAGAAAGCAGTTAATGGAGGACAAGAAGGAGTATCAGAGAATTCTGCAGCACTTGCAAGCATAGTTGGAGAAGGCACATGAACAGAAGAAGAGTTTAGATATAGCTGGTATGAAGAAAGGATTAAAGGATTATGAACAAATGTTGTAATATTATACCCCGATGAGGATAAAGAACAAGATGAAAGACTTTGAGGTAGAATTTGAGGAATGGTGGGAGGTTGTAGAGGAATATTTTACAAAGGGGTTGGAGAAAAATTTGGCTCAACATAAAGTTGATGAAAGAATTTTGAGGTATAAGTTGGAATCTTATCAAAAGAATTTTCCACATTTCATCTGTGGCAGTCCAACAAGTACAAAGGTATCGGGTTAGGATGAAGAAACAAAAGCAGGGCCCAATGGAACAACTCAAGAGGAGGGAGGAAGTACAAATTAAAAAATCACATGACTTTAAAAATGGAGTAACTTAGGAGGAGGGGGTACAACGAAAGATACCACATGACCTTAGATGAGGGGGTCAGGAAGAAAAAAAAAATGGGGGAATTTAGGAACATGAAAAGGTGGAGGCTATTCTAACATTAGAAGAAAATATATCCAATATATAACATCTAAAAATAGAACCACAAATTGAATTTGAATTAATGGGGGAGGAGATCAAAATTGTAGAGTAAAACGTATGTATAGAACTAATGGTTTCCGTGTAGTAGGGGAAACAAATGTTTGTAAGGATATAAAATATTTTCATTTCATTTCAATCATTTAATAAGGAATTCTACAATGGAATCCGACATATAAAGGGGGTAATGTTAAGGGGGGTAGGATGAGTATGTGATTTTGGATGAAGGCAATTAGGATAAGGACTAATTAGGGAACTTTGTTAGTTTGAATTTTGAATTCTTGATGGTTTGATCGTGGTGATGTGACTTGGGATAATTCAAAAGGTTAGAGTTTTGGAGAATAAGGGGAAGAAGGAAAAGAGGAGACAAGGAGATTTTGGAAAAGAATAGGAGGAGTTGTAAATACTTGCAATAAAAAAACATAGGGTTTGTTGGAGATAACACAAATTTTAAGTGTTGTTTTGGATTTTTTCAACAAAACATGAGATTATGCTGTAATTTGGATTCATGTTTTCAATAATACAAAGAAGCACACACTTCTATGGTGAATTCTATGTTCATCTTTTGTGTGAATTTTTTGTAGTATCAGATTAAGAGGAAATGAATTATAATCTTGTTTTTGGAGTTTTTAAAAAATGTAATTTGAAGTGCAGATTTTGGTTATATGCAATAACCATGAATTTGATGTTAGAATGAATGGTAGTGTAAAGTTTGTTGAGACTTAAGATAGGAATAATGAACATATGCATGTGAAATGCAAATATGTTGTTACAGTAATGTGAAATATTATG
>Ga0116226_10004456_pt1 | contig 12428 bp, 11 predicted proteins | sample S1TSphfallax_FD_89692 | JGI IMG/M metagenome (GOLD analysis project Ga0116226, IMG submission 89692) | Host-associated microbial communities from peat moss isolated from Minnesota, USA - S1T2_Fa - Sphagnum fallax MG | ecosystem: Host-associated > Plants > Peat moss > Unclassified | place: USA... | reverse complement strand
CGGCATTGCGGGCGATCATCCCCAAAAGGGTGGACTTTCCCCCTCCAGCAGCAGCAAAAATTCCCACCCGCTGCCCGAGCCCCGTGGTCAACACACCATCAATGGCGCGCACTCCCACGGCAATGGGCTTATTGATGGGCATCCGCTTGACGGGATCAGGAGGCGCTTGAATGACGGGATACGTTTCTTCTAGGATTAAAGGCCCTTTCTTCTCTTCATCCAATGGCTCGCCTAAGCCATTGAGAATTCTTCCGAGAAGTCCAGGACCGACTTTAATGTGCAAAGGAAGATAGGTGGGAATGACCTCTGAGGAAGGGCCTACACCGGTCATTTCTCCAAGAGGAGAAAGGAGAACCTCGTCTTTTGTAAATCCCACAACTTCAGCACGGAGCGGTTCGCCTGCCCGCTTGATGAGGCAAATCTCCCCGATTTTGACTTGGGGAACCACTGCTTTAATGAGCATCCCCACAATTTCCGTGATCCGACCATTAATGGTTGTCAACTGAAGATCATCGAGATCGCCCAGAAGTTTGCCAATGTGATCGTCAGAGAACATATGTCTACCTCTGGAACAGGGAGGGCTACTAGGGAGTGGACCTAAAAGATTCTTTTGTCAAATTTAGGCACACTCCTTAGTCTAATAAACAAGTTTTGAGGGGCTGGTAAAACGCAAAAGCCCTCCCGTTTGAAGGATCAGAAAAGATCTAGACCCTTTTTGGTCCATTCAACCCCGAAGTTGCGACGCCGTCCAACCCCTTAAAACTGATTTGTTGGACGATTAAACCTGAACGTTCATGATTGTCTTTGTCGATTCCAATGCCTTATTCAATAGGCTGGTGAACAATTCAATCTGTTGCTGAATATAACTCATCTTGATTTGAATCGCCAACATATTTGCGGGGGTAATCAGCCCAGAGACATTGAATTGATCAATCGCACCATGTAGATTTGCAAGCTGATTTTGGCTATTCGTCAACAAGCCAAGGAAGTTGTGGATCGCATTAGAGCCTACTTCCCGAGGCGCTACGGGTAGAGTATATTCGAGCCCTGCTTTATTTAGAGCGATTTTGAGATTGTCATCAATATGAGCTAATCGATTGCGGAGTAGGGTTTGATAAGAGGGTTTAATCTCGGCTTGTGTTTGAGATAGCTGAGTCTTCACTTTTTCGAGCTGAGCGATCACTTCCTGGGCTTGTCTCTTGATGCCTTCAGCAGGGAGACTCGAAATCGTCGAGACGTTCTTGTTAAGCTTAGACACTTCATCCATTAACGAGTTGGTCACTGAAGGAGACGACGTCTTGGATCTAACAGCCGAAATCTCTCCCACTTCACCTTCCTCTTGACTGTGTGGGTGACCCCGCTTTTGTTCTTGGTCTGTCGCAGTCCCACTTTTCTGCGCAGAGAGATTCTCCTCTCCAAGAGCAAGTTGACTCTCTATTGCATGAACATCTTCTGTGCCAAAGCCTTTAGTCTGAATTCTTTCGAAAGAAGCAGGTTTAACAGATGGAAAAGAACTCATGAGCGAATCGAAGTGCTCTTTATTGGGAGCGAGCCGCTCCATTTCCTCAGCGATATTTGACGACTTGCTCACCGTCTCGGTCACTCTGCTCACTGCTTCCACTTTGTCTGGTGTTGCCATGATAAGCTTCCCTTGATCTTTAAGAATCTTAATGATAACTGCGGCCTTGGAAGAGAACTGCCTTCGTTTAAATCCGAATACAACTCTAGCCCAAGAACCGCAACCGATCAACGCCAAGGATTCCTTGGCTATATCATCTTATGACTTCACGTTACGAGCCATGGATGAGATCGCGCTACCTGCTGCACTCACCACACTAGTCGACATCTCAGAAAGTTGAGAGAGGTGGTTCATCATCATTTGCATTTCAAACATGTCAACAATGCTAATCGTTTCTCCTTCACCTTTGAGATTCTTCATTTTTTCTTGGGCTGCTTTTGTTGATTCGTTAAGCGTCTCGAACATATCATCAACATTAAAGCCTTCCCTAACTGTTCCATCTCCGTAACCCATATGATTTCCTCCTACGATTTTTTCTTATTAAGATACCTAATAAGTTGAGTAGGAAATTTCAGACTTGGGAAATTACACTTCCTGAAGCGCAAGGCGCTGAGCTCTTGGTCTTCGGTTCTGAAATACTACAGCACTTAGACGTTCTTGAAAGACTCTGTCTCCTTAAGAGAGAGCCTCTTACTTGAGTATTATTATAGCATTTTCCCTTAAATTAGATCAAGCCTTATCGGTTCACCATAGAGATTTTAGGCATCGTTGAAACTTTGATGATGCTTAGGGGAGAGCTGCGACAGGGAATCGCCAATGGCTAGAGGGTGTTCGCTTGTCACAAATCAAACCCTCTTAGCGATATCGCTTCTCACGCAACTGTGAATCAAATTTGAACCCTGCGCGATTTTGGAATTCCTAGTGAACAGATTTGAGGTCTTGAATTTTTTCGCAGCATCATGATACAATTCTCGCATGCGCCAATCGCTAGAGTCTATTGGTTTCTGACAAATCAAACAATCTTAGCCCTCTTGCTTGTGACCTCACTGTGACTGAAATTTGAACCCTGCCCCACTTTGAGAGAGAAAAGCAGAAGCGCTTTCCCTAGCCTGAAGGTCGGGCTTCTTAGTTTATGAAAATCACATCCGTTTTTATCATTCAAATCATCTGCGTCTCCTTTTTTTTCCTCTTCTCTCTCTCCTATTTTCTTTTTGCAACTTCTGCCTACCCCCTTCCCCCTCATCCGCTCAAGATTAATTTAATTAGCTGTTTAAGTGGACAAGGATTAGAGGCAGATCAAAAAATTCTCGCAGAGGCGATCACAGCGTTGGGCCATTCAGCGATAAAGCTCAGAACGGACGAGAGGGAACGACATTCTGCCGACATCAATATTTTCTTGCAGGTTCTCGTTCCTGAGCAGTATTCTTGGGCCCATTTTAACTGGTTTATACCTAACCCTGAGTGGTATACACAGGATCTCGCTTTACTCGACAATATTGATTTAATTTTATGCCGCACAAAAGAGGTTAAAAGAATTTTCCAAGGCTTAAATAAGCCCACCTACGACTTGGGATTTATAAGCACTGACTGTTACAGACAAGAAATAAAAAAAGATTACTCTCACGTTTTCCATTTGGCGGGAAAAAGCCCGCTAAAAGGAACCACTGCCATTCAACATCTTTGGCTCTCTGATCCAAGCCTTCCCCTTCTTACTGGCATTCAGTTTCCAACCTCCTTGATTTCCAATCAAAAGAATCTTGAATGGATCCCTCATCGCATTCCCTTGAAACAGCTTCGTCGACTTCAGAATCGATGCGGCATTCACTTGTGTCCCAGCGAAACAGAAGGTTTTGGGCACTCGCTCGTGGAGAGCATGTCTACAGGGGCTGTTGTGATCACGACAGATGCCCCTCCCATGAATGAATTCATTCAAGATAAACGTTGCTTAGTTCCTTATTTCACGTCGCAACCCCTCTATCTTGGAATCACTTATCACGTCGATTGGTCAAAATTAAAAGAGACGATTCAATCTGTGGGAAGCTTACCCCTCAAAGAACTTCAATCGATTGGATTAAAGAACCGCGCTCTCTACTTGCAACGAAAAAGGGAGTTTTACGAAAAGTTGAAAGAGTTGTTATGGGTTGTCTCCTTGCATAGAGGCTTATCCCTTTAAGATCTCATCCCTTGTCTACCCATTCCATTTCAAAAGTGGAAATGTGTCTCTCTCATTATGCTTCTCCGCAAAAAGGTGCGAAAACGGATGTTTGGTTTCAAAGACGTTAAGAATATGGATAAACAAGCCTTGGAGAAGCGGCTATCCAAAAAACTCAAGAAGCTGGAAAAAAAGGAGCAGGAATTGTTGGAAAATGTCCGTCAGTGCTCGCGATGGCCCCTCCTTCAGCATGAAGGAGACTTGATTAAATTTCACTTTGCTTCGATTAAAAAAGGAACCTCTGCGTTGACTCTCTATGATTGGGAAACAGACCAACCCTACCCTTTGACCTTGGATCCCACTCGAACGATTGAAGAGGAAATGATCGCTCGCTTTAAGCAGGCGAAAAAACTCAAACGAGGCGAACGACCTTTAGTCGAATACTTGGGAAAGGTACAACGAGAGCTCAGCGATCTTCGTCAACAGCAAGAGGCGATTCGCCCCCTCAATACAGAGGAAGAGTGGGCTATTTTTAAAGCCACCCTCGCGCCTCTCCCTTCTTCATCTCGCACGCTTCCTAAAAAGGCATCTCCTTCTCCTATCTACAGAGAATACCCCTCTGCCCAGGGGATGCAAATTTGGGTAGGAAAAACGGCCAAGGCCAACGATCGCCTAACGTTTCAATTGGCCAATGGCTCCGATTGGTGGCTTCATGCAAGGGGATGCCCGGGCTCACATGTCATCATTCGTCTGAAAAAAGAGAAAGAACCGGACCCTGAAACACTCAAAGATGCCCTACAACTCGCCCTTTACTATAGCAAAGCTCGAGCGCAGGGGGAAGGGGAAATTTACTTGACGCAGTGCAAATATGTTTCCTCCCTCAAGAAAGGGAAACAAGGAGCCGTCCAAATTTCTAAACACCAAACCGCGTGGATCCGTTTTGAACCTGCCCGCTGGGAAGCATTAAAAAAGCGAAAAAAAAGTGGCACGGTTCAAATTTGAGTCACAGTTAGGTCTCAAGTGAGAGGCTAAGATGATTTGATTTGTGATAAGCCAATCGCCTCTAGCGATTGGCGGCGAACAACATCGGCTGTCGCAGCTGCGACCTAAGTGTCACCTAAGTGTGAACCATACCAAAAAAGTTAATCTTCTTCCCTAAACCTGTAACCCACGCCACGAACTGTTTCTATCCCCTCAAAATGGGGACCTAGTTTCTTGCGCAAAGAGGCAATGTGTACATCAATATTGCGATCAATAATGTAAGCATCATTGTTTTGCACATCATCCAAAAGCTGATCGCGCTTTAAAACCTTCCCACGACTGGCAACAAGGCGGCGCAAAATGCCAAACTCCGATAATGTCAACGCAATCTGCTTATCTTTTTTGCGCAGAATGTAGCGATCGACTTCCATTGTAAAGTCCCCAAACGTCATGACTTTATCTTCCCTTTCAGCTTCTTTTCCTCTCCTTAAAACCGCTTTCACTCTCGAAAAAAGAACTTTTAAAGAGAACGGCTTGGCAACATAGTCATCCGCGCCCAATTCCAGTCCCAACACAACATCTAATTCCTCGCTTTTCGCTGAAATCATGATGATGGGAATGCTGTTAAAATCAGTGTTGCTCCGAATTTTACGGCAAACGTCGAGCCCGTTTAGGCCAGGGAGCATAATATCCAATATCACCACATCGGGCCTCTCCTTGTCGACAGCCATGAAGCCGTTTAAACCGTCACCTTCAACGTGCACTCTATAGCCGGAAAGTTCCGCCTGTAACTTGATCAATGAAGCAATATCTTCTTCATCTTCAATCAATAAAATTTTTGTCTTCTGCATTGTAAACTCCAGAGTTAGTGACTTTATACCCCGCTTGGGCAAAACTGCCCCCACCTTCAGAAGCAGGACAAAGTGCTGCTTCGGTGAAATATTTTTAGGGCTTAGGCGGGTCAACGTCCCGCTTCTCGCTTCGCTTTGTCCAAATCCAATTCTTGAAGTGAAATCGGTATAAACTCAGTCATTGACCAATCCCCTAAAAACCTTGTTCTTCCATTATACATAAAACAGCAATTAAAACAAAAATTTATTTTATATTGATAAAAAGAAAATTAAAATTTAATTAATAACAAAAATATTATATCCTAAAGTCTGAGCCTAAATAAGAGTCCCTCGCTCGCTGGTCATTCAAAAACTCATGAATACTTCCTTCAAAGGCGACCTTTCCTTCCTGGACAAGATAGCTTTTATTCACAACGGAACAAATTTCCCTCGCATTATGATCGGTGATGAGAATGCTGATCCCTTTTGCGGCCAACAGGCGAATGAGTGTCTTCAGGTCTTGAATCGAAAGAGGGTCAATATTAGCAAATGGCTCGTCAAGCATCAAAAGGGAGGGCTCGCTCACAAGAGCGCGTGTGATTTCCAGCCGGCGTCTTTCCCCTCCAGACAAGGCAGCGGCTTTTTTTTTTGCTAAATGCTCTAGATGCAATTCGCCTAAAAGCGCTTCCAATTTCTGCTGACGTTCTTGTTTCGATAGCGGCAAGCGCTCCAATAGACATAAGATGTTTTCTTCGACTGTCAAGTTGCGGAAAACGGATGACTCCTGGGGCAGGTATCCCATTCCTCTGCGCGCCCTGATATGCATCGGGATGTCGGTGACATCTTGATTGCAAAAAAGGACTTTTCCTTTCTCAGGGCGGATAAGACCCACGGTGATATAAAAAGCGGTTGTTTTGCCGGCTCCATTGGGGCCTAAAAGGCCGACAATTTCTCCGGAACAGACTTTAAAAGATAAGCCATTGACAACAGGGCGACCCTCATAGCTCTTCACTAAATTTTGAACATCTAAGCAAATGACGCTATTTTTTGTGTGATTTTGCACCTTTTCCATGTCACTTTCTGTGGTGAAAAGTTGCATTTAAATGCTCAAGCTCCCTTTCAAGGAAGGTAAAACGGACATCGCCCAACCCTTGAATCGTCTCTTTTTTCGTGGTCATATCTTCATGCACTTTAAGGGAGGGAGCGCTCATTTGAACATGGTTCACTTGATCAAAAAAGAGCACGCGATTGCCATTCTCCCCGGTTAATATCATTTCTCTTTCCTCAGGAAAACACTCCACGCGGTCTGCCAACGCACAATGAGAAATTAACCCCGATTCCTTAATAGACCCATCCGGACGACTCATTAGACAAACATCGCCCTCCAATGTGATTTTTTTGAAGATAAACTGTTGATTTTCAGACTGATAACTGAGGCAGACGCGATCTGCGTTGATATCCGTTTTGAGGTTAAGAAGACCCTTTTGGAAAACCCTGACCTCCCCTTTTAAACGTAAATATTGCTGCTGGTGATCCCAGAATAGTTCGTTCGCTGAAAATTCTAAGGTTTTTGGAGGCCCCTCCTGACATGGCATCCTAAGTGTTCCCGTGGGCCGACTCAACCCTAGCGTCCTCTCAATCGTGTTCACTTCAATTCGCTCGGCATATAGATGGTCTCCCTGGGAGGTTATGATCTGGCAAGGGGAAAGAACATCTCGTGCAGTTAACGTTAAAAGACCTCCCCTGTTGGGAGAGGCGACAATGGGCATGTGCTGATAAACGGCGTCATCAGCTAAAAGCAAATAGTCGTGGTCGTAGCGCATGCGAACATGTTGATGCGCTTCAATTTCTTTGATCAGGATGTGGCGAGAGGAAGAGGAGGGAGAAGTCTCTCGTGCTAGTTTAAGAATCATGTGATGACTATTCAGTTCGAAAGGAGCGCTAGCGGTTTCCCCAGGGAGGTTTCCTCTCCCTGGATTGAGATAGATCACCTCAGGAGAGGTGGCATTTCCTGAAAAGACTCCCTCCATCTTCCCTTCATCCAGCTCTCCTTGCTGGCAAAAAAACTGACCTCCTCCCTTGAGTTGGATGTGAACCTCCTCACTGACTCTAAGAAATCCATGTTTCCTTTTTTTTCCTCTCCCTGAAGGGAGATGAGCGGATAAACGACGAGCGGATATTTCCCCCCATCCGTGTTGAACAACCACCTGGCCAAATAATGCGATGTGCTTCCCGTCATATTGAGCCTCTCCGGATTCTATGACCATAGAATCTTCTTTTTCCTCGACCAGACAAGTCAATCCCTCAAAATGTTCGACAAGAGTTTTTTGTCCTTTGGAATATATTAAACGGGAAGAGTCGCACATAAGGTGCGATTGCATGCGATGCAGCCCTTGTCGATATAACATCTGCCTGCTCACATGATAACGTCTTTGTTCTTTTGTTAGGGCCTCTTTTTTGACTTGATGGCTCTCGTTCATCAAACGGTGATAGGCTTTCTTCGCTCCAGAAGAAGAACAGAGAAACCCACAAAACCCCAATACCAGCCCCGACCATAACGCAACCAGACTGATCAAATGCTTTTTAAACATCATTGGCGATGAAGAGATTGCTCCTGAATTAAGTCATAAAGCGCTTTGAACTGTGGCAAAAGGAGGTCTAACTCTTCAAAATCGATCATGGAAGCAGCATCGCTTTTGGCGTTCTTTGGATCAGGATGCGATTCGATAAACAAGGCGTTCGCTCCAGCTGCCAAGGCAGCCTTCGCTAAGATCGGAATAAACTTCCGATCCCCTCCCGACACAGAGCCAAGCTCTCCTGGTTTTTGCACGGCATGCGTGGCATCGTAACACACAGGGTAATGCAAGCTCTGCATGATCGGAATACTCCGCATGTCACTCACTAAATTGTTGTAGCCAAAGGTAGTTCCTCGATCGACAAGAATAATCTTGTGATGACCTGCTGCCACAATTTTGTGCACGACATGTTCCATGTCCCAGGGGGCTAAAAACTGTCCCTTTTTCACGCTGACAACCGCTTTTGTTTCCGCTGCAGCTATCAATAAATCTGTTTGACGGCATAGAAACGCAGGGATTTGCAAGACCTCACACACCTCTCCCGCGGCTCGCGCTTCTTGAGCGGAATGGACATCTGTCACAACAGGCAAATCGCACTCTTGCTGAACGCGCTGTAAAATCCGCAATCCTTCTTGCAAGCCTGGTCCACGAAAAGAGTGGTAGGAGGAGCGATTGGCTTTATCATAACTTGATTTGAAAATGAGCTGGATATGATGTTTCTGAAACATCTCTTTCAACGTCTTGGCGGCCTTAAGGCAGTGCTCTTCACTTTCAATCACGCAAGGACCAGACATCACTACCAAGGGTTGTCCAGAGCCGATGAAAAAATGCTTAATAGGGACTAGATGCATGGGGGGATCTGTTTTTAATGGCGAGAAGATGACGCCATTGCTCGCTCTGCAAGGGCTGCAGAGCGGATGGCCTATGATTTACTCAAGCGGCGCTCTAACAAATAAGACGAAAGCTGCATCCCCTTGTTGATTTGTCAAAACGAGAGGGTCATATGTTAAATCTATTGCGGGGTAATCGAGCAAGGCGACTTCGCGAGTGAGCGTCCGTCTGGAAATCAGATCTCCCTCTTCAAATCCTTCGGAAAATGTTTCCAAATGAATCGCGACAGATAGCCTATTTGGGTTGTCGGTATTTCTGACTTCCAGCATCAATGCCATTTTTTTGATTTCAAAACTGTCAAGAGTAGAAATCATCTTCAGTGTACCCTGTGGACGAAAAGTAATGGTACATTTTAGTCCATTTTCTATCTCTTTGACATAATAAGTTTCATCGAAGTTCAATTCTTCCTCGAGATTAATATGCAATAAGAGGTTTTCTTCAGTCGCATGCCAAAAACAATTGAATCCCTGCTGAAGAGACTCAAAGGCATCGCAATAATAATCAAATTTCTCCTGACAAGACTCGGAACCCTCAAAATCATTTGAGACCTGCATGTCGTTTTCAGTATTAATGAGATCCGAAAAGACATTTGTTGGCTTAAAAATGGAACCTATACTGCATATAAAAAACATAAGTGAGATAAATTTTTTCATGACAAAACTGACAGCGCGGAGACGCCCGCATTTAGGCGGGAGAGGAAGCGCTGCTCCTATTTTAGAGTTGAGAGGCTTTTACCTAATAAAAAAATTCGCGTTCACGGTTACCCGCAGCACCCCAGCTTAGCCTGGTCAGGGTCTCCTCGCCCATGTGATGGAGCACGATCTATTCTCTCCTAAGGTAGCCCTCAATTAAACTGATGGCTTAGGCAGATCAACGTCGGGCCTACCTATACAAGCCTCTCCTTATTAAGGAGGGGTTGTTGATCGTGAAATCCTCTATTGATCAAAGAAATCCTTGCTGTAGATGATGACCTGGTCTTTAAAGAAGAGGCCAAGGTGAAAATTTTAGTCCTTTCCTTAAAAAATGTCAAGACTCATCCTCTCTTGCATAAGGAATTTTCAATGGAAAAAAATTTGAGGGATGGTTCAAATTTGAGTCACTGTTCGTTAATACGGGAGAGGGCTAAGATTGTTTGATGTGTCACAAGCCAATCGCCTCTAGTTCTACCCATTCCCGTTCAAGAATTGAATGTAGAATCGACATCTCTTCTTGCGTCAATTAGCGCAAGTTCGTATAGTGTAATTAAAAGTTTATCCTATAGGACGCTATCATGTTCAAGTCTAGCGGAAAGTCGCTTTGTGCGGAAAAAAATATATTATTTTGTTAGTATTTTGACCGGAATAAATCCCCACTCAAAGTCAGGGATTCTAGCGCGCAAATGGTAGCTCATCCCTTTGAGATAGGCTTAGCTACGGTAGATCTTGTGATGGCAAGTTATCGTAAAAATCTGAACCGTCTTAACACGCCAATTCTCCCAAAAAGCCATCCTGAATATATTTTTGACGCTTCTTATCAAGAATCAATTCGCTCATATACCCCTGCCGGTTGAAAGACCTATATCGCTACTTTTAACTCAAAAATTCTTAACTTCAAATCATCGAGCATACATGGGATCTTTTCTATAAGAAAATGACGAACAGATTAAAAAAATTCCTTAGATAAAGGATAGTCGCGATGATACCCGGTTGCTTCACGTAAAATCTTTTAAAGTCGTTCGATAGGATTAAGATTCGGGGAATAAGTTGGGAGGTAATGCACCTTCCCTAGATGCTTACTCAGAGCTGTTTGGTTCACTGTCCCTTGTTGTATTTCTAAGCATCCTAATGAAGGACTTTCACGACCTTTATTCTATGATATCCTCCAAGCCATTGCGACTCCTTAATAACATTGATTATCGGTATGGTATTTGAGCACCGAGAAACTAAGCTTACCTTGCCAATGACCTATGAAGAGGATGAAATAAACCGATTACAGAATTTTTGGAACGAATACCTGAGAAATTTACGCGCAGAAAACTTAGCACCTGTTTCAGAAAAGATTGCTGATGTTATTACCACAGTCAATAATTGGCTGCGATTAAACACTGTGTTTGCACAAGAAGAGCGAAAAGGGTCTCTTTAAAATTCGGCAAAGATTGAAGTGAAAAGATTGAAGTGAATCGAGAAATGAGAAAATGTTTTCGCTCTCTACTCCTTCATCGGTTGCGGACATTCCTCAGCACATTGGGAATTTTATTTGGGGTGGCAGCGGTGATTGCGATCGTGTCCATTGGAGAAGGAGCCAAGCAAGAGACTCTTGAACAAATTGAAGAGCTAGGAACGAATACCCTCATTATCCATCAACGCTCTCCTCCGGAAAAAAGGGAAGAAACAGGCTTAAAAAACACATCGAAAGGACTCCGGTGGGAAGATTTCGAAGCATTACGTCAAAACATCCCGTTCTTGAGACAAAGCGTGCCTCTCAAAAATGTAGAGATCCTCATTAAAAACGCCCTGAAACAACTTTCCCCAGAAATCATTGCCACCACCCGGGCCTTTGGAGAGAGCAAAGAACGAGAATGGCTCAATGGACGTTTCCTTTGCGATCTTGATCAAAAGGATCAAAGACTTGTTTGCGTCCTAGGCCAAGAGATTGCTAAATCTCTTGGAAACGGAGGACATATTGGCCATACGCTTCGGTTAGGCGACGCCCACTATCAGATTGTAGGGATTCTAAAACCCACGAGCGGGAAAACAAGCAAAAATCAGGTGATGAGCACCCGTGATCTGAATAAAGCGGTTTTCATTCCCTTGGGTTCTGACGTGGAGTGGGGAAGCTCGATGTCGAGTGGGAATCAGACGTTGTCTGAAATCATTTTGCAATTCGAAAAGGGGGAACAGATGGAGATGGGGACTCGGCTAGCAAAGAAAATCTTACAACGGCTCCATCCTAATGATGAGGACTATCAAATCATCATTCCTCAAGAACTCATTCAACAAGCTTATCGCACTCAAAAGACCTTTAATATGGTTTTAGGGAGCCTTGCAACCCTTTCTCTTTTGATCGGCGGAATTGGCATTATGAACATTATGCTTGCGACCGTTTCCGAACGAACTCGCGAAATTGGTATTCGGCGCGCCGTGGGAGCGAATCGATCCCATATCTTACGTCAATTTCTCCTAGAAACACTCCTTTTAACACTATTAGGAGCCATTTTCGGAGTTTGCGTGGGAGTCGCCTTTTCCGTGCTCATCGGTCAGATAGCCGGTTGGCAAACGGTTGTCACAGTTTGGTCTATTGTTTTATCTCTTTTAATCTCTTCCATCGTGGGATTATGCTCCGGGTTTTACCCAGCCTACCGAGCAGCAATGATGGATCCCATTGAGGCACTAAGATAATTCGTGAGTCTCACTTTTTTTCCTTTCGCAAAATGCGCAGAGCGGTCTCGCGTCTGACGAGATTTACGCCTGTCTAATCACTCGCCATGGAGGATGACACTG
>Ga0116226_10004454_pt1 | contig 12428 bp, 2 predicted proteins | sample S1TSphfallax_FD_89692 | JGI IMG/M metagenome (GOLD analysis project Ga0116226, IMG submission 89692) | Host-associated microbial communities from peat moss isolated from Minnesota, USA - S1T2_Fa - Sphagnum fallax MG | ecosystem: Host-associated > Plants > Peat moss > Unclassified | place: USA... | reverse complement strand
GGAGGAGCGTAACTAACCGTAAACAAAACCGGCAGCAGGCCAAGGGTCACGAGCTCACTCTTGATCACATCAACATCGAGAATTTACTCACGCGGAAAGATCGGCGGCAACGCGCTCTATAACGCCGGACCAGTCGTAGGGTTTTTCCTGGCGGTACAGCGTTATGGATGGGTACCACGGCGTGTCGCTGCGGTGGAGCAACCAGCGCCAATCCGGGGCGTATGGAAGCACGAGCGAGGTCGGCACGCCGATTGCGCCGGCGATATGCGCGACCGAGGTGTCGATGGTGACCAGATGTTCCACATTTTTCAGGATCGCCATGGTATCGAGAAAGTCACCGATTTCTGGACCCAAATTGAGCAATGGCGCCGATCCGTAATACGCACCAGTCTGGGCGATCTGTTCGCCCTTCTGCACGGTCAGCAAAGCAATGTCGGGTAGGGCAAACAAGGCGCCAAACTGCGCGAGCTTCAGCGTGCGCTTGCGGTCATTTTTATGCGTCGGACGGCCTGCCCAGACCAGCGCAATCCGGCGTTTGCGGGGTGGTGCCAGACGCGATAGCTTCTGCGCCCAGATTTCGATCAACTCTTGCCGAACGGAGAGATATGCCCCCTTGTCCACGATGTTGTCGACAGTTATGCCCGCCAGGCGAGGCAGGCCGGATAACGGCACATAACAGTCATACTCGCCGGCATGCTCCCAGCTGGTAATGATTTTTCCAAGCCCTACATGCTGTCGAAGAATCGGCACCAGATCGTTACTACAAGCTAATACAGGTGCCGGGGCGCGCTCCACCACCCAGGGAATAAGGCGCGAGAATTGGATGCAATCGCCAAAACCCTGATCGGCGATGATCAGTAACCGGCCCGACGGCAGCATACTACCGTCCCATTGCGGCTTCGTGGTCTTAGGCAGCATGCCTTCTGCCTGTTTCAGCTTGAATCGCCATTCATAGCTCTCCCAGCCCTCGCGTAGCCTACCGGCCAGCAGCAAGGATTCCGCCCTCTCGAAATGCGCCTCGGCAAATTCCGGGTCGAGCACAATTGCCTGATCGGACGCGGCAATAGCTTCCTCCAATTCCAGTCGCTCATAGTGGATCAGCGCGAGGTTGAAATGAGCCCGGCTATCCTGCGGTGATAACTCCACCGCGCGCTTGCCCATCCGCAAAGCGTCATCCAGCCGGCCTGCGCCGCGATAGATTTCGCACATATTGCGAGGATATAATGCAGCTTGCGGAGCAAGCTGCATGGATTTCTCCATGCGCTCGATCGCTTCGTTCAATCGACCGTTGCGGTAGGCGACGATGCCGGCCATATGCAATACGTGCGGATGCTCGGGCGCTGCCTGCAGCACCCGACTGGCAAGTTCATCCGCCTCAACCAGCTTGTTGTCGCGCTCGAAGGCGGAGATCTCAGCCAAGGCATCGGCAAGCGTGACTCGGCGTTGGCCCGGTTTCAGCGCTTCACTCATGCGGCATATCCGAGCTCTTCACTCCAGGGATCGATGATCGGCCGGATTTCACTGAAAATATTTAGAACCGCGGCTTCAAACGAAACGTATTGGAAGATTCCGCGTGCGTGGATCGGCTGCTGCCCTATGACATGGCTGGGGTAACGATTTGCCGGCGTCAAGGCATTGGCGCGAAGCAGAGTTTCGGACGGGATAGCCGCATCGGCGCCGAGGAAATCCAGCATGCTGCGGAGCACGGAAGCAGGCTCGCTGACCAAGTTTTCATAACGAACGGCCAAGTAGCGCAAGGCAAGCTGTCCGCGGTAGTGGCGGATGAGCGACATGGTGAGGTCATAGTGCTGGGCTAGCGCGTTTAAGGATACCGAGCAATTTGCTTCGAGTTTATTATCACGGGAAAAACTAGTCATTACAACGTCGAGCGGATGGCGAATGAGATGAATGACAGGAGCTTCTGGAAAAAACAGCTTTATCAGCCCAAGATGCCAGGCGTTGCCGGGAGCACGTAGAGTGATAAATTTATGTTCTGCCGCAGTGCTAGCGGATACGAATTGCGTTAAGTAGCGGGTGCTGAGCTGACGTGGCAAATGCTGGCGGTCGCCGATCAGCATGTCCGTCAGGCACTCCGGGTAACCAGCAAGCTCCGGCAGGTCGAGCAGCTGTGCGATCGGCGAAAACTCATCCACACCGGCGCCAATACCAGGAGTTTGTGCCAAGAGTTGCTCAAGCAGTGAAGTGCCTGAACCCGGAAAGCCTAGCAGGAAGATCGGCACGGGCAATGCAGGTTTTGCCGCGGCTTCGGATCGCGGCAGGCCAGCGAGCCGTTCAGCGGTGAAGAACGTTTTATAGCGGTTAGTCTTTGCGACGTATTCGGCTGGCTGGTAGCGCTGGCCAAAACGTTCGCGCTGCATCTGTTTGGCAGTAAGGAAAGCGGCGGCAGCGTCCTTTGTCTGGTCCAGCCGAAGCAGCGCTTTGCCGCGGAGCAGCAGCTCAGCGGGCAGCAAGGTTTCGGTTGAATCGTTCAGGCGGCGCAGCACCGATTCCGGTTGGCTCAAGCGCAACTCCAGCATCGCGCGAAGCAGCCGCAAACTCCGGTCCTTGGCCTCGCCGGCCAAAGCGCCGTCCAGCAGTTGCGCGGCATGCTCGAAATTGCCCCGCGCAGTCTCGACCTGAGCAAAGCCGCCGATGGCTCGGAGGTTATCCGGCCGCATAGCGATGGCTTGTGAATAGACGCTGGCGGATTCCGCCAAGAGGCCCTGCTGTCGCAGGTTCCAGGCAAGGTTGCCGATCATCAGCCCGTCACCCTCTCCGCGCAATGCCAATGCCTTACGGTAATGCTGCTCACCCTGTCGCAACTGTCCGGTTTCGGTGAACACTACACCCAGAACGTGGTGAGCATGGGCATCGCGCGGGCTGTTCTTCACGGCTTCGCGGGCGGGCACCCCTGCATCTGCATGACGCCCCTGGCCGATAAGGAATTGCGCCAGCTCCAAATTGGCGGCGCTGGCCTGCGCAGGATTGTCGGCGGGTAGTCCGGCTAGGCGGCGGGCAAGGGCCTCAACCGCGAGCGGCTTGTTTTCCGATTTACGCAGCTCAAGGAGCACACGCAGCGCGGTGCGATGATTGGGCGCAAGATCAAGGATTTTTAAGGTCAAGGCTTCCGCATCTCGGAGCTTCTTCTCGTTATAGAGTTTGGTCGCTTCCGCGGCCTGCCCGTTCAGCAAGGTCAGGCTGGCAGCTTCGGGCAGTGCCGCAGCATTAAGCGCGCAGCAGCGCGTTTGCCGAAGCAGGCTGCCACAATTGCATAAGACCTTGTCCTGCATTGGGTTATGCGGTGGTCAAGCTACGAATTAGGGACCCCACTAACCAATATAGGTCCCGCCTCGGCCATCGCTGCTCAAATGGAAAAGGCTGGCCGAGAGGTTGGTTCCCGACGTGAATGTGATGGTCGACACCACCCCGACACCAGATTCCGAAACACTGAGTGTGCCGGCAGTCGCAGTTCCGGAATAGGTGAGGCTCGCACCGGCACGCGCGAGGTTGGTGATATCGATCAGATCGTTGCCGCCGAACTTGCTAATCGTATCTCCGTTCAGTCCGCTCATCGTATCCTGGAACAGGTCGCCGAACCCGCTATAACCCACCAGCGTGTCCGTTCCCGCACCTCCGGACAGTGTCTGTTGGGTCGCCAGCGCCGTGATCGTATCATTGCCGCTGCTGCCGATCGCCGTGATGAAACTCATCGGCGACAGCATAAGGTTGGTGGCAGAGCTTAGGCTGACAGATAAGAACTGATCAGCCGAATTCAGCGTCGCCGCCCCGCCGCTCGTAAGGTTGAGCGTGGCACTGCCGTTATCGACAATCAGCGCGCCGGCCTGCGCCGCGGATGCGTTTATCGTCGTATTACCGGTGCCAGTGGTGACGCTCTGGCTTGCCGCGCCGAGCGTTATTACATCATTGCCGTTGCCACCTATGATCGCGAGGTTTGCAATCGTGTTGGCGGCGAAGCTTGTCACCTGCGTGCCCGTGTCATTGATGATGACACTGGAAATGCTCGTGATGTTGGCGCCCATGGCAAAGGTACCACCGCCGCTTGCCACCAGCGTGTTCGCCCCGCTGCCGCCATTAATGGTGGCGCCGATGTCGCTGGAGGTTACGTAGAATGTATCGTTGCCGCCGCCGCCGCTTACACTTTCACTCGCCGAACCGAGATGGATCTGGTCGTTTCCGGTCCCGAGCGTGATATGCGCGCTGTCGGTATTGCCGTAGACGATGAAGGACGAACCGGTAGTGCCCGACGTGGCGATGACCGTGCCGCTGAAACCGGAGTCCAGATACAGCGTCTGCACAAGCGAACCGGTATTCTCCTGGGCATCGACGATCTGGATGTTGGACAGGGTGGTTGGAGCGCGCATGTCGAAGGTACCGCCACCCTGCAGAACCAGGGTATTGGTGCCGCCGCCGCCATTGATCAGATCGCCGGCGCTGAGCGCGCCGGATGTCGCGATGATGGTGTCATTGCCGCCGCCGCCGGAGATCGTGTCGGCGCCGCTGGTCAGCGTATAGGTTACGCCGGGGATGGTGCCGCTGGAAACCACGCCGGTGACATCCAGCGTAATCGTCGAGAGTGCCCCACTATAGCCGCTGGCATTGCTGCCGGTGCTGCTGAGGGTGATCAACTCGCTGAAGGTCCCAGCCGTGGTACCGGACAGGGTAATAAGCGGCAGCGTGTCCGCCTGGCCGGCGCCAAGACCGGAGAACGTACCAAAGCCGGAATTGGTGAAACCGCTGCCACCGCTAGTGGTAAAACTACCGCCTAGGAGGTCGGCCAAGCCGGCGGCGCTGTTGAGCACGCCGAGACCATCCACCAGGTTGCCGGTGCCGGCGGCGATCGTGCCGAGGTTAAGGACATAGCTGGTCGCGTTCGTGGCCGTCAGCGTACCGGTGCCGGAGACCTGCTCCAGCGCGGCGGTGGCGTAATTATCCACCGTGCCGGTCAGGGTAATCAGCTGGCTGCCCAGTGCGGTGGTGCCAAGTCCATCAATCCCGGTACCGTCCGAGGTCAGACCAAGCGTCGTGGTGCCGCTAATTGCGCCGTTGCCAGTGGTCAACAGGCCGACGGTAAGGTTGCTGCTGTTGGTCCCTCCAGCGCCCAGCAGATACAGGCTACCGGCATCGGTGGCGCTCCCGGAAGCACCGAGGAAGGCGGCATCCAGGGATTCGGTAAAGGCCGGGTTGGCACTGCCATTGCTCAGGGTCAGCACCTGGGAGACGCTGGCGCCGGCATGCACGATACCGAAATTGATGATGGTGCTGGCGAGCTTCGGGCTGGCATAGTTATAAGCGGCGCCCGTGACCGTGATCGACTGTGACCCCAGCGCCGTGGTGCCGAGGCTGTCGATCCCGCTACCGTCGGATGTCAGCGTCAGCACTGTGTTGCCGGAAATGCTGCCAGCGCTGCCGGTCCCAAGCGTCACCGCCAGCGCATTGCTGCTGACACTCCCGGCCGCCAGATGCTGCACCGAGCCGCTATCGGTAAAGCTGCCGCTGCTCAGGCTGGTGCCGGAGAAGCTGGCGTCCAACCCTTCCGAGTAAATTCCAGCGACGGCGCTATTGCCAAGGGTAATATAACCGACCACGGTATCGCCGACGTGATGCGCCCCAAGGGCAAGCGTGATGCCGGAGAGGGCGGCCGTGGCTTCATTGAACACGGTGCCGGTGACCACCACCGTATCCGTGCCGATCCCAAGCGCACCATTGCCGTCGACGCCGGTGCCGTCGGTCGAGAGCGTGATCACCGTATTGCCATTGATCGCGCCGCCGGTGGTGGTCATCAGGCCGACATTGAGACTGCCGGCGGCGGTGCTGCCGGCGGCGAGTTGGGTCACGCTGCCGCTATCCGTAATCCCGGTCCCGGCGCTGGCGAAGCTAGCGTCGAGCTTTTCGGAATAGCCGTCATTGATCTGCGTGTTGACCAGCGTGAGCCCGGCGGAGACCACATCGCCGGCATGGTGCTGACCGAACGAGATCGTGGTCGGGGTGAGATTTGCCGTTGCCGCGCGATAAAGCGAAAGATCGCTGCCACCCTGCCCGTCGGAGCTGATGGCGAAGCGGCCGCTGGCGATCGTGCTGGCCAGGGTCTCGGTCACCACGCCGCCGCCGGCAAGCGTGATGCCGAGCTTGTTGCCGTTCAGCGAGGTGGAGGTGACGGCAGTGCCCGCAACATCGATTGTGTCCCCGATCGCGAAGCCGGCAATGGTGCCGAGCATGGTGCTGGGCGAATACAGCCCCAGCGTCTCATTGGTGCCGCTGAAGCTGATCACCTCGCCACTGCCGATGCCAGATTGCAGGATCAGCTCGGCGCCGCTGGCAATTCCCAAGGTACCGGTGCCGGTAACGGTGCCGGCAAGCTCCAGCACGCCGCCGCTGGCGATGATCTTACCGCCATTCTGCACCGCCGAGACCAGCCGGCCGCTGCCGGAAATGCTGCCGGTGTTGACGATATCGGCCGGCGCGAACAACCCGCCGCCCAACACGATGCTGCCGAGGTTGATCAGATTATTGCCCGACGCGAAGGTCCGCCCGCCGAGATTCTGCAGCGTGCCTGTTGCGGCGATGGAGGTCAGGCTGGCTTCGATGGTCGCCGGCGCGCTGGCGCCGGAGATAAGGTCAGCACCGGAGCCGGACAGGATGATGTTGGCGGCATCGGTGGTGATCGCCGGGTCGATGGCGAAGTCCAGTGTGGAGACGGCGGTGCCGCTGGCGATGGCTTCCCAGAGCCCGCCGGTCAGCGTGCCGTTGCTGTCATTGGAGATCGCACCGTTGATGTAGAGTTGGCCGCTGGTCACCGCGATGGTGCCGGTGGCGCCCTCCGTCAGTGGCACTTCGATATACGCAGTATTGCCGTTGCCCGCGTTTGCCGACATCAAGCCGTTATTGGTGAGCTTGCCGGTGCCTCCGCCGGCGGGCTCGATCACCCCGTCACCGAGGTTATAAACAGCGCCGGCATCGATGGTCAGATAGCCGGTATCGCCACTGGCCACGCCAAGGGAAAGAATATCGTTGCTGCCGGCGGTCTGGCTGATCGTGCCAGCATCTTCCAGCACCGCGCCGCTGCTGAGATATTCCAAATAGCCGTTGTTCAAACCGAGGCTTGCAGTGCCGGTTACCTTCAGCGTGCCGGCGCCGCTCACCAGCTCCGTAATATTGGCTTGGCCGGTTAGGACCAGGGTGTGGCCGGCAAGCGCGATCGTATCGGTGTCGCCGGGATCGGTATCGATGAAATCCCCGGCATAGGTCAGGTTTGAACCTAGCGTTACATCGCTACCGGAGATGTTCAATGTTCCGACGCTGACGGCCGTCGAGGTAATCGTGAAATTGCCGGCGGTGAGATCGATTTCGCCGCTGCCCGCCAATACGCCCCCAAGCTTGCCGCCATCCTGCAATTGCAGATCGGCGGCGTTGACCAGGATGGAGCCGGTGCTTGTTATTGGTCCGGTGATCACAAGCCCGCCGTTGGAAATAGCAATCGTGCCGGTGGCGTTGTTGACCAGCGGCATGCCGATGGCGGCGGCGTTGCCGACGCCGGGATTTACCGAAATCAGGCCGTTATTGGCAACGCTTCCACTATCGCTGCTAGAATTATAGTAAAAAATATTGCCTGAGGTGATATTCAATACGGCGCCGACATCAATATTGAGCTGGCCGCTGTCGGCGGAGGTGGCGCCGAATACCAGCGAATCTCCGTTCAGATTTATCGTTTTGGCATCTTCCAGCACCGCGCCACCGGCGAGAATTTCCACCGCGTAACTAGGCGTCACAGCGCCGATCGTCGCGATGCCTGCGATTTTAACCGTGCCGGGGCCCTGGATTGCGTCGGCGAGATCGACCTGGCCGGAAAGCGTCAGGTTGTGGCCGTTGAGGGTGAGCGTGTCGTATGGATTACCGTAAATATCATCCCCGGTGATATCGATGAACGTTCCGGCATAGGTGAGATTGGAGCCGAGCGTCAATTCGCTGTCGTTTACGGTCAGCGTCGCAATACTGGCGGCGAGTGAGGTTAGTGTGAATGCGCCCCCGGTTAAATCGATCTCGCCGGTGCCGGCTAGCGTGCCTTTCAGCGAGCCGCCACCCTGGAATTGCAAATCGGCAGCGTTTACCAGGATGGTGCCGGTATTGCTAACTGCGCCGACCACCTGAGCCTGACCGCCAAGAATATCGAACTTGCCGGAATTTGTCAGCGGACCATCGATATAGGTCGAAAGGCTGTTGGTGGAGGTTACCGAGAACAGGCCGCTATTCGTTACAGGCCCGGTTATGGAGAGTTCGCCGCTGGTGACGGCGACGGTGCCGGTCGTCGTGTTGGTCAACGGCGCGCCAATGCTGGCAACGTAGCCGCTGCCGGCATTCACGGATAGCAGACCGCTATTGATGATGCTGCCGGTATCCGAATAGATGCCGCCATTGTAATCGTACCCAACATAGCCATCCGTAAGATTGAAGACTGCTCCGGCATCGATGTTCAAATTGCCGCTATCGTTCTCAAAATAGCCTAGTAGAAGCAGTGAATTGCCGCTCAGGTTGATTATTTTGGCGTCCTCCAGCACCGCGCCGCCGGTAAGAATTTCATAGTTAGGTGCTGCAGCACCGAGCGTCGCGGTGCCGGTGACTTTAAGCGTACCGGGGCCTTGCAGCGCGTCGGTGAGGTTAGCCTGACCGGAAAGCATCAGGCTGTGGCCAGAAAGCGCGATCGTATCGGCGGTATTTAGGTCAAGGAAGCTGCCCGCATACGTCAGGTTGGAGCCGAGCGTGATATCGCTGCCGGTGATGTTCAGTGTCGCGATACTGGCGGTGAGCGAAGTGAGCACGAAACCGCCGCCTGTGAGATCGATCTCACCAGTACCGGCAAGCGAGCCGGTGAGCGAGCCGCCGCCCTGGAATTGCATATCCCCCGCATTCACCAGAATGCTGCCGGCGTTTGCGACGTAGCCTGTGGCAATGAACGTGCCACCCTGCTCGATGATGCTGCCAGTAGAATTGTTGACCAATTCGCTATAGCTTGCGAGTGAGGCTGTAAGTCCGCTGCCCGCATTCACCGAGAACAGGCCGCTATTTGTCAACCCGCCGGTTATATCCAGCTCGCCACTGGACACGGTAATTGTACCGCTTGCGTTATTGGTCAGCGGCACTTCGATATATGCCGCGTTGCCGCTGCCAGGATTGACCGATATCAGGCCGCTATTCGACACACCGCCGGTATCGGTGCCGTAGTTGTTGTTACCGTAATAATAGATTGATCCGGAGGTCATATCGAAAACCGCGCCGGTGTCGATATTTAACTGGCCGCTATCGGAATAATTTTGGCCGAACTCGAGAGAGAAACTGCTCAGATTGAGCGTTCCCGCATCCTCGAGGACCGCACCGCCGGTGAGCGCCTCATAATAATAGGGCGCAGCCGAACCAATGCTTGCCGTCCCGGTCACCTTCAACGTTCCGGGTCCCTGCAGCAAATCGGAGATATTGGTCTGACCGGAAAGTGTCAGGATGTGGCCGCTCAAGGCAATCGCGTCTAAAAGGTCGCCGTAGCCATCATAGTCGCCGCTATCGATGAAGCTGCCGGCATAGGAGATGTTCGATCCGAGCGTGATTTCGCTACCGGAAACGTTCAGCGTGGCGATACTGGCGGTTAGCGAGGTAAGTGTAAAACCGCTGGACAGATCGATCTCCCCAGCGCCACCTAGCGAGCCGCTGAGCGTGCCGCCGCCGGCAAGGTTCAAATCGCTATCCGAGGTCACCAGCATGGTGCCGGTGTTGCTCACATAACCATCGATAGAGGCGGCGGCTGGGACGCTGCCGGCGCCGACGGTAAAGAGGCCGGCATTCGTCAGCGGCACCTGGTAGTAGTAGTCAGACGGATTAACTAACTGGAGATAGCCGCTGTTGACAGCGATCGTGCCGCCGGCGTTGTTGGTCAGCGGCACTTCGATGGTTGCGGTGTTGCCGCTGCCGGGATTTACCAGCAGCAGGCCGCTATTTGAGACGCTGCCGCTGTCGTCGCCGTAATAGTTGTTTCCGTAATACGCGATTTGCCCTGTCGTAATGGTAAGTAACGCGCCTGCATCTATTTTGATCTGTCCGCTATCAGTGTAGCCCTCGCCGATCTGAAGGTCTTCGCTATTCAGATTCAGAGTGCCGGCATCTTCCAGCACGCCGCCGCGGCCGATCGCAATATTATTCGAATCGGTCACCGTGCCGGTGATTTTCAGCGTGCCCGGTCCCGAAATCCCGTCCGAGAGGCTCGACTGGCCGGCAAGCGTCAGGCTGAAACTATTCAGATAAATATCGTCATTGTTCGTGGTGTCGACGAAATTCCCGGCATAAGTGACGTTGGAACCCAAGAAAATATCGCCACCGGTCAGGCTCAAGGTCGAACTGCTGGCGGCCAGTGTGGTGAGCTCGAAACTGCCCGCCACGAGATTGATATCCCCGCCGGCCAGCGTACCACCGAGCGTACCGCCGCCGTAAAGATTCAGCGCGCCTTCCGCGACCAGGATGGTGCCGGTATTGATCACCGGCAGATAGATGCTCTCCGCATCCCCGCCATAGCCGGTAACTTCCAGCAGCCCGGCATTCTTCAGCGAACCGGTGCCACTATCAGAAATGGCATAGGCAGTGGCGGCGTCCACCATGTCATAGACCGCGCCACTGTTGATGATGATAGAGCTGGTGTCCGGATTTGCATTGCCGATCTGAATGGCGCCATTCTGGAAAATTGTTCCGGAATCGATTAAAACCGCGTTGTTGTATTCGGTAATGGACTGCAGCTGCGCCGTGCCGGTGATAGCAAGCGTTCCCAAACCTTCGATCTGATAATTGCCAGAAAACTCGCTGGCGCCGGAAAGGGTCAGGTTATGACCGTTGAGATCGAGCACACCAGCATAGAAGAAAGATGGTACTGCGAAGGTAAACGAACTGCCCAAGGTAACGTTTGTCGACTGGAAGTAAGCCGACACATTTTTTAACGCAAAGCCGGAATTAAGCGTGACATTATCGCCATAGCCGCCAGAGGTGAAACCTACGGGGGCATTATCACTGCCGCCGACAATGGTGCCGGCGAGCACGGCATTGCCGTCGATTTCCAAACTCCCGTTATCCACTTCGAGCGTACCGCCGGCGGCCTGGGTTACTGGTCCGTAGAAATCAAAGCCATTGGCGGCGTCGAACGTCCCACCGGAAATGCCGAAGGTTCCATAATCCGAACCGCCATCCTCGACCGTCAGCTTGCCGCTGCTCATCGAAAGTTTGGCGCCCTGATCTTGAAACTGGAGTTCATAGACCGTGTCTGTCGTGGCGTATGAAACCGTGTAGGCGCCACCGGTATCGAACACCGCGTTCGCCAATGTGCCGGGAACGCCCGTCGGGCTCCAATCGGCGCTGGTGGTCCAGGCGGCGGAAGCGCCGTTCCAGTTGCTTTGCGTGGTTCCGGCGCGCGGGTTGCTGTAGCTGGTGCCGGTATTGTTCAGAATGATCTCGGTGCCGCCACCCCCATCGGTGACCAGGCCGATGGTGCCGGTGACGCTGGCAAGCGCCAAGCTGCCAACCACCGCAGTAACACCACTCGTCACCTCTTCCAAAGTCAGAATGTTATTGGCGTAGCTGAACGTGTTGGCGAGCAGGCCGGAAAGATCGATGACATCGCCTGCGGCGAAGCCGGAGATAGCGCCGGCAAAGCCGCCAAGCGAACCGATATCCAGATAACTGCCGGCCGTACCGCTGGTGGCAAACACGATATTCTGGCCAGCAACGCTGGAGGCGGCATCGAAATAGGTATTCGCCCCCAGGACGATGGTTCCGGTCTTGCCGGCATCTGCGGTGATCGCACCGTCCACCGTCAACTCGCCGCCATCATCGATCGGATTGCTGGTAATCGTCACCAGCCCGTCATTCACCAGCGAACCCGTGAACAGCAGGTCATTGCCGCTGTTCAGAAGCGTGCCGGTATTTTTGATATTTGCACCGATCTGAGGCTGCGTTTGGCCGTTCCAATAACCGGTGAATTCCAGCAAACCGGCATTGACGATGCTGCCATTGCCGCCGCTGTAAATATCGGACTCCACGCCAGCCTGAGCCTGGACGTTATAGACTGCGCCGGCGTCGATCTGCAGCGTCGCCGCGTCGCCGGCGGCCAAACCTAGCTGCAGATTGCCGGTTTGGGTGATGGTTCCGGCATCCTCCAGCACGGCGCCGGAGGTAAGATAGAACTGGTTCACCACCGCCGACGCAACCTTCAGCGTGCCGCCCCCGGCGAGCGTACCGGAATCGTCGAGATAGGAGGCCTGGGAGAGCGTCAGATTATGGCCGTTCAGCGCCAGCTCACCCGACTCGCTGAGATTAAGTTCACCCGCATAGGACAGATTGCCGGTAAGTTCGGCGGTGCCATAGATACCAAGGTCGGCGACATT